>OGCL01002256.1_pt1 | contig 13901 bp, 19 predicted proteins | sample 1570041 | NCBI WGS metagenome assembly OGCL01 (sample SAMN06266162, study PRJEB24511) | hot springs metagenome | isolation source: Hot spring water | place: South Africa: Limpopo | collected 2015-06-22 | reverse complement strand
TCGTTTGGCGAAGGCTCACATCGGCGCAGCCGATGTGAAGTGAAGCGGCCGGAGCCCACACCGCGCAACACAGCAGATGGCCCACCGCAGGAGTTTTTCAACAGCCTGTTAGACCCGCCTCGATCCGACCGGGTCCAGAGTCAGATGTGGGCGATCAGGGAAGACAGCAGGCTGAACCAGGACCACAAGATCAGTGCGACGATCAGGGTCATGGGCAGGTTGGAGGGGCTGAACAGGTTCATGGTGGACTCCTGGAAATGTGCGGGGCCTGAGCGTTTGGCCGATGTTGCAATGATCCTAAAAACCACAGTTGAACACGACCGAAGGGCGGTCCAAACGAGCGCCTGGCTTTGTCGCTCAGGATGATAGCGTTGGAAGGCGACGGGCTCAATGCCACCCCGCCGGGCTGGGTTCAGGCCGGCAGCTGGGCGGCGATCCGGCGCAGGGTCGGTACCGCGAGGCCGGCCGCGTCGGCGTGCTCCAGCGCGCGGCGCAGGCGTTGCGGTGCGGTGCGTCCAGCGCAGCCGTGTTGCGGATCGGCGTTGAATGCCTCGACGAGTCCGGCCATCAGTGTGGGGCGATCGACGGCGTGACCGGTGAGCGCCTCCTGGATGTCCAGCACTTCGGCAGCAACGTTTTCGGCCAGCGCCCGCTGGTGCGTCCACAGTTCGCCCACGCTGCCGCCGGTGACGATGCCGCACAGGTTGCTGGTGAGGATGTACAGGTTCTTGCGCACCAGCTCCCATTCGAGGCTGGCGGCGTCGCGCAGCACCCGCGCCGGCAGGTCGATGGCGGCCAGCGCGTTGAAGATGCGCCCGGCCTCGGGACCGTACACCGGCGAGGGCAGAATGGGCTTGGCGTCCGTGCCTTTCTTCTTTTCGAACCAGACCGAGATCACCGTGGGCTCGCTGAGTCCGTGCGCCTGCCAGTCGCGGGGCAGGAGCTCGTTCTGCAACAGGCCGGCGCGATCGCGCCAGGTTTCGGGCAGGGCGGAAAGGGTGGGGTGAAGGTCGTTCTCGGCGACGGCCACCAGGACCAGCGCGGGCCGGGGGTGGCGGGCGGCGACCTGCCCGGGGTCATCGCCCCGGTTGATCGGGATGAGCGTGTGACCGGTGCGTAGCAGAGCACCGGCGAACAGGCGACCGAGCTGGCCCAGGCCGATGAGGATGATGCTGTTTTCCATGCTGCGCCTGTCGCCGGGGTGTGGGGTCAGGGCCGGACGAGTGCGTGCAGTTCACGCTCCAGCAGGGCCGGGTTGCCGAGGTTGAATTCGACCAGGCGGCGCAGTTCGGTGGCGCTGTCGAGGTCCAGCTCGACGCAGTGCAGGCCGGCCAGGACACCTTCCTGATGTGCAAGCCGGACATGCATGCGGATATCCCGTCCCGGCGCGAGGTGAAGGAGCAGGGCGTATTCCTGCTCGGGGTCCAGCGTCCAGTCGCTGTTCAGTCGTACGAGGCAACCCTTGAAGGATACGTCCAGCACCTGGCAGGCGCGCGTCACGCCGCCGGATTCGAGGCTGGCGTAGGCGTCGTGGGCGATGCGGTGAAAATGGCGCTGGTCCTGTGTGCTCATGGCGAATTCCTGGTTCGGCGGGCGTGCGTGAAACGAAAGCATACGCCAGGGTGGCCTCACCCGGCCAGCACCGCCACCCAGACCAGAAGCACGTTGATCAGCGCCAGCAGCACCGCGGCGCTGCCAATGTCCTTGGCGCGCTTCGCCAGGGCGTGGTTTTCCAGGGAGATGCGATCGACCGTGGCCTCGATCGCCGAATTGAGGAGTTCGACGATCAATACCAGGAGCAGGCTGCCGATCATCAGCGCCAGTTCGATGCCGTTTCTGGCGAGCATGATCGCCGCCGGCGTGAGCAGCACGGCGAGCAGGGTTTCCTGGCGGAATGCGTCTTCATGCCGGTATGCGGCGCGAAATCCATCGATGGAATAGAACAGGGCATTCCAGATCCGTTTAAGTCCGGTCTTGCCTTTGAGCGGGTGGGTTTCGGGCGGCATCGCTGGGCCTGTGACTGGGTGGAGGGCGAAGTTTATTGCGCCAATCTTGCAGTTGAGTGAATGTTTTTTGCAATCGCCGGTTCGTGAAGGCATGGCGGTTTCAAGATCGAAGTGCAACGAGTTGATGATAGTGGCGTTCGAAGCTGAAGTCGTTGGGCATGAAGAGTTCGGCGGGGCGCGTCCAGCCGAGGCTTTTGCGAGGCCGGGTGTTGAGTTGCCAGGCGAGGGCATCGTGTTGAGCCCGCGAGAAGCCGGACAGGCCGGAGCCCTTGGGGAAATACTGGCGCAGCAGGCCGTTGGTGTTCTCGTTGATGCCGCGCTGCCAAGGGCTGTGCGGATCGGCGAAATAGACGGCGATGCCGGTCAGTTCGGTGAGGCGTTCGTGTTGGGCCATCTCGCGCCCTTGATCGTAGGTCATGGAAAGGCGGCGCTGAGCGTCGATCCGGTTGTGGACGGTGCCGAATCCGGCCTCGGCGGATGCATTCTCCATCTTGGTGAGGGTAACAAACAGCGTGGTGCGCTCGACCAAGGTGCCGATCGCGGAAGCCATGCGGGCGCCTTTGATGAGATCGTCCTCCCCGTGGTCGGGTACAAGGCGTTCCTCGACCTCGACGGGGCGGTCATGAATACTCGTCATGTTGGGGAGGGCTCCGCGACGATCCGTGCCGCGAGCGCGTCATCCGCGTCTTCCCCAATGACGACTCGGCCCTGCGCCTGATCGGCGCCCTGCTGGCCGAGCAGAACGAGGCCTGGCAGGAACGCAAGTATCTGGAGATGGAGGAATTCGAGGAGCGGGCGGCTTCCCGCGCCGCCGCGGGCGAGGGCAACAACGTTGTTGCCCTCGCCAGCTGAAAACCATTCGTCATTGACCGGACCGAAGCGAATTTACAGCAGATTTTGGACTGGACTGCGCTCACCGCCGCGGACTATTTGGCCTGGGAGGCAGAGCAAGACCACAAGCACGAGTTCCTGGCGGGCGAGGTGTTCGCCATGGCCGGGGCGGGCGATGCGCATGTGACCATCAGCGGCAATCTGTTCGCCAGTTTGCGTAGCCACCTGCTCGGCCAGCGATGCGGCCTTGCCGAATTTCAAGCGCGAGCCACGGTTGCTTGTCGATGTCCTGTCGCCTTCGACAGCGGCCAATGACCGGGGCGCCAAGTTTGCCTGTTACCGGCAGTTGCCGTCGCTGCAGGAGTATGTGCTGATCGACACCGAACGCATGGCGGTGGATGTGTTCCGCTGCGATGCAAACGGTCACTGGGTGCTTTACCCCTACGGCCCCGGCGAATCGGTCGAGCTGGCCAGCGTCGAACTGGCGCTGCCCATGGCGACGATTTACGAGGACGTGACGCTGGAGGCGGTGCAGCCTCGGCTCAGCCCGGAAGGCCAGGTCAGTGCGGCCTAGGCCGACTGCGGCCACGGTTTTTCGGACAGTCAGATTAGACAAGATCCACGCTCAACCTGGTCGCCATGCGCGAGTGGGTGGGGCATTTCACACCCCTGCCCTCAAGTGCCCATCATTGCCGATTTCTATCGATGGGCTGAAAACAATTCATTGGCCAATCGCCATCCGTGCGGCTTTAATTCATACCAAGCCTGACCCCACGCCGCCGCGCCCGTCAGGCCAAGCTGCCCCAACCCCAATTCAGGAGACCGCGATGAAAGCCAAAGCCCCCGCCACCAAGACCAGCAAACCCGCCGCCCCGGCCAAGCCTATCCGCGCCAGCGCCGCCAAGGGCGCAGCGATCGACATCGGCATCTCCGCCGCCGACCGGGAGCGCATCGCCCAGGGCCTGTCGCGCCTGCTCGCCGACAGCTACACCCTGTACCTGATGACCCACAATTTCCACTGGAACGTCACCGGGCCGATGTTCAACACCCTGCATCTGATGTTCATGGACCAGTACAGCGAGCAATGGACCGCGCTCGACCTCATCGCCGAACGGATCCGCGCTCTGGGACACCCCGCGCCCGGAACCTACAAGGAGTTCGTCAAGCTGGCCTCGATCAAGGAAGTGGAAGGCGTGCCCAAGGCGCTCGACATGGTCCGCCACCTGGTCACGGCGCAGGAAGCCACGGCCCGCACCGCGCGCGAACTGTTCGAAGTGGTGAACGCCGCCAACGACCAGCCCACCGCAGACCTCCTCACCCAGCGCCTGGAAGTGCACGAAAAGACGGCCTGGATGTTGCGCAGCCTGCTGGAGGACTGAGCGGCTCCCGGGCAATGACTGAACAGCCTGTGAATCCGGGTCATGAACGCCTCCGCCCCGCGCACCGGCCACGCTCGGCCTGATGGGCGGGTTCGCCCTGATGCTGCTGCACGACGCCGCGCTCGGCGGTTGAGCGCAATCAGCGGTTGAGCAGGTAGCGACGATCGTCGAAGGTGGCCACCCATTCCGGCCGGTACACCACCAGGAGGGTGATCAGCATGCCGGTGGCGAAGGCCTCGGCCCAGGCCATGAGGAAATAGAACGGCAGGTATTCCTCGGCGAGATAGGCCAGCGTGTAGGCCCCGGTCGCGGCCGCGAACAGGGTGGAGGCCACGCCCACCATACCGATGGCCAGGGCGGCGCCAAAAAATCCGTTGAGGAAGATGTAGATGAACAGATGGTTGGGCAAGCGGGAATCGACCAGGCGATAGATGCCCCAGCTCACCGCGACCGGCAACACCCCCATCAGCATCAGGTTGGCGGGGTAGGCCGCATACTCGCCGCTGTGCAGTGTGAACGCCCCGGTCACCAGGGCCAGGGCCAGGATAGCGAACCAGGGCCGGAACATCAGGGTCAGCGCGCTCGCCCCGAGCAGGTGGAAATCGAGGCCGGGCTTGACTCCGGTCCGGATCAGCCAGAGCCCCAGCACCACCCCGCTGGTCACCAGGAATACCCGCTGGTTGTCGCGATCGGCGAGCATCGGCCAGGCCGCCCGCCGGATCATCGCCACGCCCAGGACCAACAAAGCGAGCCAGAGCACGGCGTCCCACCAGAGCGGGATGTGTTCGGATACCAGGTTCATGCGAGGGTCCTTGCGCGGCTATACTCGCGGCCATTCTAGACTTCGTGGATGGGCGTGGAAAATGCGTCTTGCCCTGTTCGACCTCGACAATACCCTGCTCGCCGGAGATTCAGACTTCGAATGGGCGCAATTCCTGATCGCCAAAGGGATGCTTGACCGCGAGTTGTACGAAGCGCGCAACCAAACGTTCTACGACCAGTACAAGGCCGGCACCCTGGACATCCACGAATTTCTGGATTTCCAGCTCAAGCCCTTGTCGCGCCACCCGCGCGTCCAGCTCGATGCCTGGCACGCCGAATTCATGCGCGAGCGCATCCTGCCCCTGGTCGCCCATGGCACCCCGGCCCTGCTCGACCGCCATGGCGAACACACGCGCATGATCGTCACCGCCACCAACCGCTTCGTCACCGCCCCCATCGCCCGCCATCTCGGCGTGGAACACCTGATCGCCACCGAGCCGGAGGAAATCGACGGCGCATTCACCGGACGCGTTGCCGACGTGCCCTCCTTCCGCGAAGGCAAGGTCGCCCGACTCATGGGATGGTTACAGGCGCGTGGCCTCACCTGGGCGGACATCGAGGAAAGCTGGTTCTACAGCGATTCGCTCAACGACCTGCCCTTGCTGGAACAGGTCCATCACCCGGTCGCGGTGGACCCCGACCCCACCCTGCGCGCCGAGGCCGAGCGGCGCGGCTGGCCCATCCTCAGCCTGCGCGGCTGAAACCGGCGGCGCAAACCCCGATCCGGTGCAGCATTCGAGTTCGCTTATAATGCGGCCATTCCATTGAGGCGAACCGTACACCGGCCATGCAACGCACGATGCTCAAATCCAAACTGCACCGGGTGAGCGTGACGGCCGCCGAGCTCGGCTACGAAGGCTCCTGCGCCATCGACGAACTCCTGCTCGAAGCCGCCGACATCCGCGAATACGAAAAGATCGAGCTGTACAACGTCAACAACGGTGAGCGATTCTCCACCTACGCCATCCGCGCCGCGCGCGGCAGCGGGGTCATCTCGGTCAACGGCGCCGCCGCCCGCAAGGTCGCGGTGGGCGACCTCCTGATCATCGCCAGCTACGCCAGCTACACCGAGATCGAACTCAACGCCTACCAGCCTCGACTGGTCTACGTCGACGCCAGCAACCGCATCCAGCGCACCGGTCACACGATTCCCGCCCAGGCGGCCTGAGCTCTCAGGCCACATCCTCCCCCGCCCAAACCCGTTCCATCCAGGCCCAGTCGAAATACGGGCCGGGGTCGGTCTTGCGCCCCGGGGCGATGTCGGCATGGCCGGCATAGCCCTCCAGCGCCGGGTAGGTCTGGCGCAAATCCTTCACCAAAGCCGAGAGGCAAACGTACTGCTCGGCCGTGAACGGCACCTGATCGCTGCCCTCCAGTTCGATGCCAATGGAAAAGTCGTTGCATCGTTCGCGCCCGCGCCAAGACGACTGTCCCGCGTGCCAGGCGCGCATGCTGCAGGGCACGAACTGGATCAACTCGCCATCACGGCGGATGAAGAAATGCGCCGACACCCGCAACCCGGCGATCGTCCGGTAATACGGATGTGCTTCGGGATCGAGTCGGTTGAGAAACAGATCGATCACCCCATCGCCGCCGAACTCGTCCGGCGGCAGGCTGATGTTGTGCACCACCAGCAGGCGGATCGATGCCCCATCCGGACGCGCATCGCAATTGGGCGAGGGGATGCGCCGCGCAGCGGCATACCAGCCCGCGTCATCGAACGCCTTCAGTCCAGACGTCAAGGCTCGTCCTCGGCGGGGGCGGCCAAGGCGGCCGAAAGACGCTGGCGTAATGCCGAGGGCGTCAACTCGCAATCGATGCGGGCGTGATACCGTCCATCGCGGTACAGGAACAGCGTCGGCAGGTGGAACACCTCGAATTCGCGCGTCAGCGCCATGGCCTCGCGCACATCCACCCGAAACACACGCATGTCGGCCGCCACGGCACCAGGCAATACAGCTTCCGCCCGCCGGCAGGCGCCACACTCGGGCGAACCGAACAGGACCAGGCTGACCCCGGGCGTGGCGCGCAAGCGTGCATGGAAATTGAACCCAGATCGTCCATTCGGCGGCCCTTTGGGCCTACGCGCGCGCTCCGCCTCGCCATCCTCTCGCGTCCTTATGGACAATCTGGGTTGAGCTCGTCGAGCGGCTCGAACGACCCCGCGCTCATCGCCCGCCCGGAGGCTGCATCAATAGAGGTAGGAGAGCCGCAACTGGTGCAGCGTGACGCCGTCGCCACCGTCTCGGAGGCCGGCATTGGAAGTGTGCTGCAGGCGGTAGCCCAGGTCGTAACGGGTCTTCTCGCCGAACGTGACCCCGAAACCAAGGTGTTCGGACAAAAGCAGATTGTCGCCCAGGTCGATGCGGTCGTTCAGGCGCGTGCGCGACACGAGCCGCAGACCCAGTGCCGCTTCCCAGTAGGGTTGGGTGCCACCGATGGCATTCGGGCGCAGACGGAATACGGGCGTGAAACCGGCCTCGTATACACGCCGGCCCCCGGGACCGTCGACCTCCCAAGCCCCCGCATTCGCCTCCCAGTAGCCGGTGAGGTGCCAGTGCCCGAGCGGGAGCCAGCGCACGTTCCATTGCCAGGTGGCACCGGCGCGAGCGTGCAGCACATCTTTTCCGCCGCCGACCTCGAGGGTGAAACTGTCCACCGCTTGCGCGCCGGACGCCGCAGCGATCAGGACTGCAGCGGCAAGGCATCGTTTCATCGGGCATTGCATCGTCTCGGTCTCCTGAATGGACCCCGGGTCGTATGTTGGGGTGGCGAGCCTGGCCCCCGGCACTGGCATCGATCGTTGTGGCTGCTTCCTTCCGGACCTGACCAGGTTGGCGACTTAGCCATGCGGGGAGGCCCGCCGCCAGGCATTCTATCAGAGCGGCCGAAGAATCCGGAAAGGGCCGTGCCTACTGCTCGTCCGCCGGCTGGCTCAGCCGGCGCTGGCGTACTGCCGCGGCCAGTTCGCGCAGCAGGGGCTCGGTACTGTCCCAGCCGATGCATGCATCGGTGATCGACACGCCATAGGCCAGCGGTGTGCCGGGCATGAGGTCCTGCCGGCCCGGGTTGAGGTGGGATTCGATCATCACCCCGACGATGCGGTGATCACCCTCGGCAATCTGGCGCGCCACGTCCTGGCCGACCTCGATCTGACGCTCGTACTTCTTGCTCGAATTGGCATGCGACAGATCGACCATCACCTGCTGACGCAGGCCGGCCGCGGCCAGATCCTGGCAGGCGAGGTTGATGCTGGCGGCATCGTAGTTCGGCTGCCTGCCGCCGCGCAGGATGACGTGGCAATCCTCGTTGCCGGCGGTCTTGAACACCGCGACATGGCCGGATTTGGTGATCGACACGAAATGGTGACGCGATGCCGCCGCCTTGATGGCATCCACCGCGATGCGGATGTTGCCGTCGGTGCCGTTCTTGAAGCCGACCGGACAGGACAGTCCGGAGGCGAGCTGGCGATGGCTCTGCGACTCGGTGGTGCGGGCGCCGATCGCGCCCCAGCTGATCAGGTCGGCGATGTATTGCGGCGAGATCAGGTCGAGGAACTCGGTGGCGCAGGGCAGTCCGGTCTCGTTGATCTCCAGCAGCAGCTTGCGCGCCAGACGCAGGCCCTCGTTGATGTCGAAGCTTTCGTTCAGGTGCGGATCGTTGATGTAACCCTTCCAGCCCACCGTGGTGCGCGGCTTCTCGAAATACACCCGCATGATGATGACCAGGTCGTGACGCAACTCGTCGGCCAGGGGCTTGAGATGGCGGGCATAGTCCATGGCGGCGGCATGATCATGGATGGAGCACGGCCCCGCCACGATGACGAGTCGGTCGTCGGCGCCGCGCAACACGTCATGCACCTGGGCGCGGGCCTGGAAGGTGGTATTGAGCGCCACCTCGCTGGCCTTCAGCTCGCGCATGATCTGCATCGGCGCCAAGAGCTCGTCGCTTTGCTCGATGCGGGTGTCGTCGGTACGTATGGTCGCCATTTCGATCTCCGGTGAACCCCCGAAAACAAAAAACCGCCAGTCGGTGTGGCGGTTTTCGGGGTAAGGATGCGCGGATCGCGTCAATGCCTCCCGGCCGCCAGGCACGGGCAGAAGTCAAAAACGCGGAACCGATTCATGTCAGGCATCCTATCAGATCCACGCCCCAGGCCACAAGACGCGCAAAGCGCATACCCCCGGTCAGCGCCCGGATGCAGCGGCGTCGGCCATGCGCATTCCGCGCAGCGGCGGCAAACGTCGGGCCGGCCAGGCCAAACCGGCCCAAGCCCAGAATTCTGCGTTGTTCTCCAGCGTAGACGGCGGCTGGAACCCAAGGAAGCGCATGGCGGCATACAGGGCCGGCAGGGACGCACGCGGGTTGATCGGCGTGGCCAGGGTCTGCTTGGACAGCTTGTCGCCCTGGCCATCGAGGACCACCGGCAGATGCAGATAGGCCGGCGTGTAGAAGCCGAGCGCACGCTGCAATACGATCTGGCGCGGGGTCGAGGCGAGCAGGTCTGCACCGCGCACCACATGGGTGACGCCCTGTTCGGCGTCATCCACCACCGCCGCCAGCTGATAGGTGTATACACCGTCCGCCCGGCGCAGGACGAAATCGCCGCACTCCTGTCCCACATGGCAGGCCACCCGCCCCTGAACGGCATCCTCGAATTCGACCCGGATGTCCGGCACCCGCATGCGCAGGGCCACGCCTGCCCGGCCGAGGGCCAGGTTACGGCCCCGGCAATGTCCGGGGTAGACCGGACCGTCAACACCCCACCGCCCCGTGGCGGCGATTTCACGCCGACTGCAGTGGCATGGATAAAGCCCGCCGGCATCGTGCAAGGATTCGAGCGCGGCTTGGTAAGCCGCCTGGCGACGGCTTTGCCAGAGCACTTCGCCATCCCACTCGAAGCCAAACGCCTCCAGTGTGCGCAGGATGGCCTCCGCCGCGCCTGGAACGACGCGTGGTGGATCGACATCCTCGATCCGCACGAACCACTGACCGGCATGCGCGCGGGCTTCGAGAAAGCTGGCCAGGGCCGCCACCAATGAGCCAAAATGGAGTGGACCGCTGGGTGTCGGCGCGAAGCGACCGCGATAAGCTGGATTCGACATCAGGAAAATAACGTAATTGCTTGTTGACGCGACAAATTTCCGCAAATTATAGTGTGCGCATGCTGGAACGACTCGACGACCTCGAAAGCAAGATCGCCCAAATCCTGGAGCGTCACCAAGCCGTGCGTCAGGAAAACCTGCGTCTGCGGCAGCAGGTGATCATGCTCGAAAACACCAACAAACTGCTCAGCGAACGCCTGGCCGAGGCGCGCGGCCGCATGGAAACCCTGTTCAACCAACTGCCCGACTAAGCCCGGCCCATGCCTCCTTCCGCCAATAACGTCAGCCTCGACGTCACCATCATGGGCCGCGAGTTCAGGGTGTCCTGCCCGGAACCCGAGCGCGCCGGCCTGCTGCAGGCGGTTGCCTATCTCGACAAGAAGATGCGCGAGATCCGCGACTCGGGCAAGGTGATCGGCGTCGAGCGCATCGCCATCATGGCGGCCCTCAACATCGCTCACGACTATCTCAATTCAGGCAACGCCACGACCGACACGCAAGCGCTGATCGAACGGATCGAACGCATGGGCGCCATGCTTGATCAAGCCCTCGCCGAGCACGATAATCTGTTCTAGCCCTGCTGCGTTCGCGAGGTCTGCGTATTCTTTGAACCGATGCGCTTGGCGCATGGACGTGGTGGTCGCCGGTGGGCGTGCGCGTGGCCAAGCCCATGTACCCGAAACCGGCGCGCCGCGACCTTCTTGGACCCCTGGGTTCAGGATTGCGGGCCAGACGACGCAAGCGGGGCTGTCCTCACCGTATCCGACGGACGATTCCCGTTCATCGCACCCCGATATTGACGTCCCCCGACCTGCCCCACCCGGCCCCCGCGCCGGACCCGAAGGCCGCGCTGCGCCGCGAACTGCGCGCACTGCGCCGCAGCCTTCCCGCCCGCCTCCGCCGTCAAGCGGCACGCGCCCTGGCCCGCCTTGCCCGCCGTCACCGTCTGCTCGGCTCCGGACGCCGCCTCGGCTTCTACATGCCGGCCAAGGGCGAGATCGACTGCAAACCGATGCTGGAACAGGCGCGGCGGCTGGGCGCCGCCTGCCACCTGCCCCTCGTGCCGCCTGCGGGGATGCGCAAGCTGTGGTTCGTCGCCGTCGGCGAGGGGCCGTACTGGCGCAACAATCGCTTCGGCATCGCCGAATATGGCCATCACCTGCCCAGACTCCGCGCGAACCATCTGGACACCCTGTTCATCCCCCTGCTCGGCTTCGACAGGCGCGGCTACCGGCTCGGCATGGGGGGGGGCTTTTATGATGCCAGCCTCGCCCACCTGGCCCGCGCCCGGCGCTGGCGCCGCCCCCGCCTCGTGGGACTGGCGTTTTCGATCCAGATGCGGGAACGACTGCCGACCGATGCCTGGGATGTACCCCTCGACGCGGTGCTCACCGAACGAGGAATGCATTGCTTCCGCCACAACGCGCATGCGCTTGGCGCGCCTTGGCGGTCATAGCGATCGCGCCCCGAAGCCCGTGGCTATGCGGAACAAGGGATGGGGCTTGGGCCAATTCATACGCTAGGTTTGGCCGAGGCGCAGCAGAAGGCGCCTCGATTTTTTTGCGGTCAGCATGTCGCAAAACTTCAGCTCAGGGTCTGGTTTTTACGACAATCTTACGCCAGCCTCATGCGATTGTTGTGCAAAACCGAGCATCAAATCACATAAAAACATAGGGTTGGCTTTGTTTCGCGCCGTGGGTGGCGGAAAGGGTGGGATTCGAACCCACGGTACGGATGAACCGTACACCGGATTTCGAGTCCGGCGCTTTCGACCACTCAGCCACCTTTCCGTTGCCATGTCACGCTCGTTTCGAGCGCGGAATGGAGGCCGGATTCTACAGGTAGAATGACCCCTTGACGAGGACTTGTCGGGCTTTTCATGTCAGCTGGCGTACATGCCAACAGGGTTCGGATTATCAGGCTGTTGAAAAACTACTGCGGTGGGCTCTCTGCTGTGTTGCGCGGTGTTGGCTCCGGCCGCTTCGCTGCACATCGGCTGCGCCGATATGAGCCTTCGCCGAAACTTCGTTTTCGCTCCCTCGCCGGTCTATTCGATATGTGTGCTGCTGCGCGGCATCCCTTGCTTTGCGGGGGACCGCCACGGTGTGGCGTCCTGCGCGGGCGCGGGGCTCGGTCGCCGCGCTCTGTGCGCCTTGCATCGGGCCCGCCTCGCGACGTTTTTCAACAGCCTGTTATTCTTGCCATCGCTGCGGTTCTACTGGCCGCGTGCAGGCCGGCCGTACCGCCGGGGCTTCCCTCGCCCTTCGTCAGCGGCGAGCTGGTGGTGGCCATGCGCAACGGCCCGACGACCTATTACATCGATGCCAACGGCCAGACTGCGGGCTTCGAATACGATCTGGCGCGGCAGTTCGCCGAGCGTCAGGGGTGGCGGCTTACGGTGGTCAGCGTGGCGCATCTGGAGGAATTGTTCGATCGCCTGCGTAGGAATGAGGTGCACCTGGCGGCCGCCGGTCTGACCGTGACCGAGACGCGGCGCGACCGGGTGCGTTTCGGCCCGAGCTACAACAGCGAGCGCGAGGTGGTGGTCTGCGGCAATCGCATCCGGCAACCGCAATCCTTCGCCGAGCTCTCCATGCTGCGTTTGGAGGTAGTGGCCCACAGCAGCCATATCGACCGTTTGAACAAGCTGCGCGAGCAGCAGCCGGACCTGACCTGGATCACGGTGGCGGAAGCCTCCACCGAGGCGATGCTGGAACGTGTGGCGAATGGTCTGGCCGATTGCGCGGTGACCGACAAGAGCAGTTTCGAGGTCGCCTGGAACTACCTGCCCAGCCTTGCAATCGCCTTCGAGTTCGGTGAGGAGCGCGACATCGCCTGGGCGACCCCGCCCGAAGCCGATCCCCGTCTGTCGCAAGTCATCGACGAATTCTTCGCCGACACGGCCACGGCTGCCCTGCTGCTCATGTTGCGGGAACGCTATTTTGCCCATGTGCGTCGCCTGAGCGAGGCCGATGTGCTGGGGTTGCTTGAACGGCGCGCACGCCTGTTGCCGGAGCTGCGCCCGCATTTTCATCAGGCCCAGATCGAAACCGGACTCGACTGGAGATTCCTCGCGGCCCTCGCCTACCAGGAATCGCAATGGAACGCGGCGGCCATATCGCCCACCGGGGTGCGTGGCATCATGATGCTGACCTCGCGCACGGCCGACCACCTGGGCGTGAAGAACCGGCTCGATCCGCGCGAGAGCATCCTGGGCGGGGCGCGCTACATGGTGACGCTGAAAGAGGCCCTGCCCGAATCGGTGCCCGAACCGGACCGCACCTGGATGGCCCTGGCCGCCTACAATCTCGGACCCGGCTCGCTGATCGACGCGCGTCGTTTGACCCTGCGCCTGGGGCGCAATCCTAATCTTTGGAAAGACGTCAAGGACGTGCTGCCCCTGCTTGCCCGCCCCGAACACGCCATGCATCTGCGGCACGGTTTCGCCCGCGGCGGCGAGGCGCGCACCCTAGCCGAAAACGTGCGCATCTATTACGACATCCTCAGCCGCTACGAAGCACCCTTGCCGGAAGGCCTAGGTTCCGGCGCCCAGCGACCGCCCGGCTGATCCCCTGCAGGCGGTTGAAAAACGTAGCGAGGCTGCCCCGATGCAAGGCGCACGGAGCGCTGCGACCGATAAAACGAGCGCAGCGCGTTTCAGCGAAGGCTAACCTTCAGGTTATGCCGGGGCTCCGTCTCAAATTGATCGGCGAGGGCGCGCAAACGAAGTTTTTGCTTTCGCTAAAACTTCGTTTGGC
>OGCL01002255.1_pt1 | contig 13903 bp, 9 predicted proteins | sample 1570041 | NCBI WGS metagenome assembly OGCL01 (sample SAMN06266162, study PRJEB24511) | hot springs metagenome | isolation source: Hot spring water | place: South Africa: Limpopo | collected 2015-06-22 | reverse complement strand
AGACGGCTATTCGCGGTGCTACAATCGAGGGCGCAGTGGCTATCGGCAGGCTTCCCTCACCCTGAGGTGAAAATAGCCCGCCCACGGGAGGGTTTGGGGGTAGGGGCGCGGCGGCGCCGCGCCCCTACCCCCTCCCAGGAAACAACCCGCCAGCGGGGAGGGTTTGGGAGGGCTTCGCCCTCCCAGAGATACTCCATTTTCATTGCAGCGTCGTGCGCCCCGCGCATGGGGCCTGACGTGAACATATGGGGAAACCGGGTTTCCCCAACCCCTGCCCGCTGACTTGCTAAAGAGGTATATCGTGTCCGTTCGCGCCCTGGGTTTCGTCACGCTCGCCGGTTACGTGCTGACTATCTTTGCAGCCAACCTGGCGATCACGTATCTTGGCATCGTTCCAGTTGGGCCAGGGTTAATGGCTCCCGCTGGGGTCTACTTCGCTGGCATGGCTTTTTCCCTGCGCGATGCGCTGCAGGAAACCCTCGGCCGACGCTGGGTAGTCATGGCGATCCTGATCGGCGCGGCCATCTCTGCAGTGCTGAGCGCCCAGCTTGCCCTGGCCAGCGGCCTGGCTTTCCTCTTCAGCGAGCTAGCCGATTTCGTGATCTACACGCCGCTGCGCCAGCGCAACTGGCTTGGCGCGGTGGTCGCCTCTAACACCGTCGGCGCGGTGGTTGACAGCGCCCTATTCCTCTGGCTGGCTTTCGCCTCGCTGGAGTTCCTCACAGGCCAGGTTGTCGGCAAGCTCTGGATGACTGCCCTGACCGTGGTAATCCTCCTGGCCTGGCGGCGCATTGCTGGCCGCGCCCTGGGGGAAGTCTGATGCACACGCTGCTTGTTGCCAACCGAGAGATCACCTACGACGGGCGTCAACTGGCGCCGCACTGGATCTACCGCACCTTCGACTTGATGGGCGATGCAGCGGTGGCCTTCCTCGGGCCGTGCCACGTTGATTTGAGCGAGATGGTTGACATCGAGGATGTGAAGGCGCAGGCGCCGATCTTCAGCCCACGCATGCTCCACGTCATCGCAGAGTTTTTCTCCTGCGATCTGCACACGACCGTCTACCGCCAGCGGCTGCTCATCGTTACCGCCAAGGAGTTGCTCGAGACGATGACCGACCGGCAGGTGACTCGTAGAGGCGACGATCTGTACCTGCCGCGAGCCGATGGCAGCCTGGGCAAGCTCTCGGTCTCGATCGCCACTGCCAGCCCCATCTCGACGCTCATCCATACCGGCCTGAACATTGAGACGGAGGGCGCCCCCGTGCCGACGGTAGGTCTGGCTGAACTTGGCATTGACCCGGCAGCTTTCGGGGCCATGTTGCTGCGCCACTACGCCGATGAGGTTAGCGACATCTGGTTAGCCCGCTGTAAAGTACGGGCAGCAGGGTAGTCGAAAAGGTAAATGTTCACATTTGAGGTAAGTCAACCCCGGGTGGTTACTCCAACGCTGAACATGGACAGGCCAGCGTGCTCCAATGTACTGGCGATACGCTCCAGATACCAGCCCTCCTGGGCGTTGAACGGGGGCCAGCGATGGAGACTATGACTACGCCTACGCCCCTGTTGACACAAATGCTATTATAATTCCAGGTACCGGACCATCAAGTCAATGCTAAAGCCTGCAATGGTTCGACCAGCCTCATTCTTACTCCTTTCGTGCTCACAACGCAAGCGAGCCACACCTGGTCTCCTTCCAGCGATGGAGCGCTACAACGGGCCTCAGTTTCAAGTTGTGCGGAAGTTTACAAGAGCGCATCCCGATGCGCAATCCTCGCTTGATATTGCGATCCTCTCCGCTCGCTTTGGTATCCTTTCGCCGTCTGAATGCATTCCTGACTATGATCAACGTGTGACGCGCGAACAGGCGGCAAAGATTCGCCCAGGTGTAATAACTGCCATTCGGCAGTATTTTCAGAATACCAGGTACCAGCGTTGCTGTATTTCGCTCAGCCAGGACTATTTGGAAATAATTGCCGGGCTGGAAGCGATCATTCCACCGACCTGTGAAACAACGTATATCCGTGGCTCTCAAGGGGAACGCCTGTCACAGCTTTTCAATTGGCTGTACGCTGATCATCCCTGCCCAACTGAGCGGCAGATCGTGAGTTCCGGTTATGCCCGCCTGCGTGGTGTGGACATTCGTCTCGAACCAGAAGAGGTTCTCGCCTGTGGACGTCGCGCCCTGATCTCGCAGAAGATGTCACCCCCGGAACCGAAAGCCTGGTATGTTATGGTTGATGAGCACAGGGTAGGGCCGAAATGGCTGGTCAGCCAGATTTCCGGTCTGTCAGAGCAGGCATTCAACACAACTGATGCTTGTCGCGTCCTTGCGGCGCTTGGCGTTGAGGTACATCGCAAATGAACGACCACCAGCCTTCCAATCGGCGTCTCACCGAAGCCGGCGTTCAGGAAGATCTTCAACGCCAACCGCATTTGTTTGTTCGGCTCGCTGAGAATGCGTTGACCGTAGCAGAGAGTCTACGTGGCAACTACTTCAAGAATACGGCTACGTTTATTGCTGCGTTGCGCAAGGCTATTGCTGACACCCAGCAGGGACGGCGTACCGATCCCATTCTGGAGGTTCGTAGGGTTCCCGAAACTTCCTGGGCCGATGTCCAGGATGAAGTGGTGACATTCATTGACGGCGGCGTAGGTCAGGTACAGCTTGCCAGCCAGGTGCCAATCCTTCTGCGTGTCGGCTCGTATCGTGTGCGCACAGGGGAGCGACGGCTAAGCGAACGCGAGCAGTTCGGCTATTACCCGGTCATTCTGGGCGATCTGGAGGGCGGGAGCAAAGAGCGTAAGGACTTCATTGATATCGTCCGCATTACCGCTGAGCTATTGGCAGGACTATCGGCACTAGAGCGCACACCCGATCTGCGCGTCTTGATGTTCCACGGGCCTCTAACCTACCTTGTTGGCAGTTATGCCGGGCATACGCCTTTCACTGAGCGAGATATCGACCTCTTCCTGCGCCAGTATGCGCAGGATGCTCAAATAGCGCGCGCTCTCAAGGAGGATTTCCTCCGACAGGCGCATGTGGATATCTATCCGAAGATAACAAAACGCCCGGATGAGTGGGCTCGACAACGAATCTTTGAGCCGTTGTCATTTATTGCATTTCTTCTACGGCGGCTATGTGAGAGAGCGCGCCAAAGGCCAGTGCCAACCTATATTGTTGGGGTGGTTGAACGAGGAAACTTGCGCGAACTGAGCGAAACCATTCTTCTCGAGCGTGTGTTCCGTGGTTTGCGACAGAAAGGCAACATCGATTACTTTAACAAAATGTACGGGAGAACGGATCTGTCTACACCGAAAGCGCTGCTTGATCGCCTGGGGTATACGGATGCGCTGCTGATGGCTATGCTCCTGGAACCAGGGCAATACTCAGAAAGCTGGTCGATGAACAAGTTTGATGGCCTGCGACGAGGCGAAGTAGCGCTGCCTGGCCTCGCAGGTGAGGAGACGGTAAACTTTGAAGCCTTGAAACCTGGCCCATTTGGCTTCCCACGCATTCGCGGATGCTACCTCCACGTTTCTGAGATCACTGAACCGGTGCGGATCGAGGTGTTCGAAGAACTTGCCGACGCAGATTATCTGGAGAGCGTTGTTCGTCGCGTGTACCTTTATTCGCGACTGTTGCCAGGTTACGGCTTCCCCGTTGGGCTTGACATCGCTGACAAATACGCCCACATCCCGACCTGGTTGACGAACGCCTATAGTAAGCTTATCCGCTATCATCTTGGCATTAGCCTTCAACAGGGCGAAATTAGCGATGCAGAGATGCGGCGGGTGCTGGTGCAGGCCATCTACATGACCCATCGTGACTGGCTCTTCCGACCAGAACCTTGAGGAGCTGACCTATGGCAACTTCTCGATCCAATCGAGCGCTACCGAACTCCCAGAGCCCTGCGGCTCCAGCGGCTCCACCAAGCTATGTGGGGACGATCGTCGGCGAGAGCACCAGTCGGGAGTTTCGTATGGCGGTGGCACAGGAAGCTATTCGTGAACAGGATCTGGTTGCCGTTGATGCAGAGCTGCGTCCGACCGATGGTCAGGGGCCGCCAGAGTCCATACGCGTGTGGGCGAAGGTCCAGCGGATTGAGCGCCTCAACCCGCTCTTTCCGAGCGAAGCCGGCCACGAACTTGCCGCCACACGCACAAACCCATTTGAGACCGTGCTCTCGTTGAGCCGCGAGATGGTGACCGCGGTCTGCCAGGTGTTGGGCGCGGAGCCACGTGGCAACAACCCCCGCGGGAAACTTGACCAGTTGCGCTATCCTCCGCAGCCTGCCAGCAGCGTGTATCGCCCCGGCTCCGAAGATATGGCAAGGGTCGTGCTTGGAGAGCTGGCACAACGTGCGAATCGTGCGCTTGACATCGCAACGCTGTCCAATCGCCCTGAAGTCTCAGTGAGTGTTGATGGGCATGCGATCGTTACACGCCACCTGGCTATCCTCGCCATGACCGGTGCTGGAAAGAGCTGGACAGCAAGGCGTATCATCGAGCAACTCGCAGCAAAGAACTACCCGATCGTGATTTTTGATCCTCATGGGGATTATACAGGTCTGGCTGATGTTCCGACCCTTAAGCAGCGCGTACGAAGATATTGTGCGCAGTTCCCCCTTTTTGACGAGGACGCCGATGCGGTTGCCAGGATTGTCAGTGCGCTTGGATATGAGCTCTCTCCGACAATGCAAGGTCGATTTGGTGATGTGTTTGGTGCTGCCTCACGATTTATCAGTGTAGACGCTACAGAGCTTGAGAGTCGAGTGGATTGGCTTGCAGAAAGATTGGGAAAAGAACATCTACGAAAGAAAGGAGTCGAGCCAGATATGTGGCTGATTGCTAACCTCGCAGAAGCTGGCGAGTTAGTTTTGCGAGTCGAAGATGATGACAGCAGGAATCTTCTTGTTGAGTGGGGATGGGAAGGTTTTGGCACGTACTCTAAACGTGATATTGGAACCCTAGAGGGTATCAAAAAGCGCACCTATAGAGCAGCCAGGGTTTTGCAGACAATGGAGCAGACTAATCGAAAAATCGCACGCAGCACCAACCCGCTTCCTACGGATCGAAAGGAACTGGTTCGCTATGGTGGCATAAGCGTTATTTCTCTTGCCGGATATACTGGCGACTTTCAGGCAACCATCTATAGTTTGATAGCGAACGACCTATTCCAGGCTCGAGTTCAGGAGGATCTAAAGCTACCGGTGTTGCTTGTACTTGAGGAGGCACACAACTTTGTGCCAGGAAGAGCCAATACCCCAGCCGAAGAGCGCTCGATCGCAACAACAAAGCAGATTGCGCAGGAGGGTCGTAAGTTTGGCATCGGCCTGGTAATGATCAGCCAGCGTCCATCACGTCTTGATGAAACAACGCTTTCGCAGTGCAACTCTTACATTATCATGCGTCTGGTCAACCCGGCTGATCAAAACTTTGTGCGCAAAGTGATTGAGAGCCTGGGTGAAGATGAGGCGCGTCTGTTGCCCGATCTCGATGTTGGCGAGGCGTTGCTCTCGGGACAGTTGATAAATTTCCCGGTATTGGTACGGATCAAGCCGCCTGAGTCGCAAGGCGAACGCGAAGAAGAAGATGCCTTTAAGGCGCTTGAAGACGCATATCGCTCACTGCAACAGGGGGCGCGTTAGTTTCAGAGAGGGGAGTTTGGAAGTCGTCGCTGGCATCAGCCTGAAGAATCTCAAACCCCGTGTGTGGGATCCCGCGTCACCATACTACCTACCGGACTTGACGGCAATAATGGTGTCCTATGCCGATTTTCATCGATCGGCGCCCCGACGCCGCGCTGCGATGAAACAAACGTTGCGCGCCTATCTTGGTGTTCCTGAACATATCCGCGTGTATCTTGATAATGGAGCTTTCTACTTTTTGGAACGCGACGGCGGTGTACCACGGAATGAGTATGAAGAGTTCGTGCAAGCAGCCAAACCTGACTGGTACCCTATCCCGCAAGATTTCATACCAACGCCAGGAATGGATGATGAGACACAACTCTCATGTCTACGGCGTACCATGGAAATGAATATCGCATTTGAGCATGATGGATTTGTTCCAATTTTGCATATCAGTCGTCATCTGGCAACGTACATTGACGAGTTCAATAAGAGTAAACAGCTTGTACAGAAAGACAGCGTGGCTTTGGGAGGGATTGTACCCAACTTGCTACGTAAGCCCAGCGCGATGCCATACGCCGATGTCTTAAAGAGTCTGCTTCAGGTACGTCACGTGCTGGCTGGCAAGCATCTTCACGTCTTTGGCCTTGGTGGAACTGCCACACTTCACCTCGCAGGTCTGTTTCAGATCGACTCGCTTGACTCTGCGGGTTGGCGGAACCGAGCCGCACGCGGGATTGTGCAATTACCAGGACGCGGTGACCGTATGGTAGCGAATATGGGAAGCTGGCGCGGGCGGGAGCCTGACGAAACCGAGTGGTTACTGCTTGCCGCATGTCCTTGCCCAGCATGCCAGCAGTTTGGTGTCGCCGGGCTCAAAGCGGCAGGGATAGACGGCTTCTGTAATCGTGCAACACACAATCTCTGGGTCTTACTCCAGGAGGCACAGGCAATCCAACGCCACTTAGCAGCGAATACGTATCGTGACTGGTATCAGTCTCATGTCGAGAATTCAGTCTACCGAACCCTGGTTAGTGACACGCTAAGACTTGTCGAGAATGGGTTTCTGCCAGCAAGCAATTGATGGCATGATTACCCCTTGAGCTCTGGGCGACGTCACAAACAGTTAGAGCATGGTGTCTCCGGTCGTGGCACACTCGCCTTCTCGAAGCTGTTGGTAGGGTTCAACGTGAGCGTAGATGAGGTGTTTAACCCCGCGTAGCGTTGAGGAAACGCTTTACAGCTCCGCGCACTCTTGATCGGAAGATCCTTCAACAGGCTGGCTGCGGCGCTGGTATGGCCTGGAGTATGGTACGCTCTTCGGGCTGATCCACATCGCGTTCACGATCAGCCCGACCCGGAGGTATACCGTCGCGGTCGGCTGCTGGCTGCTGCGGGCCGCGGTCGTTTTCGTCTACCGGGATCAGATCACGGGCAAGCGGCGGCCAGCATCATACGCCTGCGACCCGGGGTGTGGACATGAGACAAACACGGAACAGAGATGACATCGTGAGGGTCGCGCTCGTCAGCCTTATCGGGCTAACGCTTGCCGGCGCAGTCGGCAGGCTGCTGCTCCCGCGCTTCTTCATGCGGCGTTACTACCGGCACGCCTATGCCCCTATCCGGCTAACGGCGACGGATGGGGGCGACGGCCCGCCCGAACAGCAACTGCGCGACGTTCCCTGGATCGCGACCGATGTTCCGGCCTGCCAATCAACCAGCCTGCAGATGATCGCCGCGCAGCACGGCGCCCGCTGCTCCCGCGCCGAGATCGACTTTCTCATGGCTTTTACCTACGGCTTCAGTAGCATCCCGGGAACAGACGCATTCTTTCCCGGCGGCGTCGATCCCGAAGTGGGCCTGCGTGACGCTGCGCCCTACCTGGGCCTGCGTCGGCGCTACTACGTTACCGACGACCCGGCGCTCTACGTCCGGGCCCTGCGCTCCTTCCTGGCCCGCGGCTACCCGGTGCGCGTGGCGCTGGATATGGGCAGGCTCTACGGGGCATCCGAGTTCATCCCCCATAGCGATGTGCTGGTTGGCTATGATGCTCGCGGCTACTATCTGTACGAGACCGTCTGCCTCCCGCCGGCGAGCTGTACGCCGGGCGAGCGCCCACCCGGCGCGGCGGGGATCTACGTGACAGAGACGCACCTGCTGCAGGCAGTGACCAACCTGGCGCGTCGGTTCGCCTATCCGTGGCGCTACGCGCTCACCATTTTTGAGCCGGGTCCGCCAGCCGACGATCTGCGACCAGTCTGGGCTCGACTGGCGCACGCCACCCTCGGCGGCAATCGCTACGGGCCACCCACCGGCGTTGCCGTGCTGGAACGCGCCGCCGACCAGATCGAGCGCCAGGAAGCCCGCTATCGTGTCGCTTCCATCACGACGGGACTGGAGGTTGCCGCGCGCTTCCGCCGCGACAACGCGCGCTTTCTGCGCGAGCGCTTTCCAGACCAGGCCGATCTGGCCCGGGTAGCCGACCATCTTGAGCGGGCGGCTGATCACTATGCCGCTGCGCTCGCGGCGGGCGCCGGCGGTATCGCTGATCGGCATGCGGCCCGGCAGATCGCGACCATGCTGCGGGAGGCGGCGGCAGCCGAGCGTGCCACAGGCGCGGCGCTCCTCGCCAGGGCACAGGGGCGTGGCGATCGGTGAAGCACCCCGCCCCGCGCCACCCCGCGCATCATCCACCACCCCGGGGTGCGGCCCGGCCCCCCGCCGGCCCCGTCGGCGCCGTGGGGACCGCGCGGCGCCACCCGTAGGGCCGAAGCATTCGCCCCCACCCCCGCTGCGGGAACGCCGGCCGTGCATGCGAACGCTTCGGCCTCGCGCCCATCGGGGCCAGGGCGGGCGCGCCGCGACGGCCCAACCCTGTCCACCCCCGCCGGGGCATCGGCAGGCGGTGTTGTCATCGCGTCGTCGGGGCTGTCACCGTGTGACGGAGGTTAGCCACGGAACCGGTCGCATAGCCGCGCGAACAGTTAGCGCACCCCCCCGGCCATATCCGGCCCGCGCCCGATGATGCCGGCCGCCTGGAGTCGCTCGATGACGGCGCGGCGCTCATCCTCAGGCAACGCCTCCAGAGCCGCCTGGAGGGCGGCGCCGTCGCGGGCCTCCAGCGCCTGACGGATGGGTTCGGGAAGGTCAGCGAGCGCATCGGGCGCAGGGCCACCGCCCCCACGGGCCTGCGCGATCAGCGCATCAGTCTGGGGAATAACCTCCGTGATACCTCGACTGATAAACAACTCGCGGGCGCGTTCCAGGTAGGGCAGCGCCTCGGCATTGCGCCCGCGCTGGAGCAGCGCGATGCCGTAGTTGCCGAGATCCGCGCCCATATTATAGGCATCATTGATAGACTCGCGGATCGCCAGGGCCTGCTGGAGCAGTGCCTGTGACGCAGGGGGATCGCTATCGATCAGCAATCGGCTCAGCGCAGCCAGCACATTGGCCTCGCCCAGTTTCGCACCCACCTGGCGGTAGAGGGCGAGCGCGGCCTCGTAGGACTGGAGGGCGGCGTCCATCTCCTTGCGGAACTGCTGCACATCGCCGCGCGCCTTGAGCACATTGGCCTCGCCCAGGCGGTCACCCACCTGGCGGTAGAGGGCGAGCGCGGCCTCGTAGGACTGGAGGGCGGCGTCGCGGTCATCGCGGAACTGCTGCACATCGCCGCGCGCCTTGAGCACATTGGCCTGTGCCTGGCGATCTTCAGCGCGGCGCGCTAACCCGAGGGCCTGCCGCAGGCGTGCTAGCGTTTCTTCCTTGCCCGTTGCTCCGGTAAGCTTCCAGTAGTTGCCCAGCAGGGCTGTGGCGCGAGCGCCCGGGCTTATGCCCGTCCCTCCAGGTTCGTGGTTGTAGCTCCAATCCAGGAACTGAATCCAGAGCGCCTGATCCTGATCGAGTTCGGCGCGACCTTCAACGATCTGTCCACTGGTAATCTTGCTGTCGGCACGCGTGATGAGATCCAGACAATAGCTGAGGGCTGCCGGCGCAAAGGTCGTCAGCGGGTCATCGGCGATTCGGGCCTGGCGTACGGCGGATACGATCAGGCGGTGCATACGCAGGCGTCCGCCAACCTCCAGGTCCAGAAAGCCGAGGTTGATGAGCAGGTTCAGCGCCTGGTCAACCAGACGCAGGTGCTCCGGGTTGTCGCCAGCGATGGGCGCCGTGCGGCTGAGCAGATCACGCGGGAAGGTCACGCCCGGCGGCTCCAGGCAGGTTGCCCGGGCCAGCAGTGTGCGCGCCAGGGCGCCGCTGGCATCGCCCGGGTCGAGCCGCTCCAGGCCAATGGTGAGTACCGCGTAGAGGCTGCTGGCCCGCCGCTGCGCCTCCAGGGTCGGGACATACAGCTCGTCCTCATTCGCAAGCGCCGGCTGTTCCAGGCGCTTCTCGCGCACTTCCGCGAGAAACGCCTCCGGCGATGTGGAGGGATACTGAGCCAGGTAACTGCCGGCAAGGTGGAGCGCCAGCGGCAGATCGCCCAACTCCTCGGCGATCTGGTTAGCCTGTTCGATACTGATCGGGTCTTTCCTGTTCGGATTCGCGAGCTTCCGGAGCAGGTCAATGCCGAAGCGCCGTTCCAGCACATCCAGGTCGAGCGGCGTCAGATTCTGGCCGGGGCTCCACTGCTGGCGGCGGCTGGTGACGAGCACGCGGCAGCCGCCAGGGCCGGGTTGGTGGTCGCGCAGCAGCTTCTCGTCCTCGCAGTTATCGAAGATCAGCAGGCGCGGGATTGACTGCTTCCACGCTTCCTTCACGCGGTCCACCCGCTCCTCGTCCGAGAGATCGGCAAATCCCGGCAGGTCCAGGCCGCCGGGGCCGCCACCGGCGGCGATTTCAGCGGGCACTCGCTCCGGGACGGAGCAGTCGATCCAGAAGACGCCGCCGGCGAAGTAGCGCCCGTAGCGGTAGGCAAACTCGGAGGCCAACTGGGTCTTGCCGACCCCGCCCATGCCCGTTGTCACCACTGTGTTGCGGCCTGCCTTGAGCTGGCGGGCCAGGGTACGCAGTTCATGGTCACGACCGGTGAACAGCTCGTTGGGCAGCAGCTCAATACGATGGGGAACCGCCCCCAGCGCCACCTGATCGGCGGGAGGAATCGGGGCGTCGTCCGCGATCGGCATGGCCTCCAGCAGCGCCGCGGGGTCCAGTGGCGCGGGCGGCGGGGCCGGCGCCTCCTCGCGCCAGAGGCGCCCGTCGCGCGCGCGCAGCCAGAGCACGGGCAGCCACCAGGGGTGCCCGGCGTCAAGCGCGGCGCGGGCGGCCGCCAGGGCCCGGTCAACCTCTCCATCGCGCCGCAGCTCGGCGAAGAGCGACGGCAGCAGGGCGGCCACGGTGGCCTGGGGGATCCGCGCGCGCATGGCCAGCACGGCCCCCACGCCCGCCTGCGCCAGCCGGGGGCCCACGGCGCGCAGGGCGGCGTAGCTATCGCCCCCGCCCTGGCAGGCCGCCAGCACCACGAGCAGGGGCATACGCCCGAGCTGGGCGAGGGCCTCCACGAAGGCGGCGCCGCTGACCGGGCGGTACGGCCCCTCCCCGGCCTGGTCGAGCCACAGGTAGGGCTCGCCCGCCACCAGCGCCCCGTGGCAGATCAGCACCAGCAGGGGCGCGCCATCGCGCAGCGCCGCGGTCAGATTGGCCAGGGTGGCCGCCGGGCGGCCCTCGCGCCCATCGAGCAGCGCTGCGGGGATATCGGCAAGACCGTCCAGGGCTGCAGCGGTGAGTCCGGCGCGATCCACCGGCGGCGCGCCGGGCGGCGCGGCGGCGCTGGCGGCAACCACGGCGCGCAGGGCCGGGCGGGGCGGGGGCGTGAGGTCGGCGAGGCTGGCGCTGGGCAGGAGGCGCACGAGGCGCACGGCCTCGCCGCGGGCCAGGGGCAGGCCGCTGAGCGGATCGCGCAGCGTCTCCCAGAGCAGGGCGTGCAGCGCGTCGTCACCGGCAGCGAGGGCAAGGCCCAGGCGCAGGGGGCGCTGCTGGCCCTCACCGGCGCCGCGGGCGCGCGCCCAGGCCTCGCGCAGGGGCTGGGGGAAGACCATCGCGCTGAGGGCGGCGCCATAGACCTCGGGGGTAAGCTCCAGGGCGCGCAGCGCCTCGACATCGATCGTCACCGGCACCTCGGCAGCCAGGCAGGCATCGGCCCCGGGCTGCCGGGCGGTAAGCGTGGCGGCGTAGGTATCCCCGGAGCGGGTGATGGCGAGCTCGAGTGCGATGGTGGACATGGGTGGATTTTAGATTTTGGATTTGTGATTTTTGAGTTGCTGATCGGGGGTGATTGTTGATCACAGAACCATGCGCCAGGACAAGTATAGCAGACTCGGGTGTCGCATGGCAAGGGCCGGTGTGATTGCCAATTTGGGCGCAAATCCGCCGGTAGATCCGCAGGCGGCGAAGCTGCCGACGAGCCAGCCATGCAGGCCATAGCGCGAGGCGTCGAGGACGCGCAGGCCCTCGATGCGCTCGAAGTCGAGCGCGAGCACGGCCACGCTGAAGGCCACCGGGTCGCGGTAGACATTGGTGACCTTGCCGACGACATTGCGGACATGGCCGCCGCCGATGCTCACGGCCTGCACCGTGTCAACGTCGCCGGCGGCGTCGATGTCGTGCTGTGGCGCGCGGGGCTGGTCGCTGCTCATCGCAAGCCCTGATGGTGGAGCGGATGCGCTGTGTGAGCATGAACGAGCGCAGGGGGCAATTCAGCGCACGCGCCCCGTCGGCGCCACGAGATTATTGCGACGCCAACCGTAGGGCCGAAGCATTCGCCCCCATCGCCGCTGTGGGAACGCTGGCCGCGCACGCGAATGCTTCGGCCTCACCCGCCGCGCGCCCCCACGCATCATCCACCGCCCCGGGGTGCGGACCGGCCCCACGCGCCCCGCGCGCCCCGCGGCGCCCCGCGCGCCCCGCGGCGATGTCGCGCGCCCCGCGCACGCACGGGCCACCCCGTGGCATCCCACGCCGCCCCGCGGCGATGCCGCCGCCCCGGGGGCGGGGTAGAGACGGCCCGGCGGGCCGTCTCTACGGCAACCCCACGCACGCCGCGCGCCCCGGCGCATCATCCACCACCCCGGGGTGCGGACCGGCCCCGCGCGCCCCGGCGCAACCCACGCGCCCCGCGCGCCCCGGGTTAACGCGGCGTCTGTGACGAGACCTGGCTCATTTCGGCGAGCTGGCGGGCCTGACCGGCGAGAACGGCCTGGGCGCGCTCGATGTAGGCGCGGGCTTCCTGGAAGCGCTGGGCAGCGCGGTTGGCGTTGGCAACATCGTAGCCGCTGTAGAACTCGAGCAGCGCATCAAGACCGGCCAGCTCCAGCTCCAGACCCTGGCGGTAATCGTCGTGGGCCTGCTGGAGCGTGCCGGGCGGGCGAAGCTGGCCCATCGCCGCCATCGCCGCCTCGACTGCGGCGCGCAGGCGCTGGGTAGCGGCTACGTGCCCCACCGAGGCCCCGCCCGGGCGGCTGGTGGCCTCGCGGTATGCGGCGGTAGCCGCCCGAAGATCGGCGCGCACCGCCTCAAAGGCCGCCAGGTAGCTCACCGTCAGCCCCTCGACGACGGCGAGCGGTTCGGCTTCGAGGATGGGGGCGATGGTTGGGGTAGCCGGAACGGGCGTGGTGGGCAGCGCCAGGCTGAAGGCTGCGCCCTCCTCCGCGACCGGCGGATGGTTCCAGGCCCGTTCGGTGGCCAGGGCGAAGCTCTGGTGTAGCACCAGGGCGACGAGCAGCAGCGCGATCGGGAAGGTCCAGAGCAACAGCCGCGCCCGGCGCGTCTCGCGCAGGGAATGGCGCCAGCCGATCCACCAGGCGGGGTCGGCCCCGCGACGCCGGGCAGGCGCCGGCGCAGAGGAAGCGGTCACCTCGGCCAGGCCGGGCGCCGGACGCGCTGCGCCAGTATAGCCCTTGCGCTCCTGGAGCAGGCGTAAGCCCCGCCGGGCGTGCTGATTATCCGGGTTGAGCTTGAGCACCGCCTCCAGGCAGAAGGCCTGCTGGTGGGGATCGTCGAGCACCCCGCTGAGCCAGAGCCAGGCCAGTTCACAACTCGGGTCGAGCTGCAATGACCGGGTCAACAAACCGGCGGCGATACGCTTCTGGCCGCTGCGGGCAGCCGCCACGCCCCGTTGGTACAGGCTCCGGGCCTCGCCGATATTCGCTTTGACTGCCGTCTCGGTGCCGCTGGTCATAGGCCACTGAGGTGAAAATATGGGGAAACCGGGTTTCCCCATCCCCCTGCCTGTGGGGGGTGCCAGCCGCTCCCACCAGCGGTTGGGAAATGGGGAAA
>OGCL01002254.1_pt1 | contig 13907 bp, 16 predicted proteins | sample 1570041 | NCBI WGS metagenome assembly OGCL01 (sample SAMN06266162, study PRJEB24511) | hot springs metagenome | isolation source: Hot spring water | place: South Africa: Limpopo | collected 2015-06-22 | reverse complement strand
TATAAAGAATAAAGCAAAATTAAAATGAAATCGTCGATTATAAAAATTCCGAAACAGCCCTTCCTAAGCGCTATTTTAAGGGGTAGAAGGTTAAGAATGAAACCACAGAAAAAATCTCTGCCGAGATACAGCGATAAGGATAGGTCTCTTTCGTTCGTTTTGACAGTTTTAATGCCCCTTTCGCTACGGCCGCAAAACTCAACTATTACTCCAAAAGGTCTTGTGACTTTTTGGGGACCTCGTTCCTTTGGGTTCAAACACTTGCGGCTGTTTAACGCTCCAGTTGCAAAGAACTACTGCCAAAACATTGCTACTCACTTCAGAGCCTTATTCTTATCGCTGTATTTGAGCTCTAGGTTTTTAAAAATTCCCTTTGATCTGAAAGGAATAACGAAACGAATATGTTATATAAGTGCATACAGCGCTATGTTCTGGATTTTTTTCTGTAGTTAATTTTTGAAAATACAATTTTAAGGAGAGAGGGTGAATATGACTTTTTGTTGCGTTTTCCCTGGACAAGGTTCACAAGTTGTTGGGATGGCAAAGGACTTATATGATAATTTTCAACAAGTAAGAGAAATATTTAAAGAGGCTTCAGAGGTTTTAGGATATGATGTGGCTAAGATGTGTTTTCAAGGACCTAAAGAAGACCTTGATAAAACATATATTACCCAGCCTTGTTTACTCACTGCTGAAATATCAGCCTTTAGTGTCTTAAAAATGAAAAATATAAAGCCTTCTTTTGTGGCAGGACATAGTCTTGGTGAGTATTCCGCACTAGTGGCTTCAGAGAGCATGGAATTTAAAGATGCTGTAAGGATTACATCCTTACGAGGAAGTCTCATGCAAAATGCAGTCCCTGAAGGTAAAGGCGCAATGTGTGCAGTACTTGGGCTTGACAGGGCAAAGGTAGATGCCCTATGTGCAGAAACAAAGGGATATGTGGCATCAGCAAATTATAACTGTCCGGGGCAAATAGTAATATCAGGCGAAAAAGATGCGGTAAATGAGGCTTCAAAAAAGGCTATTGAATTAGGTGCAATGAAGGCAATCATATTAAATGTGAGTGTCCCTTCACACAGTTTATTGATGAAAGAGATGTCAAAGGAGTTTGAGAGACATTTATCAGAGATAGACATTAAGACGCCAAAGGTAGCATTTGTAAATAATGCAGATGCCAAAATACTTATTGAACCAGATGAAATAAGGAAATCTCTTGTCAGGCAATTATATAGTCCCGTATTATGGGAAGATTCTATCAATTTGATTTGTCAGCAAACAAAGGTTTTTATTGAAACAGGTCCAGGCAAAGTTCTTTCAGGGTTGATTAAGAGGATAAATAAGGATACAAAGATTTATAATGTAGATGACTTAAATAATATAACAACCTCTGATTTCTAAATAGCATTTCTACAAAGGCTGATAAAAAAAAGGAAAAATAACTGTTAGAAGTAACTGCTTACATAAAGATATTTACCACTTTACTTGCTATTGTCAACCCCTTAGGTGCACTGCCAGTTTTTATAACAATAACTGGGTCAGCCTCAGATAAACAGCGAAAAAGTATTGCAATTACTGCAAGTATAACTGTTGCAATAGTATTGACCCTTACTGCTTTGATTGGGCAGAGTATGATAAATTTCTTTGGTATATCCATTGGCTCATTTAAAGTTGGTGGGGGAATACTTTTATTGCTCATGGCTATATCTATGATGCAGGCAAAGGATGTTGTCAGTAAGAACACAACTGAAGAAGAGTCTGAGGCAGAAGAAAAGGAAAGCATCGCAGTAGTGCCTATTGCAATGCCTCTTCTATCTGGACCTGGTGCAATATCGTCAGTAATAATTTATAGCAATAATTCATCTGCACCTGTACATTTAGTTTTAATCATTATTATCTGCATCTTAATAGCTCTTATAACTTATTGCTGTTTAAGAATAGCTATACCTTTGATCAAGTATATAAGCAAGACAGGGATTAATATTATCACCAGATTAATGGGGTTGCTACTTTCTGCCATATCAATAGAGTTTATTTCATCAGGGTTGATTGAGTTATTACCTGGTTTGTCAGGATAATTTACAATCAAGGTATTGACCTTTTTATAATAGGTATGTCATATTTATGACACCTATGTTTAGTCAGTCTGAAAATACACAAATTACTCCAATTGTAGGTTCGTCAAAAGCCATTAAGGAGATTTATGAAATAATTTCAAGAGTATTGAATACTGATAGCACAGTATTAATTCTTGGTGAAAGTGGCACTGGCAAAGAACTTATAGCAAAGACCATACATTATGGTGGTCAAAGAGCAAATAAACCTTTTATCCATGTCAACTGTGCAGCCATACCTTCTGAATTACTTGAATCAGAACTTTTTGGTTATGAAAAGGGTGCATTTACAGGGGCTTTTAATTCAAGACTTGGTAAGTTTGAAATGGCAAAATCTGGGACTATCTTACTTGATGAGATTGGAGATATGCCTCCACAACTTCAGGCAAAGATATTGAGGGTTTTACAAGAAAGGAGTTTTGAGCGGATTGGTGGTATGAAAACTATTACAGTGGATGTTAGAATTATTGCAGCTACAAATAAGAATCTTCAAGACATAGTAGCACAAGGTAAATTTAGGGAGGACTTGTTTTATCGTTTAAATGTCATTCCTATCACCATGCCACCATTACGAAATAGAACGGAAGACATACCTGAACTCTGTGAATATTTTATTGAAAAATTTAACAAAAAGTTTAACAAGACTGTTGGTATAAGTAACTCTGTCTATCAATATTTCAAAAACTACTCTTGGCCTGGTAACGTCAGGGAACTTGAAAATTTAATAGAGAGACTTTTTGTCTTAAAAGAAGATAATATGATAATACCATCAGATCTGCCAGAAGGAATAAGAAATGGAGGGATACCAGAAATACCTGATTTTATTGATGACGATACAAATCCATTTATAAATGGCATTGACCTAAATGCGGCACTTAAGGCTTATGAAAAGAGATTGATTATTCATGCCCTTGATTTGCATGAAGGTATAAAGGCAAGGGCAGCTAAATATCTCAATATCAAGAGGACATCTTTAATAGAGAAGATGAAAAGATACGGTATAACAAGCACGCCGTCAGAAAAATAACATTTAACATCATTACATTTTCAAATAATAGTCATTTTTTTGACTTTCATTTTTTAACCACAGGGAAATGGGTAAGGGTTGAATAATTACCGCCTAAAAAGAGGTAATTTGTAATTCATTAACTCAATGCTGTGTTAACAACCCTCTATCCCCTTGAAAGGCGGAATTTCTTGTCATTAATTTATTAATCACTAACTCACTACTTCCTCGCCCTCTGTTTTAAGGTGTTTTTTTGAAATTTTGGCATAATAATTTCATATTTTATAAATTAATAATTCTTTTAAAGATGAAACGAAAATTTTTCATAATAATACCCCTAATATTGCTGTTAAACCAAAATGCCTTTGGCAGTGAAAGAGATTTACTTCTCGCCCAGTCACTCTTTCAGTCAAAGAAGTATTTAGAGGCAAGGAAGATGTTTCATAGTATTTATATAGCAAACACCAAAAAACCAATTGCAGTAAAAGCATTATTAGGAGTCGCAAAATGTGACTATTTTTTGAGGAGATATTACGAAGCGAGGGAAAATTTAAGAAGGATCTTGTCTATGACACAAGATGGAGGTATTGTCAATGAAACAAATCTTTATCTTGGCCATGTAAATTTAGCATTGTCAAAATATAAACTTGCAGAAAAATATTATTCCGTTGTTTATGGCAATCTAAAACAAGAAGCAGTAATTGGTTTAGCAGAGGCATCTTTAAGGATAAATGACATAACAAAGGCAGATGTCTTAATAAGGACGCTAAAGTCTGTTGATTTGCAGATTAGACCAAGGGGAGTGGTTGTAAAGGCAATGCTAGATAGCCTTAAAGGCAGGCATGAATCAGCTGTTAATTCAATAAAATTAGTAGATCCAAAGATTCTAAAAGAATTAGATCTTACTATTGAAAAGGCACAGATCTATTTTTTTGCAGATAGACTTAAAGAGGCAGAGGAACAATTAAATAATATTATTAAAGCACCTGATACAACCAATGTAAACCGAATGAGGGCAATGAAGGTTTTGTGGCAGATATACAATAAAGAAAACAAGATGGACGACGCCTTAAAGATTGGTATGAAGATGTTGCTTTTAGAAAATTCAGATAGCTTTTATATCTCTTTGGCTAACATATATGACAAAAAAGGTGATTTATCAGGTGCTTTAAAGGTGCTATCCTATCTTAATTCAAAGAGATTAAAGGAACAAGAGATAGAGAAAAGACTCAAAATCGCTTTTGCTAAAAAAGACCCCTCCTTAAATAAATATCTGAGCCTATATGCGAATTATGTAAGTGATGATAGTCCTTTTGTCATTGAGATAGCAAGGCATATTGCAAAAGAAAATGATAAAAAGAGGGCTATTGAAATCTTAAAAAAGGCTACAAAAGGTCATTCTGCTGGTGCTGCCTCATTATATCTATCAGAGTTGCTCACAGAAGAAAAGAGATTTACAGAGGCAAAGAAAGCCCTTGAGTTTCTAACTCTTGATCCAAGATATACAAGGAGCGCCTCTATGATGTTAGGTGAGATACTTGAAAAAGAAGGAAAGATAAATAAAGCTATTGAGTATTACAAAAAGATTGTTGACAATGTAAAAGACCCAAGGTTTGCAGAAAAGTTGGGAGAGATTTTTTGGAAGCAAGGCAAAAGAGATGAGGCAAAAAAATATTTCATAATTGCTTCAGATAAAGGGAATGATAGGGCTTCGGTGAGGGTTGGAGATTATTATTATTTAACTGGTGAGCCAGACAAAGCTCTTGAATATTACAAAAAGGCTCTGAATATGAAAAAAGAAGATCCTGACTACCTATGGCTAAATTATCAATATGGTAAGATTTCAGGGCAAAGAGAATACCTTATAAAGGCAGCATCAGGGAGTGGTGAGATTGCTGAGGCGGCTAAGATACTTTTGAGACAATTTTAATGAGTTTTGAAGCAAATAAATCAACAAATATAGAGTTGCTTAGTGATGCTATTAATTCCTTTAACAAGGTGTCTGACACCCTTGTCCAATATTATAGAAGTCTTGAGGAAAAAGTAACAGCACTTACACAAGAGGTAGACCATAAGAAGCAGTTACTTAACAGCATCCTTGACTCTATCGATATAGGTGTAGTCTTTTTTGACAGTAATGGCATCATAAGGATGATTAACCGTTCAGTAGAAGAATTACTGAGCGTTACAGAAGCAGAGATTATTGGGAGAAGTTCACTTGGAGTGGTTATTGATGGAGACTTAATGATACCAAAAAATTCTAAACCCTTTCATGCCCTCATATCAAGGCGTGATGTCTATGATAAGGCGGGCATGATAATCGGTAATGTATTGATCTTCAAAGATATTAGTAGGATCAAGGAATTGGAGACCATAAATGAAAGGAATAGAAGACTTACTGCTATGGGAGAGTTAGTTATGAAAATTGCCCATGAGATTCGTAATCCCCTTGGCAGTATTGAACTCTTTGCAAGTTTGCTTCAGGCTGATTTAAAAGAAAACTCTCAAGCCGATTATGTTAAGAGGATTTCCAACTCTGTGAGGTCTCTGGTCAATACATTGGATAATATGCTCAGTTTTGCAAGGGAGATAAAGCCAAATATTAATCTTCAATACATTAGACCAGTTATAAACGAGGCTATAGATGAACTCGCGGGGACATTAGAAAATAACAGAGTTGCTTGTAAAATACATTGCAAAGGTGATTATTCAGTCCCAATAGATAAAGGATTGATTAAACAGGCATTACTAAACATTTTAATTAACGCAATACAGGCAATGAAAGACGGTGGTATTATTTCAATAAGAATTGGGAATACAAAAATAGATCATAAGACCTTTTTATATATAAAAATATCTGATAAGGGAATTGGTATTGAAAAGCAAAGGCTCGCATCTATCTTTGAGCCTTTTTACTCTACAAAAGATAGAGGGACTGGCTTAGGGTTATCCATAACTGCCAGTATTATAAAGGCACATAAAGGCTATATAACTGTCGATAGCAAAATTAATAAAGGAACTGTATTTACCTTGCATATACCTTTTGATATAGAAAATGGAGGCATACTTTGAAAAGGGTTTTATTAGTTGATGATGAGGAAGATATGTTAGTTGCCCTCAAAGAATCTGTGAAAAGATGCGGATTTGCTCCCATAACCTATAAAAATCCCCTTGAAGCACTTGAAAAGACAAACTTGTCTGACTTTTCCCTAATAATTACCGATATGAAAATGTCACAAATGAATGGATTGGAATTATTATCAACTATCCGAAAGAGAGGCATATTTATCCCAGTAATAGTTATTACTGGTTATGGCACTGTAGAAAATGCAGTAGAGGCAATGAAACTTGGTGCTACTGATTATATAATGAAACCATTCTCTTTCGATTCTCTCAAAGAGACAATAACAAGGATTATGCCTGATGATGAACTTGAAATGGTTGCAGAATCATCTGTAATGTCAAAAATTATTGCAACTGTAAGGGATATAGCTTCAAGCGATATATCTATTCTCTTGTCAGGTCAAAGTGGCACTGGCAAGGAAGTTGTCGCACGATACATACACAAAATGAGCTCAAGGGCTGATAAACCCTTTGTTGCAATAAACTGTGCAGCAATTTCTGAAACACTCTTAGAGTCTGAACTATTTGGTTTTGAAAAGGGTGCCTTCACAGGTGCCACAGAGAGGAGGACTGGCAAGTTTGAGCTAGCAAATAAAGGAACAATATTACTGGATGAAATAAGTGAAATGGCCTTTCCATTACAGGCAAAACTCTTAAGGGTTATTCAAGAGAAAGAGATTGACAGGATTGGAGGTCGTCTCCCTGTTCCTGTTGATGTTAGGATTATTGCTACTACAAACAGAGATTTATTAACAGAGGTAAGGCAAGGCAGGTTTCGTGAAGATCTTTACTATCGTCTGAATGTATTTCCTATAAAGATTCCACCATTAGCAGAGAGACATGAAGATATAATACCACTTGCTGAGTTTTTTCTTAAAAAACTCTCTATCAAAATGGGTAAGACCTTTTATCTATCTGATGAACTCAAAGAACACCTATTGAGGAGAAAATGGGAAGGTAATGTAAGAGAATTGGAAAACTTGATTTACAGAATTGTCGTTATATCCAAATCAGAGAAACTCTTTTTGCCTGAATTTGAAAATATAAGTAATAGGGCTAATAAAGACCACTTTGAAATTATAGGGTCTGTAAAAGATATGGAAAAAGAACTTATTTTGAAGACTCTTAAGGAAAACAATTGGAATCAAAGAAAATCTGCAATGATACTTGGCTTAAACCCAAGGACTATTAGAAACAAGTTAAAGGATTATGGAATCAAGGTTTGGGAGATGAAAGAATTGGAGAAAAAACACAACTAAGGCACAATTATTGCAAGATATTATGTAAAACTAAAATAATGAAAAAAAATAGTGAGGTAATCGTAGAGGAATAAAGGACAGGGATTTAGATTTTTTAATGTTGTGTGACTATAATACTTTTGTTCTATTTTTAGAGAGGATAAAAAATATGGCTGATAAAACTATGATAATGCTTGAAAAAGTAATGGATATTACCACTTACAGGAGAAAATTATTGACTTCCAATATTGCTAATGTGGACACACCAGGATATAAGGCAAAGGATATATCATTCAAGAATGAGATGAATAAACAGATTGAAAATCTAAAAAATGGTACTGCTTCAGATAGTCCAATGTATAATGTCTTTGAAAGCCCTAATACGATGGCAAATAGAGATGGTAATACGGTTAATCTTGACATAGAAATGGCAAAGATGGCTGAAAACTCTCTTACATATAATGCTGCAATGCAGATTTACGCAAGGAAAACAAGAATGTTGAGAGATTCAATCAAGACAAGATAAATTTAATATAAGGAGTAGAATTATGAACGAAATGTTTATGCCATTAAAGGTCAGTGCAAGTGCACTTGAGGCACAAAAGATAAGAATAAATGTCATTGCCTCAAACATAGCAAATGCGAGTTCCACAAGAACACCGGAGGGTGGTCCTTACAGGAAAAGAGATGTTGTTTTTGAATCTTATATGTTTGACAAGAATTCTACAGGGGTAAATGTATCTAAGATAATTGAAGATAAGAGACCTTTCAGGACTGTTTATGATCCATCACATCCCGATGCAAACGAGTCAGGTTATGTTAATTACCCCAATGTGAACAATATTGAAGAGATGGTTAATCTCATGAGTGCCTCAAGGGCATATGAGTCTAATTTGACTATCATTACAACCTACAAAGATTCTTTTACAAGAACCCTTGATTTGCTAAAGGCGTAAAATAATAAAGAGTTATGAGATATTAGCTAAGGAGTGAGGAGATTTAGTCCTTTGGTTAAAAAAGATTTAAAAAAACAGATACCAATAAAAATAAAGGAGGACAAGGAATATGGAAGAGATAAAAAATATAGGTTTTTTCAAGGGACAAATAAATGAGTCTGTTAAGCCATCACAGTCTTCTGGTTCAGGCTCTTTTGAGCAGGCAATAAAAGACGCTATAAAAGAGGTTTCAAATGTGCAAAATGAGGCAGAAAAGGCTATTGAAAACTTTGCTACTGGTGAGGTGAAGGATATACACACTGTTGTAATTGCTATGGAAAAAGCTGATTTATCTTTACAGACACTTATGTCAGTCCGTAACAAACTCCTTACCGCTTATGAAGAGATAATGAGAACCCCTGTATAGGGAGTTTGATTTTTAAAAATGGCATTTAGTGATATCATTGAAAATATAAAGTCTTGGTCAACAAAGAAAAAGATTGCTGCAATCTCTATTCTGGCACTAAGTATTGCCATTCTTATTACAGTAACTTTATGGACTCAAAAAGAAGAATATCAAGTCCTTTTTAGTAATCTCACCCAAGAAGATTCAGGACAAGTCACTGTCAAGTTGAAAGAGATGAAAGTCCCTTTTAAGGTTGAAGGCAATGTGATATATGTGCCACAAAAGAAGGTTTATGAATTAAGGCTTGAGCTTGCATCTATGGGTATTCCGCAGGGTGGTGTAATAGGTTTTGAAATTTTTGATAAGACTAATTTAGGCATAACAGAATTTGTCCAGAGGCTAAACTACATAAGGGCTATTCAAGGGGAACTCACCCGAACAATAAAACAACTAAGCGAGGTTGATACAGCAAGGGTTCATATTGCCATTCCTGAAAGAAGTATTTTTACTGAAAAAGACCAGAAACCAACAGCATCTATTGTTTTAAAACTAAAGCCAGGTAGGACACTCAATCAGGCACAAGTTGGTGGGATACTTCACCTCGTATCGAGTAGTGTAGAAGGGCTAAAACCACAAGCTGTAACGGTCCTTGATAGCATGGGAAACCTCCTATCAAAACCATCAGACACGGATTCAATTACAGACGGTAAGTTGCTTGAGTATCAGAAGTTTGTTGACAAGACCTTTGAACAAAAAATACAAAGTATGCTTGAGGGGATTGTAGGTAAAGGTAAGGCTATTGTAAGAGTTACAACAAAACTTGATTTCAAAAAGATTGAAACCACTGAAGAAAAGTTTGATCCTGATTCTGCTACTGCCAGAACCCAACAAAAGACCACCGAATCAACCTCTGGCTCTTCAACTGGAGGGATACCAGGTGTATTATCAAATCAGCCTGGTCAGGGAGGAGGTGGAGGTTCGGCAGGACAGGTAATTTCTCAAAAACAGGTTGAGACTACAAACTTTGAGATAAGCAGGACACTAAACAGGATTTCTCAACCTGGCGGTGAGATTAAGAGTATCTCTGTAGCAGTCCTTGTTGATGGAACTTACAAAAAGGAAAAGGACAAAAATGTATATACCCCGCGCAGTGAAGATGAAATCAAAAAATACAATGAGGTAGTCAAGGCAGCCATTGGTTTTAATAGAGAAAGAGGTGATCAAGTTATTGTTGACAATGTAGCCTTTGAGAGTGTAGTTGAAGAGATGCCCCCTGAAAAGCTTGACATACTTGGTATAATCACTACCGTATTAAAATATTTAGTGCCTCTCATAGTAGCGCTTTTACTGATACTATTTGTTATAAAACCACTCGTAGAGACTCTCAAAGTAACCCCCAAAAAGACCCCTGAAGGTATACTGCCTGAAGGCGAAATGGCTTTTGCAACAGCAGGTCAAGTAAAACCTGTAGCTCTTGAACCTGAACTTGCACCAGAGGAATTGATGAAAGAACAAGTTCTTGAAATTGTTAAAAAAGACCCCCGTCAGGCAGCACACATCATAAGAGAATGGATGACTGAATCGTAGAATTTTGATAAGATAATATCTCATATTTCTAATCAATCAATCATGGAGACAATTAATTGAAAAAACTCACAGGAGTTGAAAAAGTGGCTGCCTTTTTGTCCCTCGTTGGAGAAGAAGCAGCGACGCAGATATTTAAACATCTTGACCCGCTTGAATTAGCAAGGGTAGTGCCTCTAATGGCAAAGGTAAAGATTACTCCTGACGAGGCAAATAGCGTAGTAAAAGACTTCTATGAGAAGACAGGAAGTGCTACTATTGCAGTAGATGAAGAATACATCAAAAAGATACTGCTCAAAGCCTTTGGAGAAGATCAGGCAAAGAAGTTGATGGAGAAGATTGAGAGCGGTGCCTCAGCCTTTGACATTATCAGATGGCTTGATTCAAATTCTGTTGCTAACATGTTGTCTCGTGAACATCCACAGACAATAGCCATTGTATTAGCCCATCTTGAACCTACACAGGCAGCAGAAGTAATGGGAAAACTACCTGAACATATAAAGATTGATGTTTCCTTGAGGATTGCTAACCTTGACCAGATTTCTCCTCAAGTGCTTGTAGAACTTGAAGATGTCTTACAATCACAGCTTCAGAGTTATACAAGGGCAAGGAAGATTGGTGGTATCAAGACAGTAGCAGAGATTTTGAATCAAATGGATAGAGCATCTGAAGACCTCATAATCAAAAACATAGAGGAAAAAGACCAAATACTTGCTGATGAGATCAGAAAGCTAATGTTTACCTTTGATGACCTTGTCAATATAGACGATAGGGGTATTCAGATGATATTGAAGGAAGTTACAACCGATGATCTTTCCCTTGCCCTCAAGATGTCTATTGATGAATTAAAGAATAAAATATTTAAGAATATGTCCCAGAGAGCAGTCCAGATATTAAAAGAAGAAATGGAGACAAAGGGTGCAGTAAAGGTGTCTGATGTTGAAAAGGCTCAGATGAATATAGTTAGGATAGCAAGAAGACTTGAAGAAGAAGGTAAGATTGTCATTGGCGGTAAAGGTGCTGAAGAATTAATCTCTTAAACAATGTCTGATAATATAATCAACTACAATCCAACAAACTTTGATGCAGACAGAATCAGAAGAAAAACCCCTGATGAAATAGAACAGGAGGCACATGAAAAGGCAAAACAAATCTATGAAGATGCTTACAACAAAGGCTACTCAAAGGGTTTAGAAAAGGCGTCTCGAGAGGAAAAGTTGCTCCTTGAGCAAGGACAAAAGAAAATCTCAGAGCAATGTAAAAAATTGGAGTCGATAATTGCAAAACTTGAAGTTTATCGAAAAGATACTGTTGAAGAATTACTTCCTGATATTATTAACCTATCTGTTGAGATTGCAGGGAGGATAATTCGCAAAGAGATTGAATTAGATAGAAATATCATTACTTACATTGCACAGGAGACCTTAAGCAGGGTTGAAGATAAAGATGAGACCGTCACATTAAGGATTAATCCCATAGATTACGATGTAATTGTTGAACATATGAATAGGTTAAAGGAATCATCTGGTCTAAAGAACATTATAATTGAACCTGATATCTCAATAGAACAGGGAGGATGTCTTCTTGAGACTCAAAATGGCGAGATTGATGCTCGTATAGAAGAACAAATTAAGGAAATGGCAGATGCAGTTAGCACAGCAACTAATAGAAACATCTAAGGAGTTTGTCAGAGAGAAAGACCCTATTAAAATATGTGGAAGGGTCAATAAAGGCGTTGGTTTAGTCATTGAAGGGACAAATCCAAAGGCTAATATTGGCGATATTTGCCAAATACAACTGAAAGGCCCTCATAAAGACACAATCATTGAAGCAGAGGTAATAGGCTTTAGGGGTGGAACTGTCCTTTTAATGCCCTTGGCAAATACAATGGGTATAGGGGCAGGTGCAAGGATAATTTCAAGAGGAAGACAAAAGTACATAAAAGTTGGCTCTTCCCTTTTAGGAAGGGTCATTGATGGACTTGGAGTTGCCCTTGATGAAAAAGGTCCAATCAGAGGGCATCTATATCCAATTTATAATGAACCAATCAATCCTTTACACAGAAGACGAATCACAGAACCCATTGAATTGGGGATAAGAGCTATTGATTTAATGCTCACCTGCGGTAAGGGGCAAAGGATGGGCATAATGGCTGGTAGTGGTGTTGGAAAGAGTATCCTTCTTGGTATGATTGCCCGTAATACTAATGCAGATATAAATGTTATAGCCTTAATCGGTGAGAGAGGGCGTGAAGTGAGAGAATTTATTGAAAAAGACCTTGGTGATGAGGGCCTTAAAAGATCTGTCCTTGTAGTAGCAACCTCTGATACATCACCACTTATGCGTATCCGGGCTGCCTTTGTAGCAACTGCCATAGCAGAGTATTTTAGAGGAAAGGGTAAGAATATCCTTTTTATGATGGATTCTGTAACGCGTTTTGCAATGGCACAAAGAGAGGTAGGTCTTACTGCTGGTGAACCACCTACCACAAAAGGCTACCCTCCATCAGTATTTAATCTCCTGCCTAAACTCCTTGAACGTGTCGGCACCTGTGATGGAGAGGGCACTATTACAGGGTTATACACGGTGCTTGTAGAGGGTGATGATATGAATGAACCCATAGCAGATGCAGTGAGGTCAATACTGGACGGTCATATCATGCTCTCAAGAGACTTGGCAAATCAGAATCACTATCCTGCAATTGATATACTTTCAAGTATCAGCAGATTAATAAAAGATATAACTTCAGCCAAACAAAGGGAATATGTTGGAAAGACCCTTGAAATAATGGCAACTTATAAGAGATATGAAGATGTCATAACTATTGGTGCTTATAAGGCAGGGACAAACCCTCGCCTTGATTATTCAATAAATATGATGGATAAGATAAGGGCAATTTTTAGGCAGGGTATTCAGGAAAAATCTAACTATAATGATGCTTTAAATCTCTTATACAACATTTATGATAAAGGGGCAGATGCATAAATGCCATCAACAATAGAAAATCTCTTAAATCTAAAGATTTGGAAAGAAGACGAGGCAAAGAATCGCTTTGCCTTATCTTTGAAAGATTTGGCCACAGAAGAAGAGATTTTAAAAAATTATAAAGATAAACTTCTTGAGATAGAAGATGATTTTAAAAAATATAATGAAGGCTCCATTGATCTTTCTAAAATCAAAGACGTTATGGCTCATCAAGAGTATCTAATTAGAAAGATAGCAGAAATAAAAAAGAATATTTTAAAAAAAGAAGAGATAGTAGAGAGGCATCGTCTTGAACTAGTTGAAGCAACGAAGGAAAAGAGGATTTTTCATAGACTATTTGATAAGCAGAAGGAACAGGAACTAAAGAAACAACAACGACTTGAGCAAATTATCAGTGACGAGAGTGCCTCAGTAAGGTTTACTGCAAACGAAGAATAGGCCTTAAAATAGCGATAGGAAGGGCTGTTTCAGGCTTTTTATAATCGACAAATTTTATTTAATTTTCTTTATTCATTA
>OGCL01002253.1_pt1 | contig 13929 bp, 10 predicted proteins | sample 1570041 | NCBI WGS metagenome assembly OGCL01 (sample SAMN06266162, study PRJEB24511) | hot springs metagenome | isolation source: Hot spring water | place: South Africa: Limpopo | collected 2015-06-22 | reverse complement strand
GCGAATCACCATGCCAATTTTTTCCGGTGTGTCGATCTGAAACTGCATGCCTAAATCCTCATGATCGAGCGGATTATATTGTCGTAAGTCTATTCTAGCCATAAATCCGCATGATCGTGAGGATTAAAGGTGGCGGACCATAGATAGCATTGAAAACCTCACGATCTTGAGGATTTCCATCAATTCAGTTAGGCGCATGAAAAAATCCACTTTCCGTGTTTAGCGTGGATCAGCGGCTTGGTGCGGCTGATATCCGAGGGCGGTACCACTAGGTACAAAAACACCGGATGCTTAGCCGATCAGGTCGGCGATGCGCCAGTCGCAGCACGATGTGACTTCGGCCACCGTTCGGTCACGGTACAGGCCGAGGAAGGACAGGGCCGGCGTAGAGCACGTGCAGGATGGCGCCGACCAGCAGCGCATGGTAGGTCTTCTCCTAGTGGTTTCGCCGCTCCAGCGCGCCCTCCGGATCGACCAGGATATCGGAGATGTCCTGCAGATCGCGCACCTCGTGGGTGCCGCGACGCAGTGATGTCGTGAATCACGCCGAAGCTGGCCAGGAGAGCAGGGTGGGTACCATCAGGCCGACGCCCTTGCCCGAGCGGGTCGGCGCAAAGGTGAGAACATGCTGGGGGCCTTCGTGACGGCTGGTACTGGTCTTTTAACTGGCCGAGGAAAACACCCGCCGTCTGGGGCAGGCCAGCTTTGCGAACTCCGTCCGTATCGGCCCAGCGCGCCGAGCCATAGGTCGTGACCCGGCGAGCCTGGCGCGCCCGCCAGATAGCCATGCCGATGGCCACCCCTAATGCCAGCAGGCTAGGGCGATGGCAGTGCAGATGGAGGCGGCCAGTTCCACTCTCGCTGCGGCAGGACGCAGGGTGCAAACCGCCATCCGTGCGAGGGAAGTAGAGCCGGCACTGCATGCCTACCAAGAAGAGCACGGCATTGACCTGCTCGTGACAGGCGCCTATTGGCATTCTCGAATCCGGCAGTTCCTGGTGGGGAGCACCACTACCCACATGCTGCGCACTACGACCACTCCGTTGCATCTGTTGCGCTAGGTGGGTGAAGGGGCAGCACGGACTTGAAGGCGCGGGCCAGTTTCCTCAACAGGAGACTCAAACTAAACCTCCGCCAGCACATGTGCTTGTGATACTGATTTCTTTTCAGTGGGGAGAGGTGGATAAGTTCTGAGGTTAGGCTAAATGCTATTTATTGATAATAATTCGCATTAATGGTAGTATGCTGATCCCTTCCTCAGCTCTTTCCGTTCCGTGTCCGACTCGCGCCACAGACTCGATCTCTATCTCTCGCACCGTTCAGGGCTGGTCGACTATGCGGCCCCCATTGTCGGTAGTCGCGCTGGTGCGGAAGATGTTGTGCAAGAGGCGTGGCTGCGCTTTGTCGCTGTCCAGGGTGCGATCACCCAGCCAGCCTCTTACCTGTACCGCATCGTGCGTAACCTTGCGCTCGATCATGTACGTCGAGATCGCGGCGAGAACAGTGGTGACGACGCTTCTTGGCTGGATAGCATCGCCGACCAGGCTCCGGGACCTGAGGCTCACGCCGTCAGTCGTAATGAGCTACAGCGTGTCGGTGAAGCACTTGAACGGTTGCCGGAACGCACGCGTCGTGCATTCGAGCTCTACCGTCTGCAGGGCTATACGCTCCAGCAAGTGGCTGATGCCATGGATATCTCGATAGGCACTGTTCACCAACTGGTGCACACCGCATTGCGCAGCTGTGTCGACGCGCTGGAGTAGTTGTTAGTTGAAAGTCTCCATTGCCTGCAACGTCTTTTGGTCATCAGTAATGTCCTGTGCGACCCTGTGCGACCTTTTTCGGAGCGACTAACGACAATGATCGGCGATCACCGCGACCCAGTGGACTTGGCTCTGGAGTGGCTGCTGCAGGTGCAGCAGAACCCGGAAGATGGTCAGCTGCGTGAGCGTCTCGCTGACTGGCTGGCTAGTGATGATGCGCACCTCATCGCTTATCGCAAGGTTGAGAGAGTGTGGGGAATCACCGGCCTGCTGCCGCCACAGCAGTCTCCGGTCGAGTTACCTTCAGCTGTTTCGGGGGTACAACCAGCCAGGTCAGAGCCCCACCGTCGACGACGTTTTGCACGGGCAGTCGCTGCTGTGGCTGCATGTTGCACGTTGGCACTGCTGGTGCAGCAGCTCCACCCAATTCTACGTGCGGATGTAGTGACCGCTACCGGCGAGCGCAGAGAGGTACAGTTGCCGGACGGTAGCCAGTTGAGCCTCGATGCGCAGTCTTCCGTTGTCCTCGACTTCGCTGATGGGCGTCGCGAGGTTCGGGTGCTAACGGGGCAGGCTTACTTCGACGTAGTGAAGGATTCTGCGCACCCCTTCCGTGTGCTTACCGGTCAGTTGAGCGTGACTGTGACTGGTACGGCGTTCAACGTCGACAGCATGCGCCAGCGGGTCAATGTTACGGAGGGCAGTGTTCGCGTTTCCGGACCTCATTCTGCCGAAGCCAGTCTGCTTCCAGGGCAAGGCGTGGAGCTCTCTGCTAACGGTGCTCTGCAGTCAAATGATCAGCCTATTGGACAGGTTGCTGCGTGGCGGCAGGGGCGTCTGATCCTGCGTCAAGAACGCATCGCTGATGTTATTGATGCTTTGCGCCCTTACTGCAGTGACGTCTTGCTGTTGCGTGACAGCGAATTTGGGGAGAAGCGTATCACTGGCGTGTACGACCTCGACGACCCTGATAACGCTCTTCGCGCGATCCTGCGCATCCATGGTGGCGAGCTGTCACGAGTGGGTCCAATTCTGCTCATTGGTGGCAGCGGTTAAATTTTTTTCGAAGATTTCTGAAAAAGCTGGCGCCTGACTGCGTCTTTGCTCCCGAGCGATCCAACTGATACGGATTCGCATTAAACTTTATCGGGGAGTTCGCGGTATATGCAGGTGCTCAGAACACGCAGCCGTCCACGCCTATCCGTACTGGCACTGACCCTTGGCACTCTGTTATCCAGCATGCCGGCCGCCGCGGCACAGGATGGTGCTGAGGGCCTGGTGCAGGTCCGCCACTTTTCTATCCAGGCCCAGTCACTGACGGAGGCACTGATCGAGTTTGCTCATCAGAGTGGCGTGCAGGTCAGTGCGGACGCCGGACTGCTCGATGGCGTACGCAGCTCTCCAGTCGAGGGGGAGCTGAGCGGTGGGGACGCCCTGCAGCAGTTGCTGCGCAGCACCGATATCGAATGGCAGCTTAAGCATGGTGTCCTGACGCTCCAGAGGCGCCAGCAAAACGACTCTCTTATTCTGAGTAGCACGGTTGTTTTGGGGCAGGCGGAGAATCCCTATCAGGGCGAAGAGCGGATCGATCGACGCGCCATCGAGAACTTCCCTGGCGCCAATGGCGACTTGACTAGCCTGCTGAAAATGCACCCGAACGTGCGCTTCGACACCACCCAGCAAAGTTCAAACACCCCCGGTGAGCTGAACCCGGCGGATATCAGTATCAACGGCGCCAGGTTCTACCAAAACAACTTCATGGTCGATGGCGTCAGCATCAACAACGACCTAGATCCCGCCGCCAGCAGTGCTAGCCGCAACAACTACAACGGTATCTACGACCTGCCTAGCAATGCTTTCGGCATCGCCCTCGACGCCGACTTGTTGGAAGAGGTGCGGGTCTACGACAGCAACGTACCGGCGGAGTACGGGCGCTTCAACGGCGGGGTGGTCGATGCCATCACCCGTCGCCCGCGCGAGGGCTTCCACGGCAAGGCCTCGGTCAGCATGAGTCGCTCGGAGTGGACCGAGTATCACCTCAATGGCGATGAGATCAGTGAAGAGGAGTTCGAGCTTTCCAGCGACCAGGCCAACCAGCCGGAATTCAAGAAGCTCACCCAGCGCCTGATGCTCGAAGGGATGGTGACGGAGAACTTCGGTCTGATCGGCAACTTCGTGCGTAAGACTTCGGAGATCCCCGTCTACTCCTATGACGGCGGCTATCAGAGCCAGGCCGACTCGCGCAAACGCGAGCAGACCCGCGAGATCAACAACTACATGCTCAAGGGATTCTGGACGCCCAACGACCGGCTCGACCTGACATTCGGCCTGGTGGATGCACCCGCTGGGGGGGAGTACTACAAGGCCAACCAGAAGAACTCCGGCTTCACCATCGATCAGGGCGGGCAGACCGCCATGCTTCAGGCCGTCTGGTCCGGTGATGCGGTGACCTATACCAACAAGCTGTCCTACAAGATGGTGCAAACCTCGCGCGATGCCGACAGCAACGTGCTCAAACAATGGCGCTGGTCGCAGGCAAAGAACTGGGGCAATCCCTACCGCAACGGCGCTCTGTCGAACACCGCCACTAGTATCGAGGGCGGCATGGGAGATCTGGAGCAAAGCCAGACCGGCTACGAGTACAGCCTCAAGGGCGAGCTGCAGGCGTTCGACTTTCTTGGTGCCACACACCGTGTGAGCAGCGGGCTGGAGATTGGCTATCAGAAGGCCCGCTACGAAGTCACGGAAGACTCCTGGACTGCTTCTACGCCCTACCTGACCACCTTCAGCGGCAGTACTTCCTGCGCTACCGCGAGCGGCGCGCAGGATAGCGAGTACTGTTCGGTCAGCGTCAATGCCACGGGCACCGCGCAGCGCCAGTATTTCCGTAATCTCAATTACTATCGTGCCGGCGAGATCAACGTCGAGCAGACCGACTTCGCCCTGTTCCTGCAGGACGATATCCAAATCGGCCGTCTCAATCTTCGTCCAGGTCTGCGCCTGGACGGCGACGACTACATGGACAAGAAGACCCTGGCACCACGCTTCGCCGCTAGCTACGACTTTTTCGGCGACCAGAGCAGCGTGCTTAGCGGCGGCCTCAACCGCTACTACGGACGCAACCTGTTCAAGTACCGCCTGGCTGACGGTCGTGAGTCACTGCGCTGGCGTGCCACTCGGGGTACCTCGACCGGCGATACCATTACCGATTTCGGCACCATGGTGAACTACGGGGTGGATGAGTCCAGCTTCCGTAGCCTGGATATCCCCTACGACGACGAGTGGACCCTGGGCTTCGCTCAGGAGCTGGTCGGTCTGCGCTTCGACCTCAAGTACGTGCACCGCGACGGCCATGACCAGGTGGTGCGTGCTCGCGCTCGGGACCTGGGCCTGGAAGAGGGCGATGGCAGCAACACCATTGCCAACTATTACACCTACACCAATGCTGGTGAGAGCCGCAGCGAGACGGTGACCCTGAGCATCACCCCGCTGCGCAACCTGCGCTTTGCCGGCACCCTCACCACCTGGCAGCTGGCGCTGGACTGGAACGAGACACAGAGCAACAACTCGAGCTATGAGCAGCTCTTCAATCAGGAGGCGCTTGCCGACGATAACGTGTATTTCGATGGCAAGTTGATGCCTTACAGCGAGCTGCCTACGGATAACTTCAACCGCCCCTGGACGGCGCGCTTAAGCACCGTGACCAGCCTTCCGCAGCTGAACCTGACCTGGAGCAACTTCTTCCGCTATCGCGGCGCCTACGAGCAGATCTTCCAGAGCAATCCCGACAGCATCGTGATTGACGGCACCACCTACGATTTTTACCAGACTGAGCAGGTACGCGCAGCGCCTACCTGGGATACCCGCATCAAGTGGGAGATTCCCACAGCAGATGAGCAGGCCCTGTATGTCGCCCTGGATATCACCAATGTCACTGACGAGGTCAATGACATTGTCAGCGACAGCGGCACTTTGAGTTACGAGATCGGCCGCCAGTACTGGCTGGAAGTCGGCTACACCTTCTGAGCATAGCGAGAACGCCTGATGAAAATGATACGCACGGGGCTGCTGGCCTCGCTGGCGCTGTTCGGCGTCGCCTGCACTCAGCTGCCCTCCGCTGAGGCTCCCACTTCTGCACCCCGTGATGAGCGAGTCTTGGAGGGGCGCCTGGAAAATGGTCTGCACTATCGCCTGGTGTCGACCCAGGATCAGCCCGGGCGTCTGGATATTCGCCTGCGCGTCAATGCCGGCTCGGTGGATGAAGATGCCGATCAGGTCGGGGTTGCCCACTTGCTGGAACACATGCTGTTCTACAACCTCGACGCTCGACAGCGTAACGTGCGCCAGCGGCTGCAGGCCGCCGGATGGGTGCAGGGCCGTCACTTCAATGCCATGACCAGTGCCGAGCGCACCCTGTATCTGCTGAGCCCGCCTGCTGGCAATCAGGACACCGAACTGGCGCTGCAGGCGCTGGCGCAACTGCTGCTGCAGCGCGACTTTGGAGCGGCCGAACTGGACTCGGAGCGGCCAATCGTCATCGAGGAATGGCGTGGCGGCTTGGGTGTGGCGCAACGCATGAACGACCAGCGGCGTGACAGTCAGCGTGTCGGCTCGCGCTATGCCGGACACGCGCCGATAGGTTCCGAGGCGGCTATTCGCCAGGCTACGGTGGCCAGCCTGTGGGACTTCCATCAACGCTGGTATGCGCCCAAAAACATGCAGTTGAACATCGTCGGCGATTTCGAGCCGGCGCTGCTGGTGGCGCAGATTGCCCGAGCGCTGGGCGACGCACCGCGCCGTGAGCTGCCACGGCGAGAGCTTGATTTGCCGTATCAACCTGGCCTCAAGGCGTTCCGGTTGCACGACAGTGAAAGCGGCAGCCACCAGGTGAATCTGCTATTCCGCGGCCACTACCAAGCCAATCGCGCCGATTCGTCTGCGGGACAGCGCGAGCGCCTGCTTGACCGTTTAACCACGCGCATGCTGCAGGTACAGCTGCAGCGCCAGGCGGCGCCGGAAGGCGTGCGCACTTTCAGCATGCAGCGCGCCCAGTTCGGTACGCGGTCCGAGGTGCTGGCGCTGTCTGCCGCGCTGGACGAATCGGTACATGAGCAGGCGTTGCAGGCGCTACTGGAGGAGGTGCAGCGCATCCGCCGCTTCGGCTTCTACCAGGCAGACCTGGATCGAGAGAAAGACAAGCTGCGCAAGGTCGCGGAGAACATGCTGGAGCGTGGTGACGGGCGTGACTTTACCGACTGGGTGCAGCTGTTGAACGATCCGAGCCAGGCTGAGCGGCGTATCCAGAGGCGCAGCACGATTGCCCGCAGTAGCCTAGCGTTGCTCGAGTCCATTCGACTCGATGAGATTGACCAGCGGCTGCGGCGCTGGACTGACAGCCAGGATCTGGTACTGCAGATGAGCGCGCCGAACGGTCGGCCGCTGCAGCTTCCCGATGCGACGCGCTATCAGCGGCTGCTGGCCGCTATGGATGTTGCAGCCCTGGCTGAGCCTACACCCTACGTGCCGCCTGCACCGGTCAGCGTGCCAGAGCTGCCAGCGGCGGTGCGGCACGGCAGCGTGCTCGGCACGCGGCATTACGAGGCGGAGCGGGTGCAGTACTGGACGCTGAGCAACGGCGATCAGTTGGTCTGGCTGCGGCACCTCGATGCAGCGGGCAAGGCCTACCTGCAGATCGATGCCAGTAGCGGCTACCGGCGTCCCGGTACCCCGCCCTGGCTGGTGCAGAGCGCCAGCCAGATGGTCTGGGCCAGCGCGCCGCAAGGCTTCGACGAGGCGCAATGGCAAGCCTGGCAGCAGCGCGAGCGCCTGCACTTGGGGCAAGAGCAGCAGGCTCTGCATACAAGCTTCAGTGCCGAAGTGGATGCACAGCGTTTGCCCAAGTTGTTCGCACTCTATCGCACGCGTGTCACTCTGCCCTCACTGCCCCTGAAGGCCGTGGTGCAGGTACGTTATGACCTGGGCCGCAGCCTGCACAAGCAGCAGCCGACCGCTCGACAGACTCAGGAGCAGGCGCTGGCGCAGCTGCGTTTCGGCCCGCAGCCAAGCGGCCTGCCCGATGCCGCCGAGCTGGCCGGCCTGAACCGCGAGCAGCTCCTGGCTGCCTGGCAGCGACAGATGGCCGCGCCGGTCACCTACTATCTGGTGGCCGATGTGCCGGAGGCGCAACTGCGTGAGTGGGTCAGCCGCGAGCTGGCCGGCATCCCGCGTACTGCCGTGGCAGCTGCCGAGCCCCTGTTGCAGCTTCCGGGCGCACGCCGTCAGCGCGTGCTCGGCGCCATCGAACCTCGTGCCACCCTGCAGGTGCTGGGCTACTCCGAACACCTCTGGACGCCGGAAGACGCCGTGCGTGTGGCTAGCCTGCGCCAACTCGCCAGCGAGGTGCTCAAAGCGCGTTTGCGTGGCGAGGCGCGAGGCCTATACCAACTGACCTTCGACAGCGAGTTGAACCCGCGCACCGGCCGGCTGGAGACGCGCCTGCTGTTCAGTTGTGACCCGCAGCGCCTGGATGAACTGTGGCGCCATGCCGATGCCGTGCTGCGCGAACTGCCACAGCATATCGATGCCGCCAGGGTGGCGCGCCTGCGTGAGGAGCTGCGCCGTGAGGAGCGGCAGCGGTTGGAGGATGGGGCCACGCAGTTGCATCGCTTGATTCTAAGCGACAGGCGCTGGGGTGACCCGCGCTACCTGGCCACTCAGGGTGGCCTGGCCGATGCCTTGCAGCCGGAGGCGCTGCGAAGGTTGGCCGAGCAGTTGCTACCAGCCGACAACCGCGTTCGCCTGGAAGTATTGCCGCGTCCGGAGCCCGAGGCATGAGGCTGCTGCGTACCTTTCTGCGTCTGGTAGGCCCCTACTGGCTGGATAAGCGCAACTGGCAGGCCTGGCTGTTGCTGGCCAGTATCACTGGCCTCGGCCTGGGCATCGTACAGATCAACGTCCTGATCAACGCCTGGAGCAAGACCTTCTACGATACCCTGGGCGAGTTCGACACCGATGCACTCTATGGGCTGATGGGCGAGTACTCGCTGTATATCGGCATTTTCGTGCTGATCGCTGTGTACAAGGCTTGGCTACGCAAGGCTCTGCTGCTGCGCTGGCGACAGAGCATGAGCGAGCGCCTTATCGGCGACTGGCTGGATGGCCAAGCCTACTATCGGCTGGGCTTGGACGGCGAGCCGGACAATCCGGATCAGCGAATTGCAGAGGACGTCAATCTGCTGGTCACGCGCAGTGTCGACCTATTGGTGTCTTTCATCACCAATATGGCTCAGGTTATCGCGTTCGTCGGCATCCTTTGGGCGCTGTCCGGCACCCAAGAGTTCGAACTGTTCGGCTATCGGTGGCAGGTGGAGGGTTATCTGGTATGGATTGCCGTCATCTACACACTGATCGGCACACTTGTAACCCACTGGCTTGGGCGTCCTTTACACCGTCTCAATTATGCCCAGCAAAGTCGTGAAGCTGACTTTCGCGCCGATCTGCTGCGTAAACGTGATCATGCTGAGCAGATCGCGCTCTATCGGGGGGAGGAGGCTGAGTATCAGCAGCTACGTATGCGCTTTCAGGCCATTGCCGAGAACTGGTGGCGGTTGATGGTGCGCGAGCGCAACCTGGGTTTTTTTGTGGTCGGTTACGATCGCGTGAGTAACATCATTCCAATCTTCGCAGCATTGCCGCTGTTCCTGGCCAAGACCATCACCCTGGGCGGTCTGATGCAGGTACGTACTGCCTTTACAGCAGTACAAGGGTCACTGAGCTGGTTTATCAGTGCCTACACCACGCTGGCCGAATGGAGCGCAACCGTCGAGCGTCTTGGTCAGTTTGAGGAGGCCATCGCGCGCACCCGTCATCACGTTCAGGAACCGTTATGTGGTGAATGTCTGCGGTTGGACCGGGTGGATATCCTGCTGCCAAACGGTGAACCTTTGTTGTGTGACCTGCGTGGGCAGGTGCTGTCGGGGGAGTGGGTGCGTCTGGCAGGCCCCAGCGGCCTTGGCAAATCCACCTTGCTGCGGACGCTACAAGGCTTGTGGCCTTACTGTCGTGGAGTCTGGCAGTTGCCTACTGGGCGCAGTTTGCTGTTGCCGCAGAAACCATACCTGGCAGCGTTGCCGCTCCGTGAATTGTTGGTCTACCCGTCGGTTGAAAAGGTGGCAGATCAGCGCCTATGCGAGGTGCTTGAACTCGTCGGGTTGCAACACTTGGTCACTCAGCTTGAGCGTCAGACCGAATGGGAGCGGGAGCTTTCAGGTGGAGAGCAACAGCGCCTCGGGTTGGCAAGGGTCCTGCTGTACCGGCCCAGAACGCTGTATCTAGATGAGTCGACCAACCAGCTTGATGACCAGGCCGCTCAGTCACTTTTAGCCATGCTCCGGCGCGAGTTGCCTGAGTGCACGGTGATTGGAGTCAGTCATCAGCAGCGTGTCCAGTCGTTGTTTGATCGGAGCCTGGAGTTGACCGCGCAATACGGAAAAATGACTACTGCGCTACCTGCATAGGCCGTGTCTGGTAGTGTTGGCTTAGAGAGCACTGGCCTTCCAAGATAACTATCACGCTCAGCTCCGATAAATATTTTTAATTGATTCCTACTACTCCGGAACAGCGGCTAGTCGTCATAGATCGTGCCGAACCTAGGATCGCTCCGCAAAAGCTGTGCCTGCTTGTACTGCCAATGCCAGACGATCATTGCTGACACCTTGATGCCTGGCCAGACATGCAACGAACTCATGACTCCAAGGGCGAGAAGAGCAGGCGCCGCGAGAGTAAACAGTGCGTCCCGGTGCACGTTCGCAGACGCGTAGGCGATGGCCAGAAACGACTGAACAGTGAAATAGGCGTTGGTCCGACCGGCCAGCAAATGAACTGAGCTACTTCGTGGATTGAGTGATTATGGTGCTTACGTCTTCGCGCAGCCGGCGAGTTGCCGACACGGGATGGCTGCGCGAAGACGTATGCTCGTGGTACAGCCGGACCGTGCAGCCTTCGGCTATCAATACTCGACTGTCACCGCCTCGGTCACCCGCGAGCAACAGCTCAGCACGTAGCCTTCTACGATTTCCTCCTCTGTGATTCCGCCGTTGTGCTCCATGGCCGCCGTGCCACTGGCCAGGCGCACCTTGCAGGTGCCGCAGATGCCCATGCCGCAGGCCTTGGGAATGGTCAGGCCGGCACTGGCCGCTGCTTCGTAGAGGGTCGTGCCCAGCTCTGCCTGAACTGACTTGCCGGATTCGCTGAATGTCACCCAGTGACTGGTCTGCGGCGTCTCGCTCTGCGCTACCTCGGCCTGTTTCTCGGCGGCGGCGATATCCTCGTCGGGCGTCGCGCCGAAAGACTCCTCGTGGTAGCGCGACATGTCGTAGCCGGCTTCGCCGAGGATTCGCCGTACCGCGCGCATATAGGGCGTCGGGCCGCAGCAGAACACTTCACGCTCGAGGAAGTCCGGTGCGATCAGTTGAAGCATTTCGCGGCTGAGAAAGCCACGGTAGCCACCCCAGACCTGGCCGATTTCGTTGCGCTCGCAGATCAGATGGAGCTTGAAGTTGTCGATGCGCGTGGACATGTAGTCCAGTTCGGCGCGGTAGATGATGTCGGCCGGGGTGCGCGCGCTGTGGGCGAACACCATGTCGACTTCGCCGTTGGTGTTGAAGAACCAGCGGGCCATGGACATCACCGGGGTGATGCCGACGCCGCCGGACAGCAGCAAGACCTTGTCGGCGGGAAAGTCGATGCAGTTGAACTGGCCGACCGGGCCGTGCACCGCAATCACGTCGCCTTCCTTGAGGTTGTCGTGCAGCCAGTTTGACACCCGGCCGCCCGGCACGCGCTTGACCGTGATGGAGAAGCTGTAGGGAATCGAAGGTGCGCTGGAAATAGTGTAGGAGCGCATCACCTGCTGGCTGTCGATCTCCAGTTCCAGGGTGACGAACTGCCCGGGCTTGAAGAAGAACAGCACCGGCTCCTGCATGCTGAAACAGTAGGTGATGACATCCGCAGTCTCGCGGATCACCTTGAGGCAGCGCACCAGATGCCGGCCGTTGGCCCAGGTTTGGGTATTGACCGGATTGAGGTAGACGTTGCTGCTGATGCTGCTCATGTTGATTCTCTGTATCAGGGACGCGCCCGGCTGCTGTCAGCTGGGGCGCGTCGGGGGACTCAGGACAATTGAATCCAGGTGGTCTTCAGCTCACAGTACTGGTCGTGAGCGTAGATCGACTTGTCACGGCCGCCAAAACCGGACTGCTTGTAGCCGCCGAACGGGGTGCAGATGTCACCCTCGGAGAAGCAGTTGACCGACACGGTGCCAGCGCGGATGGCCGTAGCCACGCGGTGGGCCGTGTTGATGTTGGCGGTCCACAACGAGGCGGCCAGGCCGTAGCAGGTGTCGTTGGCTATGGCGATGGCTTCTTCCTCGGTATCGAAAGTGATCACTGCCAGCACCGGGCCGAAGATCTCCTCCTGGGCCACCGAGGCGGCATTGGAGTCGACTTCGAAGATGGTCGGGGCGACGAAGTAGCCGCCGCTCTGCTCGTGCAGGCGCGCGCCGCCGGTGATCAGCTTGCAGCCCTCGGCCTTGGCCTGGGCGATATGGCCGAGGACCTTCTCCATGTGCGCCTGCTCGATCAGCGCGCCGAGACGTACGGCCGGGTCCAGCGGATCGCCGGTGACCCAATCCGCCAACTGGCTCTGCAGCTCCTCGAGCAGGGCCTCCTTGATCGAACGATGCACGATCAGGCGCGAGCCGGCCGAGCAGTTTTCGCCCATGTTCCAGAAGGCCGCGCTGAGCACGTTGCTGGCGACGTTCTGCAGGTCGCCGGCGTCGTCCATGACCACCTGCGGGTTCTTGCCGCCGCACTCGAGTACCACGCGCTTGAGGTTGCTCTTGGCCGCGTACTCGAGGAACAGGCGGCCGACTTCGGTGGAGCCGGTGAAGGCCGCCAGGTCGATGTCCGGGTGCAGGCCGATGGCTTTGCCGGCGGTGTGGCCGAGGCCCGGCACCACGTTGAGCACGCCGGCCGGGATGCCGGCCTGGAAGGCCAGTTCAGCCAGGCGCAGGGTGGCCAGCGAGGTCAGCTCGGCGGGCTTGAGGATCACGCTGTTGCCGGTGATCAGCGCCGGGCCGAGTTTCCAGCCGGCCATCATGCAGGGGAAGTTCCACGGCAGCACGGCGCCGACCACGCCGATAGGCTCGCGGCGGATCATGCCGATATTGCCCGGGCTGGACGGCGAAATGGCGTCGTACAGCTTGTCGCCGGCTTCGGCGTGCCAGCGGATGGTGTTGGCGGTGTCGGGGATGTCGATGGCGTAGCACTCGCCGACCGGCTTGCCGGCTTCCAGCGATTCCAGCACCGCCAGCTCCAGGCGGTTGGCGTCGATCAGGGCGGCGAACTCGAGCATGATCGCCTTGCGCTCGGCCGGCGCCAGGCGCGACCAGACGCCGGCGTCGAAGGCGGCACGGGCGGCCTGCACGGCGGCGTCGATGTCCTCGGCGTCGCAGGCGGCCACGTCGGTCAGCACCTGGCCGGTAGCCGGGTTGAGGGTGCTGAAGGTGGCGCCGGAACGGGCCGGAACGAAGCGACCGTCGATAAAGGCCTGGTTGCGGTATTCCAGGCGCTCGAGCTGCTGGTCGATGGCGCTGCGGGTGAGTGCGTCGCTCATGATGATTCTCCTGAAGTGGGGTAACTAACTGTTCTTAGAGTTCTACGCCTGCGGTCCACTCTTTCCAGGCGAGGGACGAGCGCACGCCGAGGCCGAGGAAGGGTTCCGGCGGGTTACGGCAGGGTTTCGGTTGTTCGAGCATGATGCGCAGCAGGTCGCTGTCCTGCCCCAGGGCGTATTCGGCGATCAACTTGCCGGAGATGGTGCCGCGGGTCAGGCCCAGACCGTTGCAGCACACCGCACTGAACACCTTGGGCGCGATCTCGCCGAACTGCGAGCCGCCATTGCGCGACAGGCACAGGGCGCCGCCCCAGGTGTACTCGAACGGCACCTGAGGCAGCATCGGAAAACGCCGCTCGTAGGATGTGCGATGGGCCCTGCGCACCCTCTCCAGGGTGCCGGCCGAGGCGTGGACGTCCGGGTTGTAGGTGAAGGAGTTGCGGATACAGATACGCCCGCTGGCCAGACGCCGCACCGTAGTGCCCAGCGGATC
>OGCL01002251.1_pt1 | contig 13934 bp, 15 predicted proteins | sample 1570041 | NCBI WGS metagenome assembly OGCL01 (sample SAMN06266162, study PRJEB24511) | hot springs metagenome | isolation source: Hot spring water | place: South Africa: Limpopo | collected 2015-06-22 | reverse complement strand
GCAGTACGGCCTGTGCCTGCTGGCCAGCCTGGCGCTGCTGCCGACCCAGGAGTGGCGGGTGCAGTTCGATGTCGGCCTGCTCCTGCCGCTGCTGTGGATGGGCCTGGTGATCTCGGTGGGCGCGCAGCTGTTGCTGTACCGGCTGATCCGCGCCGGCAACCTGGTCAACGTCACCAGCCTGTTCTACCTGGTGCCGCTGGTCACCGCCCTGCTCGACTACCTGCTGCTAGGCAATCTGCTGTCGCCCAGTGCCATGGCCGGCATGGCGGCGATCCTGCTGGGCCTGGCGCTGGTGTTTCGCTTCGCCCCGCAAGGCCGGTAGCCCCCGGCCCGGCGTCACGCCGGGCCATCACTCCGGCTGCTGCAGCGCCTCGACCAGCGCCTTGAGAAAGCGCGCGGCCTCGCCGCCGGTGACGGCGCGGTGGTCGAAGGTCAGCGACAGCGGCAGGATCGGGTGCACCACCACCTGGCCATCGACCGCCACCGGCTCGTCGCGGATGCCGCCGGCGCCGATGATCGCCACCTGCGGCGGCACCACCACCGGGTTGGCGTAGCGGCCGAACAGGGTGCCGAAGTTGGACAGGGTCAGGGTCGCGCCCATCATCTCTTGCGGCGGGATGGAACGTGCGCGCACGTCGGCGCGCAGGCGTGCCACGCCCTCTTTCAGATCTTCGGCGCTGCGCGCGCCGACGTTGCGCAGCACCGGCACGAACAGGCCGTCCGGCGTATCCACGGCGATGCCCAGGTCAAGTTGGGCATGGCGCTTGATCGACAGGTTCTTGCCGTCGAACCAGCTGTTGAGCACCGGCTCCGCCTCACAGGCCACGGCGATGGCCTGGGCGATGCGTACCAGCGGGTCGCGCGCCTCGCGCCAGCGGTGCAGATCGGCGTCGCCGACTATCACCACCGGCACCACCTCGGCGTGCGCGCGGGCCATGTTCAGCGCCATGCTGCGGCGTACGCCGCGCAATTTCTCGCCACCAAAACGCTCGCGCGCGCCCTGGCTGGCGCCCTCGACATCGGCGCGGGTGATCAGGCCGTCGGCGCCACTGCCCTGCACGGCAGCAAGGTCGACGCCGAGCTGACGCGCCAGTTGCCGCACCGCCGGCGTCGCCCGCGGCGCCAGGTGCTCGCGGGTGCTCGGCGCAGCGCCGACGAAGAAATTGTCCGCGCCCGCCTCGCCACCACCTTCCAGGCGCCCGACCACGGTGCCGGCATCGGCCTCGCCCTCGTAGGCGGCCAGCGGTTCGCCGACATGCAGAATGTCGCCTTCCTTGCCGAAGGTCTTCACCAGCACCCCGTCATAGGGCGCGGGAATGTCGACTATGGCCTTGGCGGTTTCCACCGACACCAGCAACTGGTCGGCCTTGACCGTGTCGCCGGCCTTGACGTGCCACTCGACGATCTCGGCTTCCTGCAGGCCCTCGCCCAGATCGGGCAGTTTGAAATATTTCATCGTGCGTTCTCCCGTCGATTCTGCCGATGCGCACGGCCCACCCTACGCGGCGCCGCGCGTATCACTGATTCAGGCGTACTCCAGCACCGTCTCGCAGGCGGCGAGGATGTCCTCGACACCGGGGATGTACAGCTGCTCCAGGCGATACAGCGGCGGCGGAATGTCCGGCGCGGTGACCCGCTGGATCGGCGCCTGCAGATCGAGCAGCGCACGCTCGTACAGGCTGGCGGCGATTTCCGCGCCTACCGCGCAGCTCTTCGGCGCCTCGTGGACGATCACGCAGCGCCCGGTCTTGCGCACCGAGGCCTCCAGGGTGTCGAGGTCCAGCGGCTTGACGCAGGCGACGTCGATCACCTCGGCGGCGATGCCGCGCTCGGCCAGCCGATCGGCGGCCTGCAGCGTCTCGTGGATGCTCGCGCCCCAGCTGACCAGGGTCAGGTCGCCGCCCTCGCGCAGGGTGAAGCAACTGTCCAGCGGCAGGCGCCTGCCGTCGTCGGCCAGCGGCTGCGGGTTCATCCGGTACAGCCGGGTGGGTTCGAGAAACACCACCGGGTCCGGGTCGTCGATGGCCGCCAGCAGCAGGCCGTAGGCGCGCGCCGGCGACGAGGGGATGACCACGCGCAGGCCGGGGATATGCGCCAGCAGCGCCTCGGTGCTTTCGCTGTGATGCTCGGGGGCGCGAATCCCGGCGCCCATCGGCGTGCGCAGCACCATGGGGCAGCTGAGGCGGCCGCGGGTACGATTGCGCAGGCGGCTGGCGTGGCAGATCAGGTGATCCAGGGCCGGGTAGATGAAGCCCATGAACTGGATTTCCATCACCGGTTTGAGCCCCTGCGCCGCCATGCCGACGCTGAGCCCGGCGATCATGGTTTCGGCCAGCGGGGTGTCGATCACCCGCTTGAAGCCGAATGCATCGCGCAACCCGGCAGTGGCGCGGAACACCCCGCCGTTGACGCCGATATCCTCGCCCAGCACCACGACGTTCTCATCCTCGGTCATGGCCCGGTGCAGGGCCAGGTTGATCGCTTCCAGCAGGCTGACCTTCTTTTCGCTCGGGGCTGGCTTCTCACTCATGGTCCACCTCCCGCCGCGCGGCACGTTCGCGCAGCCATTCGCGCTGCTCGGCCAGGGCCTGCGGCCATTTGCCGTAGACATGCTCCAGCGCATCCTCCGCTGGCGCCGGCGTGGTCGCCTCGAAGGCCTCCACCGCGCGCTGCACCTCGGCCTGGCATTCGCCGACCAGGGCCTGCTCGCGCTGCGCATTCCATACGCCCTGGCGCACCAGGAAGGCCTGCAGGCGCGCCACCGGCTCCTCCTGCCAGGCCTGCTTGACCTCCTCGGCCGGGCGATAGCGCGTCGCGTCGTCGGCGGTGGTGTGATCGCCCAGGCGGTAGCTCAGGCATTCGATCAGGGTCGGTCCCTTGCCCTGGCGCGCACGTTCGAGCGCCACCTGCATGCGGTCGTAGACCGCCAGGACATCGTTGCCATCGACCTGCTCACCGGCAAAGCCGGCGCCGAGCGCCTTCTGCGCCAGGGTCGGCGCACCGCACTGGATGCGCCGCGGCACCGAGATGGCCCACTGGTTGTTGTTGACCACGAACACCACCGGCAACTGCCAGGCGCCGGCGACGTTGAGCGCCTCGAGAAAGTCGCCCTTGCTGGTGGCGCCGTCGCCGCAGGTGGTCACCGCCACGCGGTGCTGACCGCGGATCTTGAACGCGCTGGCCACGCCACAGGCATGCAGGGCCTGGGTGGCGATGGGCACGCAGAGCGGGAAGTCCTCGGCCACCGCCGGGTCGACATAGGCGCTGCCGCGCTCGTCGCCGCCCCAATAGAGCAGGATCTCCTCCATGCGCACACCGCGCATCACCTGCACCGCGGTGTCGCGGTAATAAGGCACCAGCACGTCGTCGGCCTGCATGGTCGCGCCGATGGCCACACCGATGGCCTCCTGGCCGATGGTCGGCGCGTAGGTACCGATGCGCCCAGTGCGCTGCAGCGCCACCGCCTTCTGGTCGAACAGGCGGGTCAGCAGCATCTGCCGGTACAGACGGATGAGCAGGTCGAAGTCGTCGCTCCAGGCCGGCAGCTCGGCACAGGGCGCACCGTCGGGCGCCAGATAACGGGTATGGGGTAACTTCAGCTTGTCGGGCATGGCAATCTCCTCGGCATCTTGTGGACACCTTGTTGACCCCGGGCTCGTGACCTGGGGAGTGCGCGCCGTCCTGCGGGTAGGCCGGACGAACGCCCGGGCCTCAGGGCCCGTAAAGCAGACGCTCGGCCAGGCTGTCGGCGACTCGCGCCGGCGAGCGCTTGTCGGCCTGGGCGTGGGCGTAGATTTCTGTCAGGCGCAGGCTGATCTGCGCCAGATGGGCGGTGATCGCCGCCAGCTCTTCGCCGCGATGACGCAGCGCCACGTAGATCAGCCCTCCGGCGTTGAGCACGTAGTCCGGCGCATAGAGAATGCCGCGCGCCTCCAGCTCGTCGGCGATCTCCGGGCTGGCCAGCTGGTTGTTGGCCGCCCCGGCCACCGCGGCGCAGCGCAGCTGGCCGACGGTCTGTGCGTTGAGCACGCCGCCCAGACCGCAGGGCGCGAGGATGTCGCAGGGCGTGGTGAGCAGCGCCTCGCTGGCGATCGGGTGAGCGCCGAGCTGCTCCACCGCCAGCTGCACCCGGCCGGGGTCGAGGTCGCTGACCAGCAGCTCGGCACCGGCCGCGTGCAGCTCCTCGGCCAGGGCGTAACCGACGTTGCCAAGGCCCTGGATGGCGATGCGCAGCCCCTCCAGGTCATCGCTGCCGAGGCGCGCCTGGGCGGTGGCCCGTATGCCGGCGAACACCCCCAGCGCGGTATGCGGCGAGGGGTCGCCCTCACTGGTGGTGCTGGTGGCGTGGCGGGTGTGCTGGGCGATGCAGTCCATGTCGAGGCTGGAGGTGCCGCTGTCCATGGCGGTGATGTAGTGACCGCCCAGCGTCTCGATGAAGCGCCCGAAGGCCTCGAACAGCGCCGCACGATTGGCGACATGCGGCGGGCGGATGATCACCGCCTTGCCGCCGCCGTGATCGATGCCGGCCAGGGCGGCCTTGTAGCTCATGCCCTGGGCCAGGCGCGCGGCATCGCGGATGGCACTCTGCTCGTCGGGGTAGGCCAGATAACGGCAGCCGCCGAGAGCCGGCCCGAGTCGGGTGTTGTGAATGGCGATGACGGCCTTGAGGCCGGTGGCCGGATCCTGGGCCAGGTGCAGGGCCTCGAGGCGGGCGGCTTCCATCATGCTGAACATGGGCTCGCTCCCGGTCTGAGTTCAGGACTGAGTATAGGTGACCTGCACTGGACGGGAGCGACGCGTCGGACTACAAGAGCACAAGCCAATGGAGGAAGCCATGAGCCCACGCCAAGCCTGCCTGCAGTGCCTGCAACGCGATCCGCCCGCCCTGTTCGAAGCGGCGCTGTGGATCGCAGCTGAACACGATACCCAGTTGCAACCGGCCCGGGTGCTCGACGAGCTGCAGGGGTTGCAGCTGCAGGTCAGCGCCGGCCTGCCCGCGCTGCCCGCCCGCGAGCTGGCCCAGCCGCTGCTGCGCCGCCTCGCCGAGCTGGACTATCAGGAAGATGACGAAGGCATGACGCGACCGCAGCATGCCCTGCTGCACAAGGTGCTGCGCAACCGCCGCGGGCAACCGCTGGTACTGGCGCTGATCGCCCTGGAACTGGCGCGACGGCTGGATATTCCCCTGCAGGGGGTGAACTTCCCCGGCCACTTCCTGCTGCGCGTACCCGGCGCCGACCATCTGCTCGATCCCTGTGGCGGGCGCCGCCTGTACACCCGCGACTGTCGGGACCTGCTCCACCGCCAGCTCGGCCCGAATATCGAGCTGAGCGCAGCGCACCTGCAGACCGCCGACGCCCCTGCCATGCTGCAACGCCTGTCGCGCAACCTGCGCCTGCTGCACCTGCAGCACGATGATGCCCTGGCTGCGCTCAAGGATGCCGAGCGTGTCCTGCAGCTTGGCCCGCCAACCCTGGTCGATCACCTGGCTCGCGCCGATGTCTATCAGCAGCTGGACTGCCCGCAGGGCGAACGCTACGACCTCGAACGCGCGCTGCTGTTCTGCGAAGACGAAGGTTTGCGCCTGCAATTGCAGCAGCGTTTGCGCGGTCTGGAAAGCGCAGCGGCATTGCACTGAAAAGCCTCTGCCCCGGGGGCTTCAGCAGGCATCCGAGATTTTCTCAGCCATCCCTTGAACTGCTTTTTCTTCAACTACACTGCGAAGAATTCGGCGCTCTGCCAGTACCTGGGTGCTGCCGATCAGGCACTGTTCTCATTCTGTGTGGGGATGAAGATGCGAAAGCTCCTTGGTATGTCGTTATTGGCGGCACTCATCGGGACTGCCGCATGTTCCAACACGCTGGTGGCGCCCGAGCAGTACTCGGGTTTCCTGCAAGATTACAGTCGTCTCAGCGAACAGCAGTCACCCTCCGGGGCAAAAGTGGCACGCTGGGTCGATCCGGATCTGCAGGTCGCTCGTTACAACCAGTTGTTGCTCGAGCCCAGTCAGTTCTACCCAACGCCCCAACCAAGTCCACGATTGTCGCAGGATACGCTGCGAGACATCACCCAGTATTTCGATGCGGCCCTGCGCCGTGAGCTGGGCAAGGTCATGCCGCTTACCGACACGCCTTCCGCCGGAACCCTGGTGCTGCGCCCGGCCATCACAGCCGTCTCGGCGTCCACTGAAGGCCTGCAACCCTACGAAGTCATTCCCGTTGCCCTGGTGGTGGCTGCCGCGAGCACGGCGGCCGGGACACGCGACCAGCAGGTGGAGATCGCTACCGAGGCGGCGGTGATCGACGCGCAGAACAGCCGCGTCGTCGCACAGGTCGTGCGCAAGGGTACGGGCCTTAATCTGGAGAACGATCACCAGGTACTCAGCGTCGAGAACGTCAAGCCAGTGATTGATGGCTGGGCCAGCGATATGCGCCAGTCCATCGAGCAGCTCAGGGCGAAACGTTAGGACCAACTGCTCGGTACCGCCGCAAACCAGCCGAGCGGCACCGCCCAGACTGTCTTCTGAACGAATGATTCGGGGGCCGTATGCTGGACTACTTCGCCTTGGGTGTACTGATATTCGCCGCCGTGGTTCTGTTCTACGGCGTCATCGCGATTCATGACATTCCCTATGAGATCGCGGTGCATCGCAACCATCCGCAGCAGGATGCCATCCACGTGGCGGGCTGGATCAGCCTGTTCACCCTGCATGCGATTTGGCCGTTCCTGTGGATCTGGGCGACCCTCTACCGGGAGGATCGCGGCTGGGGCTTCGCCACCACGCCCAAGGTGGATCAGACGCGCCTGCAGCAGCTCGAACAACAGGTGGCCGAGCTCACCGCCCGCCTGGATGCACTGGAACGACCGGCCGCCGAAGCACCGTTCGAGGCGAGGGACTAAGCCATGGACCTGCTGCTGATACTGACCTACACCGCCATCTGCGTCGCCATCTTCAAGATATTCAGGATTCCGTTGAACAAGTGGACGGTGCCCACTGCAGTACTCGGCGGTATCGTGCTGATCGGCACGCTGATCTTCCTGATGAACTACAACCACCCCTATTCCGAGGTCACGCGCAGCTACTTCGCCAGCACCCCGATAGTGCCGGCCGTGAGTGGCCAGGTGATCGAGGTACCGGTACTCGGTAACCACATGCTGGAAAAGGGCGACGTGATCTTTCGCATCGACCCCACCCCCTTCGAAAATCGCGTGCGGTCTATCAAGGCCCAGTTGGTGTCGGCCAGGGGTGACCAGTTCCGCGCCAGTGAACTGGTCAAGCGCAATCTGGGCAACCGGCGCGACCTGGACATCACCACCGCTCGCGTGGACGACCTGCAGGCGCAGCTCAATATCGCCCAGTTCGAGTTGGACAACACGGTGGTGCGGGCACCATCGCGCGGCTATGTGACGCAGGTGGTGCTGCGCCCGGGTATCTACGCAACGAAGATGCCGCTGCGTCCTTCGGCGATCTTCGTGCCCCATGAGGACTACGCTTACGTTGCCTGGATGCGCCAGAACAGCCAGCTGCGTCTGACACCGGGCGACTCGGCTGAGATCGCTCTGGACGGCTTACCCGGCAAGGTTTTCCAGGCACGCGTCAAGCAGGTGCAACCCGTGATCGCCGAGGGGCAGGTGCAGCCGGGTGGCCATCTGATCGGCGTCACCGGCGCCATGCCGGCCGGACGCGTGCCGGTGGTGCTGGAGATCATCGACCCGGCCTTCGAACCCTTCAAGGACCTGATACCGGGCGGTGCCTATGGCCAAGCTGCACTCTACTCCGAGCACTTTCCCCACGTGGCGATTCTGCGCAAGGTGCTCCTGCGGATGGCTGCCTGGATGAATTACATATTCCCCTTCCACTGATGAGATTCGTCGGCGCCCCGATTGAGAGCGTGACGCCGCGCAACACAGACAGGAGCCCAACATGTTCGAGCCAGGCCATCTCAACCGCAAGAAGCAACCGGGGATACCCGGCGTCCCCGACTTCGACATCGACGTCTACTACGACGTACGTCATGACCCCAAAGAGGGTGTCCTGCTGCATTTCCGGATGACCGGCCAGGTTAACGGCCGAAGCTTCACCGACGAGTTTGAAATGCACCGCGATACCGCTTTCAACTTCGCCAGTCGCATCGCCAAGGCAGCGGTGAAACAGGGGCTGCCGGTGAATGCCAGCCCGATCATGCGCAGCCACAGCGAATACGACGCGATGTTCGCGGATATCCGCAGGAAGCTGGAGATCCGGACCGGTGAACCGGTGAATTTCGATAACCTGGAAAAAGACGGCTTCTAACGTCTCGTTCTGCGCCCACAGCCATCTATCTCAAGCGTGAGGAACGGATCATGGCCGACACAGGCAGGAAGATGGGCCTTGTGGGCCTGACCACCCTGGTAGCGGTTAACATGATGGGCTCGGGCATCATCATGTTGCCTTCGAGCATGGCTCAGCTGGGCGCGGTTTCGTTGCTGTCGTGGCTAGTCACTGCGATCGGCTCGATGGCCATCGCCTACGGCTTCGCACAATGCGGCATCTACTGTCCGCGCCCCGGCGGCATGTCTGCCTACAGCGAGGAGGCCCACGGCAAGTCCGCGTTCTTTCTGTGCTCCTATCTGTACTTTCTTTCCTTGGTGATCGGCAACGTGGCCATCGGCATTTCCGCCGTCGGCTACCTGACGCCCTTCTTTCCCTGGCTGGGCAGCGGAGCCGTGGCCGTGGTAGCCGGCACCATCGCTCTCATCTGGCTGACCATACTGGCCAATCTCGGCGGCCCCAGCCTCACCGGGCGCCTCGGTGCAGTGACCGTATGGGGGGTCATCATTCCCGTGGCGGGCCTGGGCCTGATCGGTTGGTTCTGGTTCGAGCCAAGCCTGTTCAGAGAAGCCTGGAACCCCAACGGTCTGCGCACCAGCGATGCCATCGCGCAAAGCATTCCGCTCACTCTGTGGGCGTTTCTCGGCATGGAGTCAGCGGCGCAGAACTCCGATGCAGTGGAAGATCCCAAGCGCAACGTGCCGCTCGCCTGCCTGTTCGGCACGCTCGGAGCCGCCGTGGTCTATGTGCTGTCAACCAGCGTGATTCAGGGCATCGTTCCCAACCCGGAACTGGCCAACTCCAGCGCGCCCTTCGCTCTGGTCTATGCACAGATGTTCAACGACAGCGTGGGCAACATCATCATGGCCCTGGCGGTGATGGCCTGTCTGGGCTCACTGCTGGGCTGGCAGTTCACCCTGGCACAGACGGCCAAGGTCACTGCGGAACAAGGCATGTTCCCCAAGCTGTTCACCCGGGTCAGCGCCCGCAACGCGCCCCTACTCGGCCTGCTTTTCTGCGGCGTCCTGCAGACCCTGATCGCGTTGTCGACCATCTCGCCCAATGCGAGCGCACAGTTCAACAAGCTCGTCGGCCTGGCTGCAGTGACCAACATCATCCCCTACATCACCTCCCTGACCGGCCTGTTGGTGATCATGTACAAGGCCCAGGTCGAGCCGCGCATCTTCCGCCGCAACGGAGCGATTCTGCTGGTGGCCATGCTGTACTGCTTCTATGCCCTGTATGCCTCGGGCCTGGAGGCGGTGTTCGGTGCGGCACTGGTGATGGTGGTCGGGTATCTGCTGTTCGGCAGTATCGCCAAACGCTTCGTCGGCACCCTGGACAACCTTGGCCGGCCATAGGAGCAGCCAGCATGCCTATCCCATATCTGGCGCGATTACTGTGTCTTTGCGCATGGCTGCCGGTCGCGGCGAACGCCACCACCCTGGAACGTATCCGTGAGGAGGGTCAGTTCGTGCTGGGCTTCGTGCCCGGCAACCTGCCCTTCTCCGATGGCGATGCCGAGCAGGCAAGCGGCTATTCCATCGATCTATGCCGTCATGTCGCCAGCCTGGTGAAGCAACAGCTGGCCCTCCCGGAGCTGCCAGTACGCTATCGGCCCCTGACGCCCCCGGATATGCTCGATGCGGTAACGGACGGAAAGGTCGACATTCTCTGCGCCCCCGTGGTGGAGAGTCTGGAGCGCCGTCGCCGGGTCAGCTTCTCCCTGCCGATCTTCACCGCCGGCCTGGGCATCCTGGTCCGCCAGGATGCGCCCGCGTCCCTGATGCTTCCCCTCAAGGGCGAGCCGGCTCACAGTGGCCCTACCTGGCGCGCCACCATCAACCGTGGCCTGAACCGCCATCGCTTCGCCGTGCTCAAGGGTACGGTCAGCGTGGACTGGGCGCGCACGCGCATTCGCCAACTCGGCCTGCAATCCGAACTGGTCGAGGTGGACAGCAATCGGGAGGGAGTCGAGCAGGTCGTCACCCGGCAGGTCGACGCGTTCTTCGCCGATCGCCTGGTTCTGCTCAACTATCAGGCGCAACATCCCCAGGGCGCACAGTTATGGGTTCCGGAGCGGTTGTTCGCTGTGGAATCGGTGGCCATGCCGCTTGCCCGTGATGACGAGGACTTCCGCCTGCTGGTGGATACCGCGCTCAGCAGACTGAACCGCTCCGAGGAAGGCGAAGCGCTCTATCGCAGTTATTTCGGTGAGCTCAGCGAGCAGAGTCGGCTGATGTTGCGGCTCAATTCGCGCCCCTGAGCGAAGGCTCAGGCCGACGCCGCCATGCTGTGGAAGCTGAAGTAGTAGCGCAGGGCATCGACCATTTCCACGTAGTCGGCCGGCGGCGCCACCAGGGCGAAGCCGGAGTCGTAGCTGCCGGGGGTGACATCTTCGCGGCACCACTGGCAGGTGGCGGAAAAGTCGATGAAATGCATGCCCTGCTGACCGGGAATCTTCAGGCGCATGTCGAAGCGCGCACCCACCAGGAGCGGCAGCTGACTGATGAGCATCAGGCCGTCCAGGGAGACATTGCCGATGGAGCCCATCGGTTTGTCGGTGATGCGGTTGAACACCTTCAGGTAGTAGGGCAACTGATGGCGTTCGATTCGACGTTGACTAGGCATGCTGGCGAATCGCTACAAGGGGTCTTGAGTATGGCGCGCCTGCGGCCGCTTAACCAGCCTCAGCTACAACGCTCGGCGATGCGCGCCCGTAACTGGCGACGAGCGGCGTCGGTCTCTTCATCACTGAAATAAATACGCTCGCCATTGCTGCCCTCGCGGTAATAGCGATTGCCCTCCGGCATCTGCGCCAGGCGCGTGCGCAACTCGCGGCATTCGCTGGCGCGCGCCTCGCGCTGCGATGCCGCGGCGGCAGCGGCCTGCTGCTGCTCCTCGCGACGCGCCTCGTAGAAGCGCTGGCTGCGCGCCTCACGCTCACGCGTGTGCGAATCGCGCTCGATCACCTGGGGCTTCACCTCGACCGGCTCGGCCCCGGCCACCGGGCGCTGGCCGAAATGCACCCGGCCCTGCTCGTCGGTCCAGCGATAGATTTCCGCGGCTGCCAGCGTCGGCAGCATCCAGGCGATCAGCAACAGGCCACGCATGTTCATCCTCCGTGAGAGACAGCGTCAGCTTATACCGCGGCGCAGGCCCGGGAAACGGCCCTGACCGGTGGCTTACAAGGCGGCGGGGCTGGCCTTGGCCGGCTCGATCGGACGATGATGGCCAAGCTGCTCCAGCGTCTGCAGGCGGGCACGGGCGCGGTAGGCGTATTCGCTGGCCGGGTAACGGCTGATGATGAACTGATAGGTCTGCGCCGCGTCGACGAACAGGCTCTCGCGCTCCAGGCACTGGCCGCGCAGCAGCGAGATTTCCGGTTGCAGATAGCTGCGCGAGCGGCTCTTGCGCTCGGCCTGCGACAGCTCCAGGGCGACGCGCGCGCAATCGCCGTCTTCATAGGCGCGATAGGCATTGTTCAGATGATGGTCGAGCGACCAACGGGTGCAACCCGTGGCAACCAGTGCCACGGCCAGGATGATCAGGGTTCGCATGGGCAGTTCCTCCGCTGAGCAGTGTATCGACAGCCAGGTGAAAAACTGAACAGCGACAAACCTCCGTTGGGTTTTGCCCCTTGCGCCTTGGCGCGGTCCCGCTGCGCTGACTAGACTGCGCGGCACCGGCCCGTTCCGGCCAAGGAGCCCGCATGCCGTTCGCCCGCCTGCTTCCCCTCGTCATCGGCGCCAGCCTGCTAGGCGCCTGCGCACCGACCACCCCGCTGTTCATCGCCCAGGTCACCACCAACGAGCTGGTGGAATACAAGGCGTTGAAAACCAAGCGCATGACGGCCGCCATCGAGGACGAAGGCGACCTGCTCACCTACAGCGCCATGGCCATCCGCGACGCCCATAGCGACAAGGCCGAGACGCTGTACCTGGAGGGTTACCGCGACCGCCAGCTGAGCGGCGAAGTGCGCGCCATCGCCCTGTACCAGATCGGCCTGATCTACATGAGCCGCTTCAATGAGCAGCGCGACGATGCCAAGGCACTCAACTATTTCTACAAGGTGCTCAACGAATTCCCTGCCAGCCAGGCCGCCAGCCGTGCCGAGGAACGCATCGCGACGATCCGCCAGCGCGCCGACGAGCGCGCGCCGCCCGTCGAGGTGGATCTCGCCCTTGTCGAAACGCCAGCCCTTGAAGCTCCGGCACGCGTCGCCCTTGAGCGGGCAGTCGAACGGGTTCGAGAGGATCGGCTTCGGGTTCGTGATCGTGATGCCGCCGACCGCGTCCACGACCGTCGGGAAGGTCGAGAAGTCCACGACGATGACGTGGTTGATCGGGATGCCGGTGAGCGCCTGCACCGTCTCGATCGCGAGCCTCGGGCCGCCGAGGGCGAAGGCGGCGTGGTGATCTACGGCACGCCGGAAAGCCCCATTGAGGACCTCACGATTCAAAACCTGCGTCTCAAGGTCCGCGGCGGCCCGCTGGCCAAAGACTGGGGCGGCAACTTTGATCTGCGGCCGAGCGCCTTTCCCCCAGAACAACTGTTTCGCCACGACATCCCGGCGTTCTTCGTCCGGCACGCCACCGGCCTGCGCCTGCTCGACCTGGACGGGACCTGGGGCAGCAATCTGCCCGACTTTTACACTGTGGCCCTGGAGCTGGAGGATACGACCGGCCTGATGCGCGGTTTCACCAGCCGGGCGGCCCGGGAGGGATTGCCCGCCATCGAACAGCGTCGCAGCACGCTGGATCAGTGACGCCCTTTTGACTTGTGGGCCACGGCAACTCAGCCGTAACCATGCAGTTCAGCGAGGACATCTCAACGCAAAGACGCGGAGACGCAAAGACGCCAAGAGGGCTGGCCAGGCAAGTTCCTGGTCACCAAAGAGCGACCGGTGCCCTCGACCTCCAAGGCCTGCGTTTCCTTGGCGTCCTGGCGTCTTGGCGTTGAAACCAGACTGAATAGTTCCGGCTCAGGGAAAGCCGGTGGAGCGCCATTTTAGAATCGGCTTCGGGCCAGGGCACCGGGCAAAGCCGGTTACCAACCGGCGCTCTGGCTGTCCGTCCGCCGGGGTTGACTGAGGCATTACTGCCTGGCCGCAATCACTCTTGACGGCAGACCGCCAGTTGCTATGAGGCGGCCATGACGACAACCATGGCCAAAGCCTACGGTGTGCAGAACGCCACGGCCCCCCTCGCCCCTCTCGCCATCACCCGCCGCGACCCCACGCCCGCGGACGTGGAACTCGAGATTCTCTACTGCGGCGTTTGCCACACGGACGTGCATATTGCCCGCAGCGAATGGCCCGGCCCGATGACGGGGCTCGACGCCAGCCCCGAGGGGTGGTGGCTGGTGACGCTTTCCGACCGGCTGGAGCAGGTCTCGCGCGAGTTGTTGATTTCGCTGGAAATGCCCGAGGGTTATTTGGGCTGGGTGATGGTGGTGCTTAGCGGCGAGTTCTGGCGTGACGCTGTGGCCGCGGTCCCACCCGAACGCCGACTGTTTTTGCTGCCTCACTGCCTCAAGCATGCCCAAGGCTGCCCAGCGGAATACGACCAGTTCGGTATGAACTGTAAGCAGTGCGGGGCCTGCAGTATCGCCGATTTTCGCG
>OGCL01002249.1_pt1 | contig 13943 bp, 10 predicted proteins | sample 1570041 | NCBI WGS metagenome assembly OGCL01 (sample SAMN06266162, study PRJEB24511) | hot springs metagenome | isolation source: Hot spring water | place: South Africa: Limpopo | collected 2015-06-22 | reverse complement strand
GCATTCTAAAAGGGTTTGGGGCATCTCTGCCCCCCCTTGTGAAATAGGGTGAATCGCTCAATTTAGGAATTACTTTTTTCAGGTTGAAGTTTCGAAGACAGGCGACCCTCTGCCTATCCGAAGTGAAGCCTCAGAAGCTGGTTTGGTTTTTCGATGATCCAGTCGGCCCCTGCCTGAAGAAGCGTTGCTTTTATTTCTTTTCGGCGGGATAAACGGCTTAGGAAGCCAATGGCAAGGACGTCAAACTGTTTTCGGGCTGCCCTGGCCGCTCTCATATCGTCCACGACATCACCGACGTAACCACATCGAGGATGGGGCAGGTCCATCGCTTGGATAGCTTTAAGGATGGAAAAGGGGTGGGGTTTTGAGAGTTTCAGTTTTCTTCCGGTTGAGAGAAAAATCTTTTTCTCTTCTTCCTCGCATTCATCCAAGGTGACCACGCTGTCGAAATAGTGAAAGATCTTGAAGCGTTTAAGAGCCAGCTCTGCTTCAAGTCTCGGCCTGCCACTTGCAATTCCCAATCGCATCTTTCGATGAAGAGAAGATAGAATGTTCCTTTGGATGAGGAGCTTTTCTCTGAGATAGAGCCCCTTATCCTTATAAAAGAGGGACTGGAGATGATGATGTGTCGAGAATTTCTCTCCGAGGTAAATTTCCTGAAAGATCCGTTTTACAAGGTTTTCGATGGCGAGGTCTCCAGAGGAGTAGATCCAACCATCCCACAAGCCCTTTTGGACGGATCGGACTCCTTTCAATCCACCCCCTGAGGCTTTCACCTGTTCTAAGAATGAGACGAGATGATCTCTTTTGATGCGAAGGGTTTCCTTCTGACAAAAGTTGGTTAAACTCTGTCGGAGATAAAGCACAATCACATCAGGAGAAGAAAATCTCTTTCTTCTCGGAAGAGGGGGAATCCCTGAAATGGAGAGAAGGTAGAGGAGGAATCCCGTGGTCAGATCCCAATCGTTATTAAACCCTCCGGTTGACTTAAAGAGGCCAATTTCTTCATTGGAAACCGGGTCTGCCTGAAGGCCCAGAACATGTTTAAGATAGATATGGATGGTTTGCTGGATGGTCTTACGATAAGACCGAGACACGTCAATTAACACTCCGTCCATATCAAAGATGAGAAGATCCATAAACCTTAATCACCAATCACCACATTCCCTGCCTGCGGCAGGCAACAAACTCTCATTCAATTTCAATCTCCAGTAACCAAACAATACCAGGTTTGGAAAATGGATTATTGAATATTAATGGGTGATTAATGCTGGGTGATTGATTATTCTTGTTCTAAATCCTTTCGACCTCCTCCATGACAACATTCACCAGGCTATCCACATCGAGGCCCTGCATCCGGTAGAGGTCATCCGGTTTGCCTGAGCTACCATATCGTGAAATTCCTATCTTGCGAAGCCGAACCGGCAGGCCATGGCTGGCAAGGACGTTGGCGATCAGGCTTCCCAGACCTGTCTCGACATGATGATCTTCATAGGTGATCAGTCTTCCAGTGTGTGCGGCTTTGAGGATGGCTTCCAGATCGAGGTCGCTCAAACAGGAGATGTTAAGAATCTGAACTTCCACGCCATTCTCTTTCAATTTTCTCCAGGCTTCCACTGCCCGGTAGACCATGCCTCCTGTGGTGATGATGCATGCCTGAGTCCCGCTTCGGATCAGATCGGCTTTCCCATAATGAAATTCGTAGGGAGTAGAAAAATAGGGAGCCCCATCTTCCTTAAGGATGATGGGGCTCGGGGAGCGACCCATGGCCACAAGAAAATTTCCTTTCACCTTTGAGATGTATCGGATGATCCGGTCGGTCTGGTTGGGATCAGCGGGGATGATGATTTTATATCCGAAGAGGTTTCTCATCAGACCGATATAATCAATACACTGATGCGTTTTTCCATCCTCTCCCACATCAAGGCCGTTATGGGTACAGATGAGTTTGAGGTTGGTCTCATTGATATCATTCAGACGATGCTGATTATAGGTCTCATCCACACCGAATACCCCGAAGTCCGCAAAGAAGGAGAGGAGGCCGAGAGTAGAGATGGCTCCGGAAAGGGTGGCCGTATGATGCTCCTGGATTCCGCCCTGGAAGAAATGGTTTGGAAATTGTTTAGCAAAGGCGGTGGTCTTTGTCGAGGGAGCCAGGTCGCAATCGAAGACGACGATCGGAAGGGAACCGTCTGGTTGGAGATTGACTTTGGCCAGATCAACCAGAGCATTTCCAAAGGCAGAACGATTGTCCATCTTCTCACCCTTTGCATAATCTCTCGGGGTTCCGGTTTGAATCGAGGGAAAGATGGAAGGGTATTTCCTTCCTTCATAGGAAGGGATGTTTTTCTCACGTTGTTGACGATAATGATCGAGATCGTCCTCCAGCCCGAGCTCTTGCATGGCTTTCTTATACTCCTCGAGGTTCAATGCCCTGCCGTGAAACTCCTCTTTCCCTTCCATGAAAGAGACGCCTTTTCCCATGACCGTATGGGCAAGGATGGCCGTCGGGTAGCTGGAAAGGGTTGCCGTTCGAAGCGCGCCATAGATTTGTTGGAATTGATGTCCATCTACTTCCAAGACCTGCCATCCATCGGACTCATAATTTTTTTTGATGTTTTGAGGCATGATCTCACCGGTGATCCCGCTGATCTGTCTCTGATTATAATCAATGATCACCGTGAGGTTGTTCAAACCGTATTTGATGGCAAATCGTCGGGCTTCGGTGATCTGTCCCTTCTGTTGCTCTCCGCAGCCCATGGCCACAAAGACATGAAAGTCCTTTTTGAGCACTTTTGCACCCAGGGCAAAGCCGCATCCAGCGGAGAGTCCCTGGCCGAGATTTCCAGTATCCCATTCGAGGCCAGGGACTCCTTTTTCTACATGGCCCTCAAACGGGCTACCGGCTTTCCTTAAATGGATGATGGCCAGCTCAATCGGAAAGAAGCCGGTCCTTCCAAGCGCTGCATAGACCCCGGGGGCGGTGTGGCCATGACTGATGACAATCCGGTCCCTGTCCGGGTCGTCCGGATGGCTGGGATCAATATGGGCATAGGAGTAAAGGACGAGATAGAAATCAATGGATGACATGGACCCGCCCGGATGACCCGAGCCTGCCAGGGTCGTCATCTTCAGGATATCCCCTCGAGCCAGCCTGGCCAGTTCAGAGAGTCTTCTGATAGAGGCCTCATCCATGGTTTCAGACTGAAATCGTTTTTTGCTCATCTGAACCCTCCACTGTGCGAACCTGTTGAGACAATACTTTATAATAGAGATTGAATTGATTGCAAGTCTCTTTTATGATAGGTCCGTAAATTAGGAACGAAAGCATGATTGGCATTGAATATCGAGACAGAAGGATTCCTGGTCGTTTGATCATCTTTGATAAGGATGGAACGCTGATCGATTTTACGGCCACGTGGGTTCCCCTGATCCGGAAGCGGGTTTCCTTTCTGATGAAAAGGCTGGGAAAGAATGAAGCCTTAGAGGCCTTTCTCCTCAGATCGTGGGGGATTGACCCTCTGAGCCGTCAGGTTGACCCCCGGGGTCCCTGTCCGGTCTCGCCCCGCTCGGATGAGATCGTCATCGGAACCATGGCGCTTTACCAGCACGGATATCACTGGGATGAGGCCAAGCAATGGGTTGCCGAGGCCTTTGATGAAGCCGACGCCGATGGGGATTGGCGAAAGGGTGTTGTTCCCATTGAAGGGATTCAGACCCTCCTGGGTCAGCTCAGAACCATGGGGTTCCAAACTGCCTTGGCAACGAATGATGAGCGAAAGGATACAGAGGCGATCCTCACTCACTTGGGTCTGAGTAGTTTGTTCGACCTCATCCTCTGTTGGGGAGAGGTGAGTCCACCCAAACCCGACCCTGAAACCATTGGGGTCATCTGTCATAAGCTCTCTGTACCTCCACATGAGACCTTCATGGTGGGGGATTCGGTAACAGATATGATTATGGGAAAGAGGGCAGGAGTTGCCTTGAGCATCGGTATATTAGAGGGGGGAGTCACTCCAAGAGAAGAATTAGAGAAGGTGGCTGACCTTGTCGTTCATTCCATCCGTGATCTAAGATTTTTCAGATCATAGTTTCCCCATCACTCAATCTCCCGATCTCTTCATCATCCCTTTACTTTCTTATTCTCCGGATCGTAAAGGGGTTCTTTTTCAACCACGGCTTCGTATCTTTTCGCCGCGACTTCAATCTGTAATCGGGTGCCTGGTTTCGAATAATGGATCGGAAGATATCCCAGGGCAATGGGTTTCTTGATCGTATGTCCGTATCCACCGCTGGTTACAAGACCAACCACTTGATCCTCATCAAGGATGGCTTCTTTTCCAACAGGCATCAATGGGTCGGAGTCAATGGTCAGGCAGCAGAGCGTTCGGGTGATCCCTCTGTCTTTCTGGATGAGTAAGGCCTGACGACCAATAAAATCTCCCTTATCCAATTTTACACAGAGATTGAGTCCGGCCTCAAAAGGGGTATATTCCGGGGAGATATCTCCGCTCCAGTAGCGATACCCCTTTTCGAGGCGCAAAGAGTCAATCGAGCGGTAGCCTGCATTGACCAAACCAAAGGCATGACCTGCCTCCCACAGGCGATCGTAGAGATGTAAGGCATATTCTGTCGGCACATGTAATTCCCATCCCAATTCGCCCACATAGGTAATTCGGATGGCCAGGACAGGCACATGGCCCACGGTCATCTCCTTACAGGTCATGTAAGGGAATCCTTCGTTTGAGATATCATCCCGGGTCAGCTGTCTCAGGATATTTCTGGATTCCGGGCCGCAGAGAGTGATGCAGGCTTTAGAAGAAGTGATATCCGTGATGGATACAGAGTCCTCGGAGGACAGATGCTTTCTGAGCCAGTGGAGATCATGTTTGATAAATGATGTTCCTGTCACCAGATAGAAATGATGTTCACCCAATCGGCTCACCGTGAGGTCGCACTCGATCCCCCCCCTTTCATTTAGCATCTGGGTGTAGGTGGTTGACCCGATGGGTTGATCCATCTGGTTATCCGTGATCCTCTGGAGAAATTTGAGCGCACCAGAACCTTTGACCTCGATTTTTCCAAAGGAGGTTTGATCAATGAGGCCTGCCCTTGTTCTAATGGTTTGATGTTCTTTTCCGACATGATCAAACCAATTGGGAAGGCCCCATCCCAATCGATCTTTTGGGGTCACGCCTCGAGGGGCAAACCAGTTTGGCCGTTCCCAACCGTATTTTTCTCCAAAGACTGCCCCCATCTTCTTAAGACGCTGGTAAAGAGGACTTGTTCGAAGCGGCCGGGCAGAAGCCATCTCTTCATAAGGCCAGCTCATGGAATAGTGATGGGCATAGACCTCGATGGCCCGCTGGGTGACAAAGGCTTGACTCTGATGATGAGGGCCGAGGCGCCGGATATCGAGGCGCCAGAGATCGAGACTCGGTTCTCCCTCGATGATCCATTCGGCCATCATTTTGCCCACCCCTCCGCCAGCGGCAATCCCATGGGCGCAGAAGCCAGCGGCCACATAAAAATTCTTCACCTCTGCAGATTCTCCCATGATGAAGTCGCCGTCCGAGGTGAAAGCCTCAGGACCATTGAGAAGGGTGATGATTTCTGCCTCACCGATACAGGGCACCCTCTTCATGGCTAAAGCAGAGAGGGGTTCGAAATGTTCGTAATTTGATTTGAGTAGGGTTTTGGTGAAATCTTTTGGAATGCCATCCAATGCCCAGGGGATGGGGTTATGCTCATAACCACCCATGATGAGTCCACCCACCTCTTCTCGAAAATAGACGAGAAGGTCAGGGTCTCGCATCGTAGGCATTCCCCTTTTGACTCCTTCGATGGGTCTGGTGATGAGATACTGGTGTTCCATGGGAATCAAGGGAATGGGGACCCCCACCATCTTTCCAATTTCTGGTGCCCAGATACCAGCGGCATTGACTACGATTTCTGCCTTGATCCTCCCTTTTTCTGTGAGAACTTCATCAATGGCTCCGTGCTTCAATCGGATTCCGATAACCCGGGTGTCGGTGTAGATGGTGCCTCCCCTGTTTCGTGCGCCCTGCGCCAGGGCATAGGTGAGACCGCTCGGATCGATCTGGCCATCCGTGGGAAGAAAAGCGGCTCCAACCATCCCTTTTTTTGTCATGACCGGAAAGAGGTCACAAGCCTCTTTCGGACTGATCAGTTCCATAGGAAGACCAAACGTCTTTGCCATGGCTGCAGAGCGACGTAATTCCTCCATACGGTCTTTCGAGGAGGCGATCCGGATTCCACCAACCGGACTCCAGCCTGTGTGTTGACCGGTTTCTTCCTCAAGTTTGGAGTAGAGTTCGACACTGTATTTGAGCATCTTGGTGATGTTGACGGATGACCGAAGCTGGCCGACCAATCCAGCGGCATGAAACGTAGCACCGCTGGTCAATTCCCCCTTGTCAATGACAACGACATCCCGCCACCCCATCTTTGTGAGATGGTAGGCGATACTGCAACCCGTAATTCCTCCACCGATGATGACGACCCGCGCCTGATCCTTCATGGTTGATTTCCTCTCAGTAAAATTTTTGCGTAAAATGATTTTTTCATCTCCCAGTCTTTTTCCTTATTACCTATGTAGACAGGACTAATTGAAAAATGAGTTTTTGTCAAACCTGTTCTGATAAAAAAGGATTGACAAAAAGTCTTGACTTCGATATAACATCTGGCATTGGTAGTGAACCTTTAGAAATGAAAGCTAAGGGAGAGGGGGAGGCGAGAAATCTTAAATTTATTGGATAGGGTTATCGAATGCAATCATTTCAAATAAACAGGAGGTAAAGCGTATGAAGAGAAGATGGTGGATGTTGATGGTTGGTTTGTTGATGGTCTTTTTTCTTTTTGGAAGTGCGATGGCCAAAGAGAGGGTGGTGGTCTATACCTCATTGGAGACCGATGAGATTGATAAGTACCGGGAAGCCTATCTGAAGGATCTCCCGGACCTCGAAATTCATATTATTCGACTTTCCACTGGTGAACTCGGCGCTCGAATGTGGGCAGAGAGGGCCAACCCGCAGGCGGACCTCATCTGGGGATGGGCGGTAACAAACATGGAAGATTTTGTTGCCAAAGGGATGTTGGAGCCCTATCGGCCTAAGGGGGTTGAAAAATTAGAAAGAAAGTTTGTTCATCCGGGATTTGCCTATGTTGGCATTGATATGTATATCGCAGCCTTCTGCGTGAATACGAAAGTGACCAAAGAGAAGGGGCTGCCAATGCCTAAAGGATGGAACGACCTGCTGGATCCAAGATTCAAGGGATTGATTGCCATGCCAAATCCAGTGGCTTCAGGAACAGGGTTTCTCCAGGTTTCAAGCATTCTTCAGATGTACGGAGCAAAAGAAGGAAAAGAGGACGGCTGGGAATTTTTGAAAAAACTGGATAAAAATATTGGACAGTATATTAAGAGTGGGTCCCGGCCAGCCAAAATGACTGCGGCCGGGGAGTTTGCTGTGGGGGCTTCGTTCGACTTTGTGGTGGCGGAGCAGAAGAAACAGGGGTTTCCTGTAGAATTCGTCTTCCCGATTGAAGGAGCAGGTTATGAGGTAGAGGCCAATGCCCTTCTTAAAGGGGCAAAGAATGTGGCGGCTGCCAAAAAATTTCTCGATTGGGCCATCAGTGAGAATGCCATGAGGGAATATTCCAAGTTTAAATATGGGGTGACCCTGCCTGGGATTCCGACCCGTCCCGACCTTCCCAAATTGTCCGAGATTAAACTCTATCCCATGGACTTTGCCTGGCAGGCTAAAAACCGGGATGATATCCTGAAAAAATGGGAAAGCCTCTTCCTGAAATGAAAAGGCGCATCCCCCGGGGCATCTTGCCAATGCAGGATGCCCTTTTTTATTGATTGTTGGCACTGAACGAGGATTTTTTTGGGCTTGAGATCAGGCGTCAATTTAATCTTAGCATTCACACGCCGGAGCCGAAAGGTTGACAAAATCTATCAATTTGATTAAAACCCTTTATAGACAGGTAGTCAGGTTTTGCTCCGTTCGAGGGGGCCGCGACCCTGCTACGGGGATGTTGGCCGTTTCTTTTTAGCGAATACAGGGTTGAATATTCCATGCGAGCTCTCCCGTTTGAAAGTTGAACTTCCTAATCGGGTTTGCTCTGGGATTGGAAACTCTCCCTCCATCTTGACGTATCGGTTCTTTCCTTGTTCCTCTTATCCTTAGAGGGAAAAGGTGTGTTAAAAAGGGAATTTTTCTAAGGACAGGATAAATCCATGGGACGAAACCTCAAACTGGAGAATCTCACCAAACGCTATGGAATGCTAACCGCTGTGGACCGGGTCAATCTGGAGATCGAGGAAGGGGAATTTATCTGTTTTCTCGGACCGAGCGGTTGCGGAAAGACGACCGTCCTCAGGATGATCACCGGTTTTGAGACCGTTACCGAAGGGAAGATCCTCTTCAACAATAGGGTGATCAACCATCTCATTCCCCAGAAAAGGGAGTTTGGGATCGTTTTCCAATCCTATGCCCTCTTTCCCAATATGACCGTGGAGGAAAATATCTCTTTTGGTCTTAGGATGAGAAAGATGAATAAGCAGGCGATTGCCCGCCGAGTCGATGAGATGTTGGACCTTGTGGGGCTGAGGGATTGGAGAAAACTCTATCCAGCACAGCTAAGTGGAGGACAGCAACAGAGGGTCGCTCTGGTCAGAGCCCTTGCCCCTAACCCCCAGGTGCTGCTTTTGGATGAACCCTTGAGCGCACTGGATGCCAAGATCAGAGTTCGCCTGCGAGCAGAGATTAAACGATTTCAACAGGAATTGAAAAAGACGATGATCTATGTCACGCACGATCAGGAAGAAGCCCTTTCGATTGCTGATCGAGTGGTCGTGATGGAGAAGGGAGGGTTTCGACAGGTGGGAAGACCCATCGATATCTATAAATGCCCGAACTCCGACTTTGTGGCCGATTTTGTGGGAACCTCCAACTTTTTTAAAGGGTCACGCATGGATCATCGCGTTCAGACAAAACATGGGGAGTTCAAGGTTGGGCAACCAGGTTCTTCCAATCCGGAGAGAGTGGTTCTGGCCATCCGACCTGAAAAGGTTGAGGTATTTAGACCTGGAGAGCCGACCCACCATCTGGTTCGCTCCAATTTGATTCCCGGGCGGATCGATGTCGTCACCTTCTTAGGGGCAGCCGTCCGTTTGGTCGTCAACATGAATGGCGAGGAAATCATTTCCGATGTGATCGAAAAAGCCTTTGAGCAGCGGGGATTCAAACAGGGAGATGAAATCCTCCTCTATTTTCCGCCGGAAAGTTTCCTGGTCTATCCAGAAGAATAAGGATGTGGAATGAATCAACCTAAGATGGATTCTTCTTACCCGGTTTCTTCCCGTTTTTCCACGTTTACCTTTACTCCCGATCGGATCATCACCGGGGTGACCTCGATTTTCTTTCTTGCCCTGCTTGCCTTTTTTCTGCTCTATCCGGTCATTGATATCTGCAGACTCAGTTTTTTAAAAGAAGGGAAGTTTACCCTCGAAAACTATATCGCCTATTTTTCCAGTCCACGATTTTTTCGATCGTTCACCAACAGCCTGTATGTCTCCCTTCTTACCATGATCATCACGACGGTGACCGCCTTTTTCTTCGCCTTTGGGCTGACCCGGACGACCATGCCGGGCAAGGGAATTCTCTATACGATATCCACGTTTCCCCTCATTGCTCCAACCATCATTCAGGCACTGGCCCTCATCCTCCTCTTTGGCAGAAATGGTTTGATCACCCGGTATCTCTTGGGCACAGACTGGAATATTTATGGAGCCACGGGCATCATTGTGGGAGAATGTCTCTACTGTTTTCCCAACGCGCTGTTCATCCTCTACACGACGCTCTCTGCTGTGGATACCCGTCTCGATGAGGCCGCACAGAGTTTAGGGGCCTCTGCACTTAAAACCTTCTGGAAGGTGACGCTCCCTTCAGCCAAATATGGAATTGCAAGTGCGGCAGCACTGACCTTTAATCTTACGATTACCGATTTTGGGATCCCTGTGGTGATCGGAGGAAATTACTCGGTGCTGGCCACTGAGATTGTTTCACAAGTTTTCGGACTTCAGCGGTTTGATCTGGGAGCCACGATCAGCGTCATCCTTCTTGTGCCCTCCATCAGCGCCTTTGTCATCAACTATTACCTGACCCGAAAGAGTTATGCCCTGATCAGCGGACAGGCAAGGCCCTTTTTACAGCCTTCTCGGCCTCTTAAGAAGTGGGGGTTTACCCTCTACTGCGGGTTGATTTGTTTCTGCATCTTGGTTGTTTTTGCCACGGTCTTTTTAGGATCGTTTGTGAAGACATGGCCCTATGATTTTTCGCTGACCCTCAAACATTTCGACTTTCCCTCACTCGGGGCTCACGCTCCCCTGTGGACCAATTTTTGGGTTTCGGTTCTTCCGGAAAGCACCTTTCGGACAATGATTGCATATAAATATGCCCCCATCTGGACCAGCCTTCTGGTTTCGCTCGTGGTGGCGATTGCTGGAGCCTCCCTGACACTGCTCGCAGGTTATATCATTGAGAAGAAGAAACCCTGGGGGGAGCAGGTTCTCTACACGTTGAGTGTTTTACCGGCGGCCATCCCAGGCGTGGTGATGGGGCTCGGGTATGTCTTGGCCTTCAACAAACCTTACTTTTTTATCTACGGGACGATCTGGATCATCATCATCAACATCATCATCTGTAATTTCACGCTGGGCGTACTGACCAGCATTGCCAATCTAAAACAGATTGACAAATCGATTGAGGAGGCAGCAGTCAGTCTCGGGGCCGGACCGATTTCGACCTTTACGCGGGTCGTTTTCCCATTATCCAAGGTGGCTTTTCTTTCCACCGCCACCTTCTTCTTTATGAGAGCCATGACAACGATCAGTGCGGTGATCTTTCTCATCTCTGCAACGATCAAACTGGCTGCCATCGAGATCATCTTTCTCGATGTGGATGGCCGGACGGCCAGCGCCAATGCGATGTGCACGGTGGTCGTTGCCATTGTCGTTGGTGCACTTTTCGTTATGCGGTTGGCCACCGGCCGCTCCGGTTTGAGCGGGATGATTTCGTCGAAGTGAACAAAAACCATGGCAGAAACATTCCATCTTGATCCCGGAATTCCCAAATATCTCCAGATTAGCCGCTGGCTCATGGAGATGATCCAGAAGGGCCGTTATGCGGTTAATGATAAACTGCCCTCGGAGGCCAAACTGGCCGAACTCTTCCGGGTCAATCGAAATACGGTACGGCAGGCGATCTCGGATCTGGTGACCCGTGGTGTCGTCCAGAAACGAAACGGGGTAGGATCTTTTGTCATCAGCCAGGTGGTCCAGCCCGTGAAATATACCCTTCAACACATCTCAAGTTTTACGGATGATATGATCCATATGGGGATCACCCCGAAGACCCGACTTCTCCATAAATCCGTGGTTGAAGCCCCCACCGATGTCGCGGAAAAACTGATGTTAGGCAAAGAAAAACTGGTTATTCTCACCGAAAGGCTCCGACTGGGGAATGATATCCCTCTGGTCATCGAGCGGAGTTACCTCCCCCATAAGGAGTATAAAGCCCTCCTAAAGATGCGCTTGACAGGCTCTCTCTATCACCTTCTAACCAAAAAGTTCCATGTGGAGCTTCATCGCTCTATCCAGACCTTCCGCGCAACGCTACTGTCCAATGAGGATGCCGGGTTATTGGGAGTTCCCCCTGGTTCTCCGGGGATCTTTCTTGAAAGCGTGATCTACGATTCGAAGAACATCCCCGTGGAGGTTCTTCATGCGTTTCACCGCGGCGATAAGTATATCTTTGAGGTGGAATCTGGGAAATATCGGTATGATTTGAAGCGATGATCTCAGAGAGGCGGGGATGGCCTGGATTCCTCGCGCTGGGAAAAAATGCTTGACAAAAAGTCGATTCCTTGTTACCTGTATAGATAGGTAGTTAGGTAAGAAAAATTTCAAATTTAAAATTTCAGATTGCAGATTGTACCGTAAAACACAGAAATTCAGTTTGAAATTTGAAATAAAGAATGAGGAGGGTTTATGAGCGATTTGAAGCGTTATCTGGTGCCATGGATTGATCAGGTGAAACCCTATGATACCGAAGATCTCGTGTTGGCCTGGTCCAAACCCGAATTGAAAAGGATGATGATCAATGAAAACCCCATTCCTCCATCTGAGAAGGTGGTTCAGGCGATTCTCGAGGCGGCCAGGATGGGAAACCGGTATCCTGACAATGGACCGCGTCTGAGGGCAAAGATTGGCCAACAGTACGATCTCGGACCAGAGAATGTCTATATCAGCCATGGTTCCTCGGAAATCATTGACCTGGTCATGAGGCTTTTTGTTACCCCCGGGGATGAGGTGCTCCTTCCCAACCCCACGTTCTCCCTCTATGGCATCCGGGCCAGAACCGTTGGAGGAGAGGTGGTGGCGGTGGATCTAACTCCCGATCTTCAGTACGATGTGCCAGCCATGCTCCGTGCGGTTACCCCCCGAACCAAATTGATCATTATCTGCACCCCCAACAACCCTACGGGTGATTTTATTCCAGACGACGATCTGATGAAGATTGTTGATCTTGGGATTCCTACCCTGATTGATGAGGCTTATCTGGAATACCATCCGGAACATGAGTCCAAGGCCCCTCTGATCAGGAGTTATAATCACATTATCATTGCCCATACGTTCTCCAAGGCCTATGGGTTGGCCGGGATTCGATTTGGATATGCCCTGGCTGATGAGGCCCTGATTGGATACTTTCGTAAGATGCAGATTCCCTGGAATACCAGCCTCCTCTCGATTGCCGCGGCCGAGGCAGCCCTCGAGGAAGAAGAGGAGTTAAGACGGAAAGCCGCTTACAACAATGCAGGAGTTGAATATATCTGCAAGGAATTAGCCAAGATTCCAGGGGTTAAACCTTATTATTCTCATGGCAATTATGTGCTAATTGATGCCACCGATGCAGGGATCACTGGGAAAGAGGTGGTGGATTATGTTTTTGAGAAGGCAGGATCCATATTGAAGTTTTTTGCCCCTTTCCGCGGGCGGAACGGATTTTTCCGGATCAGCGTTGGCACCCATGAAGAGAATTCAATCTGCGTCTCAGCGATTAAGCGTTTCTTTGAAAACAGAAAGAAGGAGAAACGAGCATGAGATTGAGCCCTTTTGAAAGATTGATGGAGACCCATCCTGACCTCGAAATCTGGTGGGATTCCTCACCCCTGGTCTATGCCTCATGGGCCGAGGGTTTTTTGAAGAAGGTCGGTCCTGACAGGGCAAGGGGGATGCGGGACTTTTTAAAGCGCCTCTTTGACCCTGACCAACCAGGCAAGACCCTATTTCGGGGGGTGACGACCAATCCCCCTCTTTCTCTTGGGGTGATCAAGGCAAGGGAGGCTTATGTTATTGAAATCATTGATGAGCTGATAAAAAAAGACCCTGGAATTGACAGAGAATCTCTCTTTTGGAAGACCTACAAAGAGATTGTCCGGAGAGGGGCGGAGATGTATCTGGAGGTTTTTAAACAATCCGGATATCGTTATGGTTACCTTTCGGGTCAGGTGGACCCTCGCAACCTAACCGATCAGGAGAAGATGAAATCTCAGGCACTCGAACTGGCCAGCCTCAGCCCCAATGTGATGATCAAGGTTCCAGGAAGCAGGGAGGGGTATGAGGTCATTCGCTTTCTTACCTCCCAAGGGATCCCAACGAACAATACCCTGACGTTTGTTCTTCCTCAGTTGATGGCCTGCGCGAAGGCAGTCAAAGAAGGATTGGAGATCGCCAGGCAGAACGGAGTGGATTTATCAAAATGGCGATCGGTCATTACCCATATGACCGCACGATATGGGGATCTGGGGGATCTTCGAAAAGAGGCCGATTCGTTAGGGATCAACCTCTCTGA
>OGCL01002248.1_pt1 | contig 13950 bp, 15 predicted proteins | sample 1570041 | NCBI WGS metagenome assembly OGCL01 (sample SAMN06266162, study PRJEB24511) | hot springs metagenome | isolation source: Hot spring water | place: South Africa: Limpopo | collected 2015-06-22 | reverse complement strand
TGCGCGAAGAGCAGCCGCCCCCAACCACAATCTACCGCGACCTCGCTGGGCATCTCGCCGTCACCGGGGATCGGCGGCTTCATGCCGGCCTCCCGCATCCGGCGCAGCCGATGGCCGACCTTGCGCCGCGGGTCGCTCTCCCTCATCGCTCAGACCCCCTGCGCCTGCAGCCACATCTCGAGCACGGCCACCTGCCAGAGCTCGGAGCCGCGCAAGGGGGTGATGTGGGCGGTGGGCTCGGCGAAGAGGGTGTCGAGATAGGCCGGCTGGAAGAGGCCGCGCTCTCCTTGCGCCGTGCGATAGTCGCGCAGGGTGGAGCCGCCGTCGTCGATCGAGCGGGCGAGCACATGCCTGATAGCGTTGACCAGCTTCGTGGCGCGCTCGCCCTGCACGGTATGGGCCGAGCGGCGGGGCGAGATGCCGGCCAGGAACAGCGCCTCGCACGCATAGATGTTGCCGACACCCACCAGGGTCTTCTGGTCGAGCAAGGCCGCCTTGATCGGGGTCCGGCGGCCGGCGAGTCGGGCGGCCAGCACCTCGCCCGTAAAGGCGTCGTCCAACGGCTCCGGTCCGAGGCTCTTGAAATACTTGTGGCCGGCGACCGCCTCGTCGGCGGCCGCGAGTGCGCCGGAGACGTCGCCGGTGACCAGTCGGGCGGCGGAGATGGCGCAGTGCGCGCCGATCAGCTGGTCAGGCGTGCCGACGAGCCGGACCCGCTCGAGCGCCTCGTCGGCGGCGGCCACGAGCTCCTTGACCCGTTCCTCGTCGACGGGCGCGGTCGTCTCGCCGCCCTCCTTGAGCGCGGTGCCGACGATGGCCCCGTCCTCGACCTGGTTGCCCGCAGCCACGATCATCACCCGCGCGGGCAGCCGGTGGCGACCCACCCGACGTTCTTGCAGAAGGCCGTCGCCGCGCCAGCTATTTTTACCGTGTGCCCGAACATGCCGGCCGCGGACGGAAAAAAAAGCAGCAGGCCGAACTGTTTGACGACGCCAAGGGCGCGGAAGTCGAGGTCTTACCGGGCGGCCTTCGTATCGCCCGCCATGGGCAGATACGCAAGCTCGTCGGCAAGGTGGCGGCCGTCACCTTTTCCGGCGATCAAGCGCGGCTTCGAAGCCAGGAGGTGGTTTACGTCACCGAACGCGCGGTGTTCGAACTGACGCCCGACGGAATCGCGCGGAACCAGCAGAACGAAATTACAGAAACGATGTTGCACTAACAAGTCGGCGAACGAGGCGTCATGGACACACCTCCGTTGGTACTGGATCTATATACAGCACTTGGGCGGAAGTCAAGTGCCGACGGATCCCGCCGGCCGTCGACACGCCCAAGTTATCCTGCAGGCGTTCAGGGCCGAAATCGGGTTGGCCGTGTGAAACGGGATCGTATGAAGCGCACCGGATTCGCAATACTGCCTGCCTTCGTATTCGCCCTCCTGTGCACAGTGCCCGTCGTCACACACGCACGGGGTGCGGGCATTGAATGGGAAATACTGAATCGGGAAGCGATGGAGCTCCATCGCGCGGGCAATTATCGCCGCGCCGTCGTGGTTGCCCAGAAAGCGCTGGAAGTCGCCGAAAGGAATGTCGGCCCCGACCATCCCGATGTGGCCACGAGCCTGAACAATCTGGCCGTGCTGTACCAAGCCCAGGGCGACTACGCCAGGGCCGAGCCGCTCTACAGGCGCTCGCTTGCGATCAGGGAAAAGGCGCTCGGCCCCGACCATCCCGATGTGGCCATGAGCCTGAACAATCTGGCCTTGCTGTACCACACCCGGGGCGACTACGCCAGGGCGGAGCCGCTCTACAGGCGCTCGCTGGCAATCTGGGAAAAGGCGCTCGGCCCCGACCATCCCGATGTGGCCACGAGCCTGAACAATCTGGCCGGGCTGTACCGAGACCAGGGCGACTACGCCAGGGCCGAGCCGCTCTACAGGCGCTCGCTTGCGATAAGGGAAAAGGCGCTCGGCCCCGACCATCCCGATGTGGCCATGAGCCTGAACAATCTGGCCGCGCTGTACTACACCCGGGGTGACTACGCCGGGGCGGAGCCGCTCTACAGGCGCTCGCTTGCGATCAGGGAAAAGGCGCTCGGCCCCGACCATCCCGATGTGGCGGCGAGCCTGAACAATCTGGCCGGGCTGTACTACACCCAGGGCGACTACGCCAGGGCGGAGCCGCTCTTCAAGCGCGCGCTGGCAATCTGGGAAAAGGCGCTCGGCCCCGACCATCCCAATGTGGCCACGAGCCTGGAGAACCTTGCGGTCTTGTATCGGGCCACAAAGCGTAGTTCAGAGGCTCAGGCGTTGGAGCAACGCGCTGCGCGGATCCGCGCCATAAAAAGATGACATGGCTAACAACCGGTTGCAGCGGACGAGGCAACAGCACCATGCAGGCCAGCCCCTGCGCGGCGAGCTTCCGTTACAACCAGAACCCGCAGAGTCCCGCCTCGTAGACGAACACCGGGCGCTTGTGCACCGAGCGCAGCCTGCGGATCACCCGCTCCACCGCATCCGCGTCCCCGGGGATTGCGCCCATAGTGGCGCGCCTCCTTGCCATCTGCAATCGCGATATCGACCGGCCGCTTGAGCGCGACGACGGCGAGCTGATCGCGGCGATCCTGGCGCTGATCGAGCAGGAGCCCGGCTGTGGGGCCAGGACAAGGTCATCGGCCGCCTGCTGGCCGATAGCCGGGGTGGGAATCCGAAGCGCATCCGGCGGGTGTACCGGGTGCTCGAGCTTCACCTGCGGCGCCGAGGCAAGCGCAGGCTGCCCGCCAGGGTGAAGGAGCCGCTGGCGGTGCCTGAGGCTGCCAACGAATGCTGGTCGGCGGACTTCATGAGCGACGCTCTGTACGGCGGCCGGCGTTTCCGGACCTTTGACGTGAGCGACGACTTCGCGCGCGAGGGGCTTGCCATCGAGACCGATACCTCGATCACGGCCGAGCGGGTGGTTCGGGTGCTCGAGCGTATTTGCCTGGAACGCGGTGCCGCGCCCTAGCGGCTTCGGCTGGACAACGGGCCCGAGATGATCTGCGGGGCGCTGCAGGCCTGGGCCCATGCGCACGGCCTTCAGCTGCAGTTCATTCTGAAGGACGGACCATTCGAGTCCCGCGACCGCGCGGACTACGCTCTCGACGTCGCGTGGGAGGCACCGGACTCGGGGGACTGATCGCCTCGTAGCGCGCGGCGAATCGGGCCACTGCGCTACGACAATTCTATTGCGCGCGCGCCCATGCAGTAGTAGAATTCGATTCGTCATCGAGAGCACAGGCCGCCTGCCTGTCACCAACCTGCCGACCTGCGGCAAGGTGGTTTCCGGGTCACCCGGGATGAGGCGTCGAGGACCTTAGGTCCAGGCGCAACAGGAGCAGGCAACGCGGCCCTCGTTCTCGAGGGCCGTTTCGTTTTCATCGCCCAGTTAATCGACAACTTGCGGGGCGATTCACAAATGCCGCTAAAGCGTCGGCTGCGCCCTCTCCGTCCGGTGCCGCCTGCGCCGCTTGGGTGGACGGTGGGGAGCTACAGGCATGAAGAAGCAACCTTCCCGGCGCGCCCCCGCGGTGGCGCCGCGGGCCGCCGGCGAGAACACGTCGCCGCCGGACCGAGCGAACGGATTGCTATCCACCCTCGGACTTCACGGCTTGGCGCACCTCGACGCTCCGGTGCTGGCCGCCTTGGCCACGGAGACGCCGATGCTGCTGATCGGTCCGCACGGCTGCGCGAAGAGCGCGCTGCTGGAGCGGTTGGCGGCGGCAATGGGCCTGGAGCACCGGCACTACAACGCGAGCCTCCTGTCCTTCGACGATCTCGTCGGATTTCCGGTGCCCGATGGCGACGGCCTCAGGTACGTGCGTACGCCGGCCACGCTCTGGGGCGCCCAGAGCGTGTTCCTCGACGAGATCAGCCGCTGTCGGCCGGAGGTGCAGAACAAGCTGTTCTCGATCATTCACGAGAGGCGCATCCAGGGCATCGCGCTCGGCGCGCTGAGGTACCGCTGGGCGGCGATGAACCCGCCCGCCAGCCTTGATACCGCCAACGCCGCCGACGAGCTGGACGTCTACGTCGGATCGCTGCCGCTCGACCCGGCGCTGGCCGACCGGTTCGGCTTCGTGCTGCACCTGCCGGCACTCGAAGACCTCTCGCCGGAGGCTCGCCGCGGCGTGATCCGCAGCGGCCTGACCCCTGCCGCTCCACCGGCCGCGGCGATGGACCTCCCGGCCCTCGTGGCCGACTGCAGGCAGGGCGCAGAGCTCTGCGCCTCGCTGCACGGCGACTGGATCACGACCTACACGTCGGCGCTGGTCGTGCCCCTGCGCCAGGCGGGCCTGGGCATCTCGGGCAGGCGTGCGGCCGTGCTGGCGGCCAACATCGCGGCCGTCCACGGCGCACGCCGGGCGCTCGGCCAGGGCGATTCGGACCCAGAAGGCGGCGCGGACGACCCGATCGCCGACTCGGCGCTCGTCGCACTTCGCCACTCGCTGCCGCACCGGGCGCAGGGCAAGCCGGTCGACGCCGGTGTCGTCGCGTCCATTCACCGGCAAGCGGTCGATGCCGCATCGCAGGCCCGGGCAGACCCCGTGCTCGCTCGCATCCTCGACGAAGTGCATCCGGTGAAGCGCGTCGGCCTGGCGCTGGCCGCCCTTGCGAAGAGCCCCGGCCGGGTGCCGCGGCACACGATGTCGCTGCTCGTGGCCGACGCTCTGGCTTCGCAGGACAAGCAGGCCCGCTGGATCCTGTCGCAGGAACTGCTGCCGACGCTCGCCGACCTGGACTGCGTCGACGCTCCGACGCTGGAACTGCTCGCCGAGCCGTTCACGGCGCAGGTGTCGTTCGAGGAGCGGCCGAATCTGCGGCACGAGGTGCCGCGCAGCGGGATCGCGGCGTTCAACGCGCTGGTCGCCGCGGTGAGCGCACTCGACGCCGGCGACCCGGAGCAGGTTGCGCTGGGCAATCTCGGCGCCGCGCTCTACGCCCACGACGAAGGCGCCTGCGAGCCCACTGCGCTGACGCGCCAGCAATCGGCCCTGCGCGCCCTACTCGACGCGACGGACGACCATGCGGACTGAATCAGCCCCGCCGGCCCTCGGGAACATGAGCGCCCCGCCGCGCTCGACCGTGACGCTGCCCCGTCTCGCACCCGGCGCCGCCGCGCCGGACGCCGTGTCCGGCCGCCGGACGGCGGCCGCCGCCGAGAAGGCGCCGACGCTTCGCGACGTTCCGGTGGGGCCCGGCGGAGGCAAGTTGCTGTCCAACGCGCTCTGCGTGGCCCATGTCGAGCTTCCGACGGCGCTGTGCGCACACCTGCGCATGGGCTTGACGTCGCGGCTCCTGACGGCGCCACTCGGCCTCGCCCGCGCCCTGGTCGCCGTCGCGCGCCATGCCGGCAAGACGGCCGGTCTGCGAGATCCCGGCCGCGCCGCGCGACTCGAGCTCGCCCGGGTGTCGAAACTGCCCGAGGGTGACCTGGTTCGGGAACTCACCGCAAGGCTCGAATCGACGCCTTGGCCCGGTTGGGTGCCACGGGTGGCCTTCGTCGTGCCCCTCGGCAACGAGATCGCCGCCGGCGTAGACCGAAGGAAGCCGCCGGATGCGCCCAAGGGGATCGGTTGCCCGTTGCTGGCCGCGCGGCTGGTCGCGGCGATCCGCGGACCCGTCTTCCTGCGCGACGCAGCGCCGACGCTTGCGAACCTGCTGAACCTCTGGGGCGGCGCCACGCCCTCGGGAACCTGGCAGCTCTGGCTGCCGGTCGCGCCCGGCCGCGTGCGGCCCCTGCCTCCTGACAACCCTTCGATTCGAGGAACTGGCTCATGACCCACGCCACCGCATCGCCTCCCGCAAGCCTCCTGAGTACGGACCACCACAGCGACGCCGCCCTCGCGATCGCGGCACTCGAAGGTCGACTTCTCGCAGACCGGGTGCGGCAGTGCGTGCCGCTGCGGCATCCGGCATTCGGCAAGCTGCTGCAGCTGCTCTCGATCGAGGCCACCGACGCCGTGCCCACGGCGGCGGTGACGGTCGGCGCGCGATCGCGGCTGCTGATCAATCCCGCCTTCGTCGCCGAGCGCTGCCGCACCGACGCGCACCTGTCGATGCTGGTGATGCACGAGCTCTACCACGTGCTGCTCGGCCACACCCGGATGTACCGGCGCCCGACGCTTGCGGCCAACTGGGCCTTCGACTGCGTCGTCAACGCGCAGCTCTGCCGGCTGCACCCGGATGTCGAGTTCACGTCCTTCTTCTCGGCCAACGCGGCCCCCGAGGGACTCTGGAGTCTGATCGGCCCGCCGGCCGGGTGGCCGGCATCGCCGCGCTACGCGAGCGGCGCGCTGGGGGACGTGCACCGGCGCCTCTACGACGACGCGGGGGCCACCACGGCCGAACTCTTCGCGCTGCTGGAACGCGTGGCCGTGGCGCTCGACCCCGACGGCGCTGGCCACCTGCTCGGCAACCACGGCGGCGAGCCGGAGGGCGGCGACCCGTTCCGCGGCGGTGAGACCGATGCGTGCCCGGACGCGAGTTGCGACGGCGACGAGCCGGAGGGCGGCGACCCGCTCGGCGCGGCCGTGGCGCTCGACCCCGACGGCGCTGGCCGCCTGCTCGGCAACCACGGCGACGAGCCGGAGGGCGGCGACCCGTTGCACGCCGACCCCGAGTTGCTCGCGGAAGCCCGGCGTATCGTCGCCCGGTGGCCGATGGTCGAACGGCGCGGCGGCGCGGACGACGGCGGCGCCCCCACGTGGGAGCGCACCGACCTGCGCCGGCACCGCGCGGCCCGCCGAGCCGTGCGCGAGCTGTTGCGGGCCGCGGCCTTCGGCACTGACGGCGGGCCGTGGGTCCGCCATACGGTCGAGACCGAGGCCTTCACACCGCTGCCGCAGGCCAGGGATCGCCGTGCGCAAGTGCAGCGCGCGATGGGAGCGGAGCCGCTGTGGTGGCAAGGAGTGCTCCACCACGAGGACCGGCACCCGGCGGGCCAGGTGACGGTCTACCTCGACGTCTCGGGATCGATGGCCGCGTGGCTGCCGGTACTGCTCGATGCGCTGACGGAATCGGCCGCGCTGGTGCGGTGGCCGGTGTTCGGCTTCTCGACCGAGGTGCACCCCGTCACCCGCGCGGAACTCGCCGCCGGCCGCTTCCGTTCGACCGGCGGCACCCACATCGCCTGCGTGGCACGGCACCTGGTCGAGTCGCGCGCGAGCCGGGCCGTGGTGATCACGGATGGCGACGTGCAGGAGATCCCCTCGGCGCTGGCCGACCGGCTTCGTCGCGCCAGGCCGCGCGTGCGCGTCGGCCTGCTGGACGGCTGCGACGGGAGCTTCTGCGCCCGCCTGGGCTGGCCGGTCGCGCGGATACCGGCTTTGGACAAGGCGAGCGCATGAACGCCTCGCCGGGATCGACACAGATGGAGATCGACATGAACGAATCGAACAACACGGTCGCGGAGTGGGTTCTCCCCGGCCACCCCGACAAGCTCTGCGACGCCCTGGCCGACCGGATCGTCGGCGAGGTGCTGCGTGCCGACCCCTACGGCCAGTGCGGCATCGAAGCAGCGTGCGCCTTCGACCACGTGTTCGTCACGGGACTGATCGGCTTCGACGGCAGCACGTTTCCGGACATCGAGAAGCACCTGGCCAACTGGGTCCGCGACACTTACCGCTCGGCAGGCTACGGCGGACGCTGGGACCCGCTGCCCGAAGCCCTGCAGATCGACCTTCGGGCCCTGCGCATCGAGCACCGCGGCAGCGAGTGGCAGGAGCTGCGGCACCTGTCGGACGACCAGTGCATCTGCGTCGGCTACGCGCAGGACACGCCGCAGTTCGACTACCTGCCCGGCGCCCTGTGGACGGCCAGGCGCATCGCCCAAGCCTTGCACGCCCGGCAGCAGGCGGCGCCCCAAGGCCCGATCGGTCCGGATGGCAAGGTGATCGTGCGCGGCGAGGAGCACGACGACGGAAGCTTCCGGCCGCTCTCGGTGTCGGTGTCTCTGCACCACGCCCAGGACGCCGACTGGCTCGAGCTGCGGCGGCACGCGCAGAGCGCGCTGCGCGACGCCCTCGGCGAGGGGCCGTTGCCCGACCTGACCGTCAACGCAGCGGGCATGTTCCTGTGCGGCGGGCCAACCGGCGACAACGGCACCACGGGCAAGAAGCTCGTGATGGACGCCTACGGCCCCGGCGTGCCCATCGGGGGCGGCGCCTGGAGCGGGAAGGACTTCCACAAGCCCGACCGGGTCGGGGGGCTGCTCGCACGCCGGCTGGCGCTGCAGTGCGTCCAACAAGGTCTCGGCCAACGCATTCGCGTTCAGCTCGAGTACCGGCCCAACTCGGAACTGCCGGAATCGGTGAACGTCTGGTCGGACGGACGGCTCATTCCGCTGCCCCCGGCAGTCAAGCCGACCTCGACGCGCGATGCGGCGCGGGCAATGATCGCGGAGCTCGCCGACGCGCGATCCCTTCCGCTTACCTCGGGACAGTACGCCCGTTGGGGCCACTTCGGCGCCGTCGCATCCTGGTGGGAGTTGCGCCCCCCCGCCAGCCGGAGGAGCCCGAGGGCGCGCGGCGCACACAAATCGTCTGTGCTGGATGTCCTGAATCCGTGTTGATTTGTCATAGACCGAGTCCAACCCTCTGCTTCTTTGTAACGACGGCGCATCGTCGCTCTTCACCCGAGTGACCATGCCCCGATTGAAGTTCGCCAATTGTCGCGCGCACCGAAAGCCCCCGGGCGTACATCTCCACGGCCAGGCGTTCGAGCTCTTCGGTCCGCCCGCGGATCGGCTCGCGCGCGACCTCGGCATCGCGGTCTGAATAGCCGGGGGCGCTCATCGTAACAGCCGTGTCAAAAAACAACCCCAACATACACGCTCCCATTAAGGAGGCCCTCGATGATTCGCAAAATGCTCGCGGCCGGCGCGCTGGCCGCCACCCTCGCCGCCGTAACGCCACCCGCGGCGGCCCAAACCGAGATCCAGTGGTGGCATTCGCTCGGCGGCGCCCTCGGCGAGGCGCTGAACGAACTGGCCAACAAGTTCAACGCCAGCCAGAAGGAGTACAAGGTCGTCGCTTCGTACAAGGGTTCGTATGCCGAGTCGATGACGGCTGCGATCGCCGCCTTCCGGGCCGGCCAGGCGCCGCACATCCTGCAGGTCTTCGAGGTCGGCACTGCGACCATGATGGCGGCCAAAGGCGCCATCAAGCCCGTCTATCAGCTGATGAAAGAGCAGGGCGAGCCGTTCGATCCGAAGTCGTATCTGCCGGTGGTGACCGGCTACTACACGGACCAGCAGGGCAACATGCTGTCCTTCCCCTTCAACAGCTCCACGGTGGCGTTCTACGTCAACAAGGACGCGTTCAAGAAAGCGGGACTGGATCCGAACAAGGCGCCGCGCACCTGGAAGGAAGTGCTGGCCGCCGCCGACAAGCTGAAGGCCGCCGGGCAGGAGTGCGTGTACACCACGAGCTGGCCGTCGTGGAAACACATCGAGAACTTCAGCGCCTGGCACAACCTGCCGATCGGCACCAAGGAAAACGGCTTCGGTGGATTCGACGCGCAGTTCACGTTCAACTCGCCGGTGCACGTCAAGCACGTCACGATGCTCGCGGACATGGCAAAAAGAGGGCTGTTCACCTATGCCGGTCGCACCAACCAGGGCGACGCCAAGTTCTCCAGCGGCGAATGCGCGATGTTCACCGGAAGCAGCGCCGCGCAGGCGGGCATCCGCAGGGCGGCCAAGTTCGACTGGTCGATCAACTTCATCCCCTATCACGACGACGTGCCCGGCGCGCCGCAGAACTCGATCATCGGCGGCGCGTCGCTGTGGGTGATGAGCGGACGCAAGGCCGAGGAGTACAAGGGCGTGGCGCGCTTCCTCGCGTTCCTGTCGCGGCCCGATATCCAGATGGAATGGCACATGGCGACCGGCTACGTGCCGATCACGATGGTCGCGTACGAGATGACCAAGAAGGCCGGCTTCTATCAGAAGGACCCGGGCGCGGAACTCGCGTTCAGGCAGCTCACGAACAAACCGCCGACCGCGAACTCGAAAGGACTGCGCTTCGGCAACTTCGTGCAGGGCCGCACGGTGATCGAAGAGGAACTGGAAGCGGCGTTCGCCGGCAAGAAGAGCGCCAAAGCCGCGCTTGACGACGCCGTGCGGCGCGCCAACGAGCTCCTGCGGCAGTTCGAGGCGGCGAACCGCTGACTGCGTCGGCGGGTTCGCCTGCGGCGGTATACCGCGGCTCCCTCCCCGCCGAGCGGGGAGGGAGCCTTCGACGCCCCGATTCGCGTGGAAAAACGCGTCGTCTTCCGGTCGGCGTGGCTGCCATTCGCGCTGGTCGCGCCGCAGCTCGTCATCACGATCGTCTTCTTCTTCTGGCCTGCGTCGCAGGCGATCTGGTACTCGTTCCAGCTGCAGGACGCCTTCGGCCTGAAGACCCAGTTCGTCGGCCTGCAAAACTTCTACACGCTGCTCAAAGACCCCCACTACCTGCAGTCGTTTCGCGTCACCGCGATCTTCAGCTTCGCCGTGGCGGCGATCGGCATCGCGCTGTCGCTGGTGCTCGCGGTGTTCGCCGACCGCGTGGTGCGCGCAGCGTTGGCGTACAAGACGCTGCTGATCTGGCCGTACGCGGTCGCGGCTGCGGTCGCCGGCGTGCTGTACGCGTTCATGTTCGCGCCGTCGATCGGCATCGTTACGTTCTGGCTGAAGGGTTTCGGCGTCCACTGGAACTGGGTGATCGACGGCGATCAGGCGATGCTGCTGGTGATCATGGCGGCCGTGTGGAACCAAATCAGCTACAACTTCATCTTCTTCCTCGCCGGGCTGCAGTCGATTCCGCGCTCGCTGATCGAAGCGGCGGCGATCGACGGCGCCGGACCTTGGCGACGCTTCTGGACGATCGTCTTTCCGCTGCTGTCGCCGACCGCCTTTTTCCTGCTGGTGGTCAATGTCGTATACGCGTTTTTCGGCACCTTCGGCATCATCGACGCCACCACGCAAGGCGGCCCGGCCACCTCGACGCAGATCCTCGTCTACAAGGTCTATCACGACGGCGTGAAGGCCGGCGACTTGGGTAGCTCCTCGGCGCAGTCGGTGATCCTGATGGCGATCGTCATCGCGCTCACCGTCGTGCAGTTTCGCTACATCGAGCGCAAGGTCCAGTACTGATGGTCGAGCGGCGCCCCTGGCTGGATGCTCTTTCGCACCTGGTGCTGATCGCCGGTGTGATCGTCATCGCCTTTCCGGTGTATGTGACCTTCGTTGCGTCGACGCTGACGCTCGAAGAGATCATGTCGGTGCCGATGCCGCTCGTGCCGGGCGACCAGCTCGTCGAAAACTACCGGCAGGTGCTGTTGGCCGGCACCGAGAAGGGCTCGAAGGCGCCGGTGGCGACGATGCTGTTCAACAGCACGGTCGTCGCGCTGTCGATCACCTTCGGCAAGATCGCGATCTCGATCGTCTCGGCGTTCGCCATCGTCTACTTCCGCTTTCCGCTGCGGATGTTCTTTTTCTGGATGATTTTCGTCACGCTGATGCTGCCGGTGGAGGTGCGCATCATTCCGACGTTCAAGGTCGTCGCCGATCTCGGCATGCTGAACAGCTACGCCGGGCTCACCTTGCCGCTGATCGCGTCGGCCACCGCCACCTTCCTGTTCCGCCAGTTTTTCCTGACCATTCCGGACGAACTGACCGAAGCGGCGCGCATCGACGGCGCCGGTCCGATGCGCTTTTTCTGGGACGTGGTCGTGCCGCTGTCGAAACCGAGCATCGCGGCGCTGTTCGTGATCCAGTTCATCTACGGCTGGAACCAGTACCTGTGGCCCCTTTTGATCACGACCGACGAATCGATGTACACGACCGTAATCGGCATCAAGCGCATGATCGTCGGCGGCGACGCCGCCAACGAATGGAATCTGGTGATGGCCACCGCGATGCTGGCGCTGCTGCCGCCGGCGGTCGTGGTGATCGTGATGCAGAAGTGGTTCGTCAAGGGACTCGTCGAAACGGAAAAGTGATGGCCGGGGTATCCCTCAGAAACGTCTACAAGTCCTACGGCGCCGTGCCGGCGGTCCGGGGAATCTCGATGGACGTCGGCGACGGCGAGTTCGTGGTGATGGTCGGTCCGTCCGGTTGCGGCAAGTCCACTCTGCTGCGCATGGTCGCGGGGCTGGAGACGATCACGTCGGGCGAAGTCGCGATCGGCGACCGCGTCGTCAACGATCTGGAGCCCAAGGACCGCAACATCGCGATGGTGTTCCAGAACTACGCGCTGTACCCGCACATGAGCGTGTACGACAACATGGCCTACGGCCTGAAGATCCAGCGGCTCTCGAAGGCGGAGATCGACGCGCGGGTGCAGCGTGCCGCCGACATTCTCGAACTCTCGAATCTTCTGAAGCGCCGCCCGCGCGAACTGTCGGGCGGGCAGCGCCAGCGGGTCGCGATGGGTCGCGCGATCGTGCGCGAGCCGGCCGTGTTCCTGTTCGACGAGCCGTTGTCGAACCTGGACGCCAAGCTGCGCGTGCAGATGCGAGGCGAGCTACAGGCACTGCACCAGCGGCTGAAGACGACCACGCTGTACGTCACGCACGACCAGGTCGAGGCGATGACGCTGGCGCAACGGATGCTGGTGATGAACGCCGGCCGCGCCGAGCAGATCGGTGCGCCTGTGGAGGTCTATCGCCGGCCTGCGAGCACCTTCGTCGCCGGCTTCATCGGCTCGCCGCCGATGAACCTGATACCGGGGCGAATCGCCGAAGGCGGCAAGGCGCTGGCCGGCGACGGCGACATCCGCATCCAGCTGCCCGCGCAGCTCGGCTCGCTCGACGGTCGCCGCGTGCTGCTCGGCGTGCGCCCCGAGCATCTGGAGGCCTGTCCGCCGCAGGTCGCACTCCTCGGCCCGGACATCGATTTCATCGAATTGCTCGGTTCGGACTCGCTGGTCTACGGTCACCTCGGGGCGGACAAGCAGGGCGCACGCATCGCCGCGCGACTGCATACGTCGGTCGTCGCGAAGGAAGGCCACCTGCCGCTGCGCTTCGCGCCCGAGCACATGCACCTGTTCGATCCGGACAGCGGAAAGCGGATCGAGGGTTGAAGGCCGCCGGGCGCACTGGCGCCCGAGGGGGCCGCTCGAGCACGCACCTCGTGTGCGGGCGGTCTTTTTTCTGCGGCCGCTCGCTTCGCGCTCGCTTGACATCGCTGCGCGACGTTGGCCTGCGACGAAAAACCGCTTGGATAGGCTCCCTCGGAATCCTACTTCAGCAGGCTTCTACAGCTCCGTGTACTGTTCCATGAACATCTGGTGCGGCGTGTTGAACATCGGACCTTCGATGTTCCAGTGGAAGTTGTGCGTCTTCAGGTACAGCGAATACGAATCGGCCAGCACGCGCGACAGGCCGTGCGCGATCTTCTCGCGGTCCTTTTCGGCAATTCCGATGTCGATCCGGGTGAAGTCCTAAACTTGCTGGAAAAGTGAAGCGGGATGCATCCTTCGATCTGAACGCTCAGCTGCACCTGGGCCAGCCGCGCGCGGCGGTGCTGGCGGCCTGGGGTATCGTGGAAAGCGGCCAGAAGGTGCTGCTGGGGCTTGCGCCCGGAACGAAGGAGGACACGGCGAGCTGCCGGGACTTCCTGAGAGATCTCAAGGCCCGCGCGCCGGTGGACCCCCGATCCTGGGCGCCACCGACGGCGCTCCGGGGCTGATCCGGGCGTTCGCTACGAGCGCGAGCACCCGAGCGCGACGGCCTGTTTCCTCGATGACTTCGAGGCCTGCATCGCGCACCTGCAGCTGACGATCGCGCAGCGGCGCGCAACGCGCACCACCAACCTGCTCGAGCCCCTGTTCGGCCAAGAGCGCCGCCGCACCAAAGACACGACCGATCTGCCGCCCGGGGCGAGATGGCCACCCGCGGGCTGTTCGTGTTCAAGCACGACAGCCACCTCGGCA
>OGCL01002247.1_pt1 | contig 13960 bp, 7 predicted proteins | sample 1570041 | NCBI WGS metagenome assembly OGCL01 (sample SAMN06266162, study PRJEB24511) | hot springs metagenome | isolation source: Hot spring water | place: South Africa: Limpopo | collected 2015-06-22 | reverse complement strand
ATATAACGGAGGTGGCAGCGTAGAAACCGGACATTTTCATTTTGGTGAAAACAGGACATTTTTATTTTGGCTTGACAAGATCTTGTTTATTCTCTGTTTCCACTAATCCAAAATGCCTTCTATCAATTCTAAGTCCCTCTGGAATTCATTTTTTTTAAGATGATATCGTTCTGTTAGTTCATATAGTTCATCAAATAGTTTGTCTATTTCTTTCTTATCTTTTTGGATGCCCTCTGAGATGATATAACAGGACTGCCAATCACCCTTCTGTGATACCTTCAAAAGTTCCTCATTTTCCCTTTTATTTTTCTCTTCAAGGTTTGTAATAATCTCTTCTATCTCTTTAATTCTATTCTGAATAGGCGTAAGAACTTTAGAGCGGTTCATGATTAATTCAGCCTTTTTCCTTCTTATTTCTTTTCTACTAAGATACTGAACAGTCTCATTGCGGTTAACCCGTTCAGATAGTTCATCCCTTTCATCACTCCAACCCTTCTTTGTAATAAAATCATCATATCCTCCCTCAAAAACAGTTACATTACCATCATCAAAGATAATTAATCTATCAGCCAAAGACCTTAAAATCATCTCTGTGTGAGTTACAATCACTACTGCCCCTTGAAATTCCTGAATAGCCTCAAGGAGTGACTCCACTGATTCCATATCAAGATGGTTGGTAGGTTCATCAAGGAGTAGCAAATTAGAAGGTTTAACTATAATCTTACCCAACAATACCCTGCTCTTTTCCCCACCTGAGAGGACACTAATCTGTTTTAGTGCATTCTCTCCCTCAAACATCATTATCCCTGCGATTGTCCTTGCTTTTTTGATATTTTTTTCATCCATTACAGACATGATCTCATCGGCAACTGTCTTTTGATGGTCAAGCCTTGATACATTAGTCTGACCAAAGTATCCAATAGATAGTTTCTGATGATGGATAATTTTGCCTTTTGATGGAGTTAACTCCCCAGCAAGTAAGTTTAAAAGGGTGCTCTTACCCTTTCCATTTTTACCAATGATAGCTATGCAATCCTTTGGACCTATTTGAAGACTTAGCCCATCAATTAGATTTGGCTTTGTGTCGTCGTAGCCAAAGGCTACATCCTTTACATCTATCAACCACTTGCCATTAAAAGAAAGATGAGAAAATTCAAAATCAAGATCTTTTATTTTTTCTAATCCTTCATTGGTCTGTTTTTTCTCAAGTGCCTTTATACGAGACTGAACTTGCCTTGCCTTTGTTGCCTTTGCCCTAAATCGATCAATAAATTCCTGAATCTCTTTTCTCTTTTTTTCATCATTTATCCTTGTCTTTTCATAAAGTTCTTCTTCAAGGATTATCTGTTCATAAATCTTGTGGCTGTTGCCTTGAATTTTCTTGAGTTTTTCTCTATGAATTGCCAAAGTATGCGTGCAAATACTGTCTATGAAATCCCTATCATGGGTAATCAGTATCAATTCCCTCTGCCAATTCTTGAGAAATCCCCTTAACCATCTAATAGAGACTATATCAAGATAATTTGTTGGTTCATCAAGTAGTAATAAGTCAGGCTCGCTTAATAGGGTTTTTGCTATGTTTAGCCGTATTTGAAATCCACCAGATAGCAAATATGGGGCTTTAGAGAAATCTTCTTCTGAAAAACCAAGACCCTTTAGTGTCTTTTTTGCCTTATAGGTTTCGTCAATGGAAGGATCAGACTTATTAATTGCAAGACAGGCTTCTTCAAGAGTAGTTTTTTCGCTAAAACTTATGTACTGCTTAAGATGACCTATCCTGTAACCTTTTGGGATTAAGATAGTTCCATCATCTTGGATTTCATGCCCTAAAATAAGCTTAAATAATGTGGTCTTACCTGAGCCATTTCTACCAATAAGACCAATCTTTTCACCTCTATTTAAAGTAAAAGAAACTCCTTCAAAGAGTCTCTGCATACCATATGATTTGCTAATATTGTGTAACTGTATCAAGCTATTATAAATCCCTTATTTCATTAATAGCAGGCTTATTGACATAACAAGCATCCCACTTATTAATCCAAAGAGACTATCATGTCCCTTCCCATAAGCCCTACTTGTAGGCAATAATTCATCAAGGCTAATATAAACCATAATACCTGCCACAGCTGCAAAAGAAATACCCAATAATTCCTTAGGGACAAAATCTGTTTGACCCCCTACAAAGAAATATATGGCAATATAGGCAACAATTGCCCCAAAAGGCTCAGCCAGTCCACTTAAAATCGAGTGGATAAAGGCTTTTTTTCTGTCACCTGTTGCAAAATATATGGGAACTGATACACTGATACCTTCTGGAATATTATGTAATGCAACAGCGATGGCTATGGCTAATCCAAGCTTTGGGTCTTGAAGGGCAGAAAGGAAAGTAGCAAGACCCTCTGGAAAATTGTGAATCGTAATAGCCACCGCCGTAAAAAGACCCATCCTCATCAATTTTGGATGGGAATGACCCTCAATAATTTTACTATCTTTGGTAATTATTATTTCATCTTGTCTTAAATGTATTAAATTCAACTCATGCTCAGGATGAACCTCATGAGGGTTTTCTGATGATGGAATAAGGTTGTCAATAATAGCCATCAATAAAATACCCCCAAAAAAAGCACCTGTGTTAATCCAACTTCCCCAGTAATCTCCATAGACAGAAGTGAGGGCACCTATACCTTTGTAGAATATTTCTATAAAGGATACATAAAGCATCACCCCAGCAGAAAAACCTGTGGCAACAGAGAGAAATCGGTGATTTGTCCTTTTTGCAGTAAAGGCAATGATGCTTCCTATACCTGTTGCCATACCTGCAAAAAAAGTAATTCCTAAGGCATACAAAACATTATCCATAACCTTATTCCTTGAGAATATTTTAACTTATTAAATCAATAATCTATTATTAAAAGTTCCTCAACCTTAATTTTAATAGAAAAAATCTGACACTGTTTTTATAAAGGAAACCCTTGACTGCAACTTAAAAAGGATGTATTAATAAGGTTATCCACCTTAACAATGGATACAGGGAAGACTGTTATATTACTATATCACTTACTCACTTGACGCTAACTGACTGTCCTTCTTACAACCCCCTTTATCCCCCTTAACAAAGGGGCAATTACAGACCCTCCCACATAAAAAAACTTACATTTCTACTACTTTTGTCAAATTCTATCCCTATTAAATATATCGGCAGCCTAAGTCCCTTGTATCTATCTGCATAATTCTTATCCCTTATCTGCTGTAACGCCGTGCCTATCTCATTTTCACTCTTTATTACCTTAAACTCAAAGATAAATACTGCATGATTCATCTCTACCGCCATATCAACATTGCCATAATTTGTCGCCTCCTCAGCCCTTACATTTAACCCCAATGACGCAAAATAACTGTAAAATACACTGCAGTAATACCCCTCATACTCATCTATGTCATTCTTTCTATACCAATCATGCGGTATTGATGCAAAATGAGATTGGATTATCTCTTTCATACCTTCTATATCCTCATTCTTTAACACTTCAATCAGCCTCCTCTTTCTCCTCGTAACCTCTCCTGCATCAGGACTGTAATAATTTAAAATATAATCTGTAAGTGATTTCTTTACCTCAAGATTTGGATATGTTAGCTTATACCAAATGTTATAGCCATCAAACTCATTATCTGTTATCGTCACATATCCTGTCTGAAACATAAGATTCTCTGGCTCTATAAAATCTATATCAAAACTACCTATGAGTGACTCCCCAGTTTCAATATTCTCTATTTGTGGAATATAGTATCTCCTTTGTTTAAGTAGCTCAATCAGAAATGTAGGTGTCCCACTCTCAAACCAGTAGTTCCTGAATTGTCCATACTTTAAATAATTTAATATGCTAAATGGATTATATACCCTCTCATCTCCTGTCCAGCTATAACCATTATACCAGTGCCTTATCTCATTAATATCTTTGTCTTTTAGATACTCCTCAAATACCTTGTTTAATTCCCCTTCTGTGTATCCACATATGCTTGAAAACTTTTCATTAACAGTTATATCCTCAAGATTATTTAACCCTGAAAATATCGATACCTTGCTAAATTTACTTACCCCAGTCAGAAGGACAAACTTGATATTTGCATCCTGCCCCTTTATCACTGAATACAGATTCTTTAACCCTTCTCTTAGCTCTTTTGCTATCTCTGGCTCTGTTATATTATCTAAAATTGGCTTGTCATATTCATCTATCAGTATGACTGCATTTTGTCCACTCTTTTTTTTAGCCTTTTCTATCAATTCACTAAAACAACCACTTATACTCTTATATTCACACTCAATCTCAAGCCTCTTTTGATTGTTCTTTAAAATCTCTCTAATCTTCTCATCTAACTCTTCCTTGTTACTTATCCTGCCCTCAGCAAAGTTTATATGTATCACTGGATATTTAATCTCCCAATCCCACTTGTCATAGATGTAAAGTCCTTTAAATAACTCTTTATTGCCCTCAAAGGCTTCTTTTAGGGTGTCAATAAATAAAGACTTGCCAAATCTACGAGGACGGGAGAGAAAATAATAAACTCCAGTATTTACAAGGTCATAGACATATCTTGTCTTATCAACATAGACATATCCTTCTGTGATTATTTTTTTGAGATTACTAATTCCAATGGGGAGCTTCTTTTTCATGATGAATATTGTGAATATAACCGTATGATTTGTCAATTGGTGAGCAAGACCCCTTAAAATAGCGCTTAGGAAGGGCTATTTAAAGGTAATAAAAAAGTTTTATACTTTTTTTATTCTGTGCTATAATCTATCTTGAATGGACCATTTATCACAGAAAGATACATCAATAGTAAGCAAGTCTCAATTTTTTGACATTCTTAATACAATCCTTTCGACGCTAAGCATAGATGAAATTTTGACAAAGGTTGTTGAGGAGATTCGTAAGACCATTGGTGCAGAGAGAAGCACCCTTTATATGCTAAATTACCATTGTCAAGAGCTTTTCTCGAAAGTCCTACAGGCAAGTGAATTAGTTGAGATTTGTGTCCCCCTTAATAAAAACAGTCTTGCTGGTTACACAGCCATTACTAAGAAGATTCTAAATATAAAAGATGCTTACAATGTACATGAACTTCAATCTATTGACCCTTATTTGGTCTTTGATAGCAGTTGGGATGATATAAGTGGCTACAAAACAAAGAGTGTTTTAGTTATACCAATCCCAAACAAGTCAAGAAATGGACTCCTTGGGGTTTTTCAAGCCCTTAACAAAGAGGGTGGTTTTACAGAAGAAGATGTGGAAGTTATGGAGCAATTAGCTTTTTTGCTCGGTATTGCTGTTAATAATGCAATTCTTTATCAGAAGATTGAAGAGGAGCGTATTCTTAGAGAATACATCATGGATGATATTGAAGAGGGTATTTGTATTCTTAATGTTGATTTAACTATTTATTCTGTCAATCGCTTCCTTGAGATGATGAGCGGAATGAGATTTAGCGTAAGTGATATGGTAGGAAAGGATTTTTTTCAGATATTTCCAAATTTCTCAGAGACAGAATTGGAGACAAAGATTAGAGAAGTTTTTTCTAAGGGATATAAAATGACTGTTAACTTGCTAATGCTCAATGTGAAGATTATCCCCTATCACGATGTCAATAATAAGTTAAACAAAATAATCCTGATTTTTGAGAGGTTCACATGACTTTTCAGAAAAAAGGTTCAGGAAAGAGTTTTGAAGAACTTCTTATTGAACATAAGATTATAACTCAGGATAAACTTCTTCAGATTACCCAAAGGATAACAAAGGAAAAAAAAAGCCTTGAACAACTTTTAAGTGAATCTGGCATCTCCGAAGATAAACTTGCCTCTGTTAAAGCAGAATTTCTCGGTTATCCTTATGAAGATGTGACCAATTACCCCCTATCGTCTGAATTACTAAAACATATAAAACCTGCCTATGCCAAAAATTATAAGGTCTTGCCTCTAAAATATGACGATGAGACATTTACAATTGCTATGGCTGAACCTCGTGATTTCATAGCCCTTGATGAGATTACTCGCATCTATAGAAATGCCCGTTTCAAGATTAGAGAAATAAAGATTGTGGTGAGTTCAGTTCAGAGTCTCTTTACGGCAATTGATAAATTCTATGTCATTGCAAAGGAAAAAGAAGAAATAGGCATTAGCAGTATCCTCGATCAAGTAAAGGAAACCTATAAAAGCACCATTGAGGTGGCAGAGGTAACAAGGGATGACGCTAATGAAAATAGTGCCCCCGTAGTAATGCTTGCAAATAAGATTGTAGAGGAGGCCTTTCAAAAGAGAACCAGTGACATTCACCTTGAACCAACACTTGACTTTCTGAGAATTAGGTATCGTATAGATGGAGATCTAACAGAGGTCATGAGGGTGCCTAAATATGCCCAAGATGCCTTGATTACAAGATTTAAGATTATGTGTGACATGAGGATAGATGAAAAGAGACAACCTCAAGACGGTAGGATTGATTTTACAAAATATAATCCCTCTATTGAGATAGACCTTCGTGTATCTACTGTCCCAACACCTCATGGCGAAGATGTGGTTATGAGGATATTGGACAAAAAGAGTTCAATTTTAAACCTTGATATGCTTGGTTTTAGCGACCATAATATGAAGCTTTATAAAGAAGCTCTTAACTCCCCTTATGGGATACTCCTTCATGTAGGACCAACTGGTAGTGGTAAGTCAACTGCACTCTTTGCAGCACTTAAAACCCTTGATACCCCTGATGTTAAGATTGTTACTGCTGAGGATCCAGTAGAATACACCCTTGGAGGGCAGATAATTCAAAGCAATATTCACCCTGCGGCAGGATATACCTTTGCAAAGGCAATGCGTGCCTTTATGCGTCATGACCCTGATATCATACTGGTTGGAGAGATAAGAGATCAGGAGACTGCAAAGACTGCTGTTGAGGCATCCCTTACAGGCCATATGGTATTTTCAACCCTCCATACAAACGATGCAGTTGGCACTGTCACAAGGCTTACCGAGATGGGTGTTGAGCCTTATCTTGTTGCAGATTCCTTAGTGCTTGTTTGTGCCCAAAGACTAGTAAGGAAGATATGCCCTAAGTGTAAAGAAACCTATACATCAACCCCTGAAGAAGAGGAACTCTCAAAGGGTGATATAAAGGCAGGGACTAAACTCTACAAAGGTAGGGGATGTGAGAGTTGTGATGGTTCTGGCTATAAGGGAAGGATTGGAATATATGAAGTATTGCTCATGAATAAAGAATTACGAAATCTCTTAATCAAAAATGCTGGCACCGATGAATTAAGACAAGTTGCACTTAGAACTGGCATGAGGACACTGAGGATGGATGCCCTTGAAAAAGCTATTAACGGCACAATCACACTTGAACAGGTGCTTGGTAGCACCCTTGCAGATGTATAAATTTTGCTAACCCTCAAAGATATTTTATAAACATCAAGGAATGATAGATTGGCTTGTTAATGCAATTAAAAAGGTTTTATCTATCAGAAGGTTTTCATCACCACTAATTACAGTCTTAATCTTTAGTGCCTTTGGCGCATCTGTTGCACTATTGTTGAATATGCTTGCCATTTTTGAAAAGTTAGAACTCCTTTCCCTTGATATTCGTTACAGGCTGAGACCAGAGATAAAAAAATCAGATCAGATAGTCCTTGTAAATTTTGACGATGTTTCCTTATCTCTTTATGGACATTGGCCCTGGTCAAGACTTTATCAGACCATTTTGGTGGATACACTATCGTATTTTAAGGTTTCTGCAATCGGCTATGATGTATTCTTTAGTGAAGAAGAACCTGCCACCTTGAAGAAATCTGACAAGGATAACTCTTTTAGTATCAAAAACAATGACCGAGAATTCCAAAGGGCAATAAGTCAGTCAGGGGTTGTTTATTTAGCTTATTCTTCAAGGGATCCATACAAAGGTTTATCAAAAGATGAAATAATGAAGGAGGTATCAAGGCTACGAGGTGGTTTTTCTGATCAGAAGAGACAATCCATTGCCTATATGGAGAGGATGCTCATTAAGGCACCACAGGAGATTGAGGGTTTTTTATATAAGTCAATTGATATTGACCCGCCTATATATAATTTGCTTTCCTCTTCTAGAGGATTTGGATTTGCCCAGCCCGGTTATAATAAAGACTCAACGGTAAGGAATTTTATACTGTTTAGATATTACAACGGTTATATACTTAATCCGCTTACATTGGTGATGTTTTCTCATTTAGCTGACTTTGATATAACCAAGACTGCTTTTAATGCTGGCAAGGAAGTAGTTTTAAGGGATTTGAATCTACAAGGCAAAAGAAAAGACCTTATTATCCCTGTTGATGAAAATTTTCAGGCTTTACTTAATTGGCCTGGCACCTTTGATAGTTCCTTCATTCACATTTCCTATAAAGATATTGTCTATTTACATGCATTTAATCTGGCAAGACAGATTTTTAGAAAGGATAATACCGTTCAGAGGAATTTAGAATTAATAACCAAAGCGATGAGTGAAGACTTCTTACTGCCTGAAAAAGAGATTGAAGGATTGGCTTTAAAGATATCCATGGCAGGAGTAATTATGGACTATCTTAAAAAAGGTTATAGTGACGAAAGGATAATAGATAGTCTTAAAGGCTTTTTACATCCTGATAAATTGAGGGAAATTATAAGTAATTCAAGGTTAATTCTTATAATGGAAGGATATTTCAAAGGTAATAAGACTGTCAAGTTTTCAGAGTTTGTAAATTTACATAACCTGCCAATGACAAAAGAATTAGAAAATCTCTTTGATGATTACAAGAGTGAGTTTGAAGTTAATTCAATCTATCCATACATCTTACCCCCAAAGATCCCAGCAAAGATTAATGGTATAAATCAATCTATATCACCTTATATGTTAAAAAACAAGGCAGTACTTGTGGGGCTTACAGGGGAAAATACCATTGACCTCAATCCAACGCCCTTTGAAAAAGACTGCCCTATGGTCTTTTATCATGCAAGTGGATTAAATATGATGCTTACAGGTCAGTTTTTGCATTTTCCCCCAGTGTATATGAAAGAGATAGCAGTAATTCTTTCAGCTTTTTTAATATCTCTAATTGGTGTTTATCGCTCTGTTAGTGCCCTTACATTATTTTCTATTTTAAGCCTCTTTATTTATACCTTTTTGACTTATCGTTTTTGGATAGACAAGGGCCAATGGCTTGAATATGTCCCAGTGGTTACAGTAGTGATAATCACCTATATCAGCACACTACTAAGGCAATTTATAAAGGTCTATGGGGAAAAGACAAAGATTAGAAGCATATTCAGCAATATGGTCTCACCTGCAGTCCTTACCTTTATGGAGAATAATCCAGAAAAGTTCGCCCTAACAGGTGAGAGGCGGTTTGCCACTACATATTTTTCAAAGATAGATGCCATTGATCAGATTGCACACACCTTTAGTCCTGAACAACTTCCCGTGTTTTTGAGCAATTATCTTACACCTATGAGTGATGTCATTATTGAATATAATGGATATATTGATAAATATGAAGGCGCAGTCATAATGGCAGACTTTGGGGTTCCTCTTGAAGATTCAGATAGTTGTATCAAATGCTCCTTTGCCTCTTTACAACAGAGGTTTTTTATTGAGACCTTTAAATACACTATGAAGAGTCGTTACAACATTTTGCCAAAGGTATCTATTGGTTTTAATGCAGGGTACGTATCTGCAGGTAATATGGGTTCAGATAAAAAATTTCAATACACAGTCATGGGCGATTCCGTAAACATGTCAGCCCGTTTTATGGCAGCAAATAGCATCTATGAATCAAACTTTGCCATTACAAGTGAAGAGACAGTTAGTTTGCTCAAAGACTATGTTTACTCACGACCACTTGATAAGATACTCCTTAAAGGCAAGACTGTCCCAACGATGATTTATGATGTAATAGGCTGGAAGGCAGATGCGTATAGGGAATTTATGAGGGATAAACCTATTCCTTCTTTTATTGATTCCTTTTGGGTAAATATTCAAGGAGAAGGGATAATCTATCTCGGAGATTATTGGACTCATAAGTACGAAAGACTTGATATCCCTCTTGCGAAAGATATTGCAGGATTTTTTAAGGCTTCTTATGATATGGCTCTCTTTATAATTAGCCTTGAGATTATATTAGAGTTAGTTAAACTTCGTAAAGACGCCATTTCATTATTTAACCTCACTCTGTCATCACAAACAGACTCCATCAAAGATTATATTACAGAAATCAAGGACAGTCTTTTAACGCTATCTCAAAATAATAGTAATGAGTCTTCAGATAAGGTTAATGCCCTAAAGACAAGGGCAAATTTACTTTCAGTGCGATATCAAAATATGATTGACCTTCTGAAAAAAGATTTATTCAAGACCTTTATTAACGCCAGTGAAGATGTTGTCTCAAAGGAATTGATGAAAATATATGACCAATACAGGAATAAATGTAAGGGATTTGTCAAAAACTTAAAACCTAAAGATTATTTCAATCTCCTCTCTTTGGTTGGTGAACCAGAAAATAAGGGCTTGATTGAAATCTTTGAAAAGGGGCTACATGCCTATTGGCAAAGAGATTGGCTAAAGGCTGAGGAAATATTCAAAAAAGGTATACATATGGATGACCAGCCGCTTAAAGAGATGATAAAAAGGATTGAAGAATACAAGCAAAGCCCACCTGGGCCACAATGGCAGGGAGAGTATATTCAAACAAAGAAATGAAGAAATATCTATTACATATAGCTGTAACACTTTGGTTACTAATATCGTTGCTTTATACATCTGGTATATTACAGTCCATCGACAACAAGATTTTTGATTATAGCTTTTTGTATCGACCATCTATTCCAATTAGTCAAGACATTGTAACCATTGACATTGATGACCCAGCCATAGAAAGCATAGGCAGATGGCCATGGAATTGGTCTATTCATAGTCTTATGTTTGAACACCTACACAAACACAATGTTGGATACCTATTTGTCATTGACATGGATTTTTCAGAAATCCCTCAAATTACAATCACAACTGAAGAAGAGTCCTTAATAAAACAAAAAAATATCCTCTCAGAGATCATTCAACAAAGAAACCCCTATAATCTTATCAAGCAATTAGAGAGGATGAATGACTATGTCTATTTTTCATCAATAACAAGACTAAAAGGTGGCACTTTAACAAAGGCAGAGGATTTGCCAGGAGATACCCAAAAAGATACTGCCCCTGTTTTCTTAATGTCAGAGTCAATTATTGAACCTCACAGAGAGATTCAGCAAAACATAGCAGGTGTAGGGACTAATGCAATCACCTTTGATAGTGATGGTGTTGTAAGGAGGTATCCACTTTTTGTAAATTACAAGGGCGAAATATTGCCTTCCATAGTAATCAAGGCAGTCTCTGCAATCAAAGAAGTAGATAAGATTGACTTAAGCAAAGAGACTATTAAATTATACTCAAAAAACAAAATCATCTCTATACCAGTAAATAAACATGGAGAGGTTACTATCAATTGGACAGGTAAATATTCAGGCTCTTTTGTCCATATTCCCTTTAATCTACTTTCATCGTTTATTATTGTTGATCACTTAAAAGATAGCCTTAAAGGTGTTAATCTGGCACAATTGAATAATCCTATGGCAATACTTGATTATCTTGTAAAAATAAGCAACTCTAAGGGAATTTTAAATAAAGAACAAGCCACAGCAAAGGCAACAATTGTTTTCCTTGCTTTTTTGATGGATTATTATTTTGCAAATACAGGGCATAAGCCTGAAGAAATCCTTCAATCACTCGGACTTGATGTAAACAATAAGGACTTTTTACATATGGCAAGACAGATATTCATAAATAACCTTGCTGTAAAGCAATATCTCTTTGATGGAAAAATTTTAGAATTTGACGAATTAATCAAAAAAAATCAAATAACCCTCTCCTCTGAAGAACAAGGTATTGTCAAAGATAGTTATAACCAGATGGTTTATTACATAAATCATTCAAAAAAGATTGAAGACCTTAGACCACTTTATTTTGAACAGACAAAGATACTCAAGATAGACGGTAAAGAATTTAGAATAAACCCGACCTTCCTACACGGCAAGGTGGTTTTTTATGGATTGACTGCCACAGGGCTTACCTCGCAGAATCCATCTCCTTTTATGGAGCGTCATCCCATGCTTGACCTTGTCCCGCAGGTAGTCAACACAATAATCACAGGTTCTTTCATCAGGGAAATACCTTCATACCTCATGTATCCAATCTTTGCAATATATATACTTGTCATACTTTTTGTTGCCTTTAGATACAAGCCTATTATCGGATTGGCAATAACCCTGCTAATTGCATCATTACATTGTCTAATTACATGGACATTATTTTCAAAACAAGGAATTGTTATCACTGTGTCAACGCCACTTGTCTCATTGTTTTTGCCTTATTCAATGGCTGTTTTTTTGAGATACTTTGATGAATATCGAGAGAGAATGAAGGTTAAGAAGATCTTTTCTACAATGGTATCACCAGAGGTGTTGAAGATAATGGTTCAGAGAAAAGACAGCCTTTCCCTTGCAGGAGAGATAAAAGATGCCACAGTTTTTTCTTCAGATGTTTCAGGCTTTACTACAATCTCTGAAGGTGTGACAGCACAGGAACTCGCAAGGATATTGAATGTCTACCTATCCTCAATGAGCAACATCATCATGTCCTTTGATGGATATGTGGATAAATATGAAGGTGATGCCATAAAGGCAGTTTTTGGCGCACCCCTTGAAGACAGCAATCATCACTACAAAGCCTGTTATTCAGCTCTTTTGCAGCAAGAGGAATTAAAAATAATCCAGAAGATGATATTAATAAAATATGGCGTTAATATAACTGCAAGGATGGGAATAAACTCAGGATTAGTTTATGCAGGTAATATGGGTTCAAAAAAGAGGATTCAATATACTGTTATGGGTGAGACTGTCAGGATTGCTGAAGAGTTAGAGCCTGCCAATAAGCTCTTTGACACATGGATTTCAGCAGGGCAAGAGACAGTATTGAAGGCTGGTCAATACATTAAAAGCAGATATCTTGGAGAGGTATCTATCTCTGATTCTCATAAAATCAAGGCTTATGAGGTAATAGGATGGAATAAGGACAAATATATTAATCACTGGGCGCAAAGACCAATACCAGAACTGTTGCTTGAATCCTTTACAAAGATATCACCAGAAAGGATAATTGCCTCTATAAATTATTACAGTAAGATTAACTACAAGGAGTCGGGGCTTTTACAGTATATTATTTCCTTTTATGAAACACTTAGAGATGATGCGCTTACAATGCTCAAGATTGATGCTATGATAAGTTACAGTGAGATCGATAGACAGATTGAAAATCTCAAGAAGTCCTATCAAATCAAGGAAACAGAAGAAACTACCTTTACAGACCAGATTACACACTGGAAAAATCAGATAAAGGCTTTAAATAAAGCCATTTTAGAAGAAGTTACCCATAAACAGCAAAAGGAACAGTTATTTATACAGATTGACAATCTCAGCAAGTCTATTGAGCGATTTTCAAAGAGACTAAAAATTGACAGCAGTGATGATGACAATATAAAGGAATTAGTGGATTATTTAAGATTGCTGATAGATGGTAAGATTGAGAAGGAAGATGAAAAATTATTAATTGATAAATTCTCATCCCTTGAGGTAAAAATTCAATCAAAGGCTCAGGACCTTGTAAAGGAGATAAGAAATAGAAGCCTTCAGTACCATCAACTTACTGCCCAGCTTTGTGGATAATTTAATATAATCCATTACACAATTAGGGTAAAGAAAAATCCTTAAAATAGCGCTTAGGAAGGGCTGGTTCAGGATTTTTATAATCGACAAATTTTATTTATAATTTTGATTTATACATTTAAAACAATGCCTTATGACAAAGCC
>OGCL01002245.1_pt1 | contig 13965 bp, 15 predicted proteins | sample 1570041 | NCBI WGS metagenome assembly OGCL01 (sample SAMN06266162, study PRJEB24511) | hot springs metagenome | isolation source: Hot spring water | place: South Africa: Limpopo | collected 2015-06-22 | reverse complement strand
GACTTCAGCCACGCCGAGGATTTCGAGAACGTCATTGCCGAGATCAACGCCAAGATCTCCAGAGACAGCACGGCGGACTGAAGCGTGTCGATCACCGCCCGCGATGAAAGGTTCATGCGCGAGGCTATCGCGTTATCCCTCATCCATGTCGGGCGCACCGGCCCCAATCCTTCCGTCGGCTGCGTGATCGTCAAGAATGGCGAGGTCGTCGGACGCGGTGTCACCGCATTGGGTGGCCGCCCGCATGCGGAGCCGCAGGCGCTGGCTGAAGCCGGTGATAAGGCGAGGGGGGCAACCGCCTATGTCACTCTCGAACCCTGTTCCCACCATGGCAAGACACCACCCTGTGCCAATGCCATCATTGCTGCGGGTATTGCCCGCGTCGTCGTCGCGGTCGCAGATCCAGACCCCCGGGTTTCGGGGCAGGGCCTGAAGATGCTGGCGGATGCCGATATCGAGGTGACGATCGGCGTTCTGCAGAGGGACGCAAGGCGGGCGATGTCCGGTTACCTCACGCGCCAGACGAAGGGCCGGCCGCAAGTGATTCTGAAGCTTGCCGTTTCCGCCGATGGCATGCTGGGCCGCAAGGGGGCTGGCCAGATCGCGATCACCGGTCCCGAAGCACGTGCGGACGTGCACCGTTTGAGGGCCGAGAGCGATGCGATCCTGGTCGGCATCGGTACGGCACTCGCGGACGATCCGGAACTGACCGTGCGTTTGCCGGGCTTGGAGACGGCATCACCCTTGCGTGTCGTTCTGGACAAGCGCGCCGAACTGCCTGCCGGTTCCAAGCTCGCCGAAGGCGCGCATACGGTTCCCGTACTCGTCGCCGTGGATCATGGCGCCAAGGGCAATAGGGCGGCGCTTGCGGAAGCGGGTGTCGAGATTGTCGAACTGGTTGGTGTCGAGGAGCTGTTGTCTGCGCTGGCGCAGCGCGGGATCTCGACGCTGATGGTCGAGGGGGGCGCGCGCGTCGCATCCGATCTCCTGGCGCGCGGATTGGTCGACCGCGTCTATCTCTACACGGGGACGACCGTGGTCGGCGAAGACGGTATCCCGTCCCCGATTACATCGACCAGAATGGCGCCAGGGTTCGCTCTGGTCGAAGAGCGAACCCTGGGAGCTGACCGGCTTCAGATCTTTGATCGTCTGCCGGCCTCTGCCTGGCTTTAACGCCAGAAAAGCATGATCAGAATGATCAGCGGAATCGGAATACCGAGAAGCCAGAGAAGAATGCCGCGACCCATGGGGGACCTCCTGTTGCCTGTGGTCAGATGGAGCCCGGTCGTCGGCGCTCCGTGCTTCAGAAACGGATCGTGCCTTCCAATTGTTCCGCGCAAAAGAAGCCCCGCACCATCGGGTGCGAGGCAAGTCGGCAGGGGAGGAGGGGTGGGAAATCAGCGGACGTAGAAGGTCACGCCGCCATCGGCCGCCTGCTCGGCGCCGACGATATTTGTCAGCTCGATGCTTTGCGACTGAAGTTTCTGGGCGAGTGGGCGATTGGCGATGACAGAGGCTTGCACGAGCCGGGCTTCCTGCGAGGTGGGAGCAAGGCCGCCAAAGCGTTCCGTGGCAGGGTCATTGGTCTTCAGCGAGTCGATACGCACGACATTGAAGGCTGTAGGCGACAGCGTTTGGATGGTGCTTTCGATCTTTCCTTCGGGCGCCGAGCCCGCGTCGGGCATGGCGGCATAGCCCTCGGCACCGAAGGCAACTGCAGAGAGGGCGGTTGCGCTGAGGATGGTTGCAAAGCGATTCATGGTCCTGTTCCTTTCGAGGAAGTTTGCGATGGCGGGGGATTCCGTCGCTCGCTTGCAAGGAAGAAGGTGGGATCGATATGTGGCAGGATCCGGGCCATAACCCGCTGAATTCCATTAAACAATTGTCACGTTGGCCGCCAAATTCCGGCCAATATTAGGGAGGCCGGAACAAGGCTGTGCCCAAGCCCGGAGGGCGGACCTCGTGAGGCATCCGCCAGACGCACTTCCGCCCTGACGCAAAAACACTTGCCTTCCTTGATATGGCGTGGTTTGACCGCGTTTCTGTTCGGCCAGCGGCCGCAATCACATTCAAGATCGGATCCACCCATGGGAAACAAGACGGCTTCGCCGCATTTGCTGATCGTCGAGGCGCGCTTCTACGACGACATGTCGGACGCCCTTCTGGACGGTGCCAAGCACGCTCTCGAAGAAGCTGGCGCAACCTATGACGTCATCACGGTGCCGGGTGCGCTCGAGATTCCGCCGGCGATCGCCATGGCCCTGGATGCCATGGACGATGAAGGCACGCAGTATGATGGTTTCATCGCGCTTGGCATGGTCATTCGCGGCGAGACCTATCACTTTGACATCGTCGCCAACGAATCCTCGCGCGCCCTCATGGATCTGGCCGTCTCGGAGTCGCTCGCCATCGGCAACGGCATCATGACCGTCGAGAATGACGAGCAGGCTTGGGCCCGCGTCAAGCGCAGCGAGAAGGACAAGGGCGGCTTTGCAGCTCGCGCTGCGCTCTCGATGATCGACCTGAAGAAGAAGCTGGGTGGCTGAGCGATGTCGGACGAAGGCAAGCATCCGGTAAAACCGGCAAACCAGCGCGGCGCAGCCCGCCTTGCGGCTGTGCAGGCGCTCTATCAGATGGACATCGCCGGCTCTGGCGTGCTGGAAGTGGTGGCGGAGTATGAAGCTCACCGCCTCGGCCAGGAAGTGGATGGTGAGACGTATCTGAAGGCTGACGCATCCTGGTTCCGCTCGATCGTCGCCGGTGTCGTACGCGACCAGATCAAGATCGACCCGATGATCCGCGGCGCGCTGCAGGACGACTGGTCGCTGTCGCGCATGGACAGCACCGTCCGTGCCATACTGCGTGCCGGCACCTTCGAATTGATCGAACGCAAGGATGTACCCATCGCCGTTATTGTAACGGAATATGTCGAGATCGCGCAGGCCTTCTTCCCGGACGACGAGCCGAAGCTGGTCAACGCCGTCCTTGATCGTATCGCAAAGCAGGTTCGCGCTCCGGCGCAAAAATAGGAATAGGCAGATGGACGGGACGACTGGAGCGGGGCTGGACGGACAACTTTCGACAGCCAGGCGAAACGTCGGACTGCTGGCAGTGGCCCAGGCTATCCTGGGTTCCGCGCCGCCCTTGGCCTTCGCCGTCGGCGGACTCGCCGGTTTCCAGATGCTCGGCGCCGACAAGTCGCTCGCCACGGCGCCGCTGACGGGTTTCAACGTTGGTGTCGCCTTGGGCGCAATCGTGGTGGCTGCGGCCTCCCGCGTTCTCGGGCGCCGCGAAAGCTTCATGGTTGGTGCGCTCACTGGCGCACTCGGCAGCGCGCTCGCGGCCTTCGCCCTCATCCAGTCCAACTTCTGGCTCTTCGCCTTCTCGCTGATGCTCATGGGCATTTCCGGCGGCTTTACTCAGAAGATCCGCTTTGCCGCCGCCGATGCCTCGCCCAGCTTCTACAAGGGCAAGGCAATCTCCTGGATCCTCGCGGCCGGCATCATTTCCGCTATCGCTGGCCCCCAGATCGCCATCTGGCTGAAGGATGCACTCGCCCCGGTCACCTTCGCCGGCGCCTTTCTCGGTCTGGTGCCCTTGCTCCTCTGCGCCATCGCGGTCCTCTTCTTTCTGAAGCTTCCGAGCATCGCCGAAAAGAAGGCGGAAGCCGCCGGGCCGACGCGGCCCCTGCGCGAGATCGTCCTGACGCAGCGTTTCCTGACCGGCATGATCTGCGGCATCAGTTCCTATGCCCTTATGACCTTCATGATGACCGGCGCCCCGCTTGCCATGGTGATTGGCTGCGGTTTCTCCTCTGACCTCGCAACGCTCGGCATCCAGTGGCATGTGATCGCGATGTTTGCCCCAAGCTTCTTCACCGGCGTTCTGATCACCCGCTTCGGCGCCGAAAAGGTCGTGGCCGCCGGTCTTCTCATCCTGATGTCCTGCGCCGTGATTGCCCATTGGGGCGTGGAGCTCTGGAACTTCTGGGGCGCGCTGGTCCTGCTCGGGGTCGGTTGGAACTTCGGCTTCATCGGCGCAACGGCCATCGTCGCCTCAAGCTATCGTCCCGCCGAGGCCGACAAGGTCCAGGGCTTCCACGACATCATCCTGTTTTCGACCGTCGCGCTCTCGTCCTTCTCGTCCGGCAAGGTCTTCACCGCCTTTGGCTGGTCGGTGATGAATCTGATCATCTGGCCGGTGACGATTATCTGCCTGGTGCTGGTGCTCCTTCAGCTTCGAGCGGCTGCGCGCAAACCCGCCTGAGTTCCCTCCATCCTGCAAAATATGCGTACTTGACGTCGCCAAAAGCGCGACGCAATCTCGCCACGCGTTGACGAGGTCTCGGAGGAGGGGGCCTGAGTCTGCGAGTCACGGCCCGCGATGAGTGAGGCGCGGGCAATACGGGAGGGTATTGCGAATGACGGTTCTTCTAGGCGTAATTTTATGCGGGCTTCTGTCCGTGGTCTACGCGGTCTGGGCGACGCGCTCGGTGCTTGCGGCGGACCAGGGCAATGCCCGAATGCAGGAAATTGCAGGCTATATTCGCGAGGGTGCTCAGGCTTACCTCACTCGGCAATACCTGAACATCGCGATCGTCGGTGCCGTCGTCTTCGTTGGCACATGGTTTCTTCTTTCCGGCACCGCTGCCATCGGCTTCCTGATCGGTGCCGTGCTGTCGGGTGCGGCAGGCTTCATCGGCATGCATGTCTCGGTTCGCGCCAATGTGCGCACAGCCCAGGCAGCATCCCACAGCCTTGCCGCTGGTCTCGACATCGCCTTCAAGTCGGGCGCCATCACTGGCATGCTGGTTGCTGGCCTCGCACTGCTCGGCGTTTCCATCTACTTCTATATCCTGACCGCGATCCTCGGTCATGAAAGCGGCTCGCGCACAGTCATCGACGCGCTCGTGGCGCTGGGCTTCGGCGCATCGCTGATCTCGATCTTCGCCCGCCTGGGTGGCGGTATCTTTACCAAGGGTGCCGACGTTGGTGGGGACCTCGTCGGCAAGGTTGAAGCGGGCATTCCGGAAGACGATCCGCGCAACCCGGCCACGATTGCCGACAACGTTGGCGATAACGTGGGTGACTGCGCCGGCATGGCAGCCGACCTCTTCGAGACCTATGCCGTCTCGGTGGTCGCGACCATGGTTCTGGCGGCGATCTTCTTTGCCGGCTCTGCCGCACTCGATATCGCCATGGTTTATCCGCTCGCCATCTGCGGCGCCTGCATCATCACCTCGATCATCGGCACCTTCTTCGTCAAGCTCGGCACGAGTGGCTCGATCATGGGCGCCCTTTACAAGGGCCTCATCGTCACCGGCCTTCTCTCGGTAGCCGGTTTGGCGTTCGCGACGTCGCTGACAATCGGCTGGGGCACGATCGGCACGGTCGCCGGAATGGAAGTTACCGGCGTCAACCTGTTCATCTGCGGTATCCTGGGTCTGGTCGTCACGGCGCTCATCGTCGTCATCACCGAATACTACACAGGCACCAACAAGCGTCCTGTCAATTCGATTGCTCAGGCATCGGTCACCGGTCACGGCACCAACGTCATCCAGGGCCTGGCCGTCTCGCTGGAGTCGACCGCGCTTCCCGCGATCGTCATCGTCGGCGGCATCATCGCGACCTTCCAGCTCGCCGGTCTTTTCGGAACCGCGATCGCGGTCACGACAATGCTCGGCCTTGCCGGCATGATCGTTGCGCTCGATGCTTTCGGTCCGGTGACCGACAATGCCGGCGGGATCGCCGAAATGTCCCATCTGCCGCCGGAAGTTCGCAAATCCACGGATGCTCTGGACGCCGTCGGCAACACCACCAAGGCTGTCACCAAGGGCTACGCCATTGGGTCGGCCGGCCTTGGCGCGCTGGTACTGTTCGCGGCCTATTCGAACGATCTGCAATACTTCGCCGCCAACAGCGACAAGTATCCCTATTTCGACGGTATCGGTGATATCTCCTTCAGTCTTGCCAATCCTTATGTTGTGGCAGGTCTGATCTTCGGCGGCCTGATCCCCTACCTGTTCGGCGGTATCGCCATGACCGCAGTCGGTCGCGCAGCCGGCTCGATCGTTGAGGAAGTTCGCCGGCAGTTCCGCGAGAAGCCCGGTATCATGCAGGGCACCGAAAAGCCTGACTATGGCCGGGCCGTCGATATTCTAACACGCGCCGCGATCAAGGAAATGATCATCCCGTCGCTGTTGCCGGTACTCGCGCCCCTCGTGGTTTACTTCGGTGTGCTCCTGATTTCCGGCTCCAAGGCGTCTGCCTTTGCGGCACTGGGTGCATCGCTGCTTGGTGTCATCGTCAACGGCCTCTTCGTCGCGATCTCCATGACTTCGGGTGGTGGCGCGTGGGATAACGCGAAGAAGAGCTTTGAGGACGGCTTCATTGACAAGGATGGCGTCAAGCACCTGAAGGGCTCGGATGCGCACAAGGCCTCCGTCACCGGTGACACCGTCGGCGACCCCTACAAGGACACTGCCGGTCCGGCCGTGAACCCGGCCATCAAGATCACCAACATTGTGGCGCTCCTGCTTCTTGCCGTTCTGGCCGGCTGAGACCGCAGACCGAAAAGAAAAGACCGCGGAAGGCAACTTCCGCGGTCTTTGCTTGTCTGGACAACGGTGGACGGAAAGGTCCCCGAGGTGAGGTGGCCTTACTGGCCGCCGAGAATGTTGCGGACGCTGTTGGCCGCACCGCCGCCGCCAGCGAGCAGCTGCTGCAGGAAGGTGAGGTCGCGACCGCCGGTCGGCGTCGTGCGGGAAATCGTGTCGAACACCTTGCCGTCCTGCAGGGTGTAGTTGGCGCGTTGCGAGACGACGCCGTCCTTGTCGAAGTAAATCGCCAGGATCTGCTGATCGACGAGCTGCTGCTTCATGAACGCGACCGGTCGGGTGCGCTTCTGGGAAATGTAATAGAACACCTCACCATCGAAGGTCGCCGTGGTCGATGGCGTGCCGAGCGAGAGCAGCACCTGCTCGCGGCTCGAGCCGACCGGTACAAGGTCAAGCGCTGCCTGATCGACGACATAGCCGTTGTGAAAGACCTCGGAGGTCTGGCAGGCGGAGAGACCGATGACGACGGCAACCGCAAGAGCGGTCGTGCTCAGGAGCTTCCTGTCCGCCTTGAAAATCCTGATATCCACGCACACGTCTCCCATGACTTTCGTTGGCATCTCTGAGATGCCGGATCGCTTCTGCGCATAGCATTGTGGCCTTTCCGGGGAAAGCTGCACTGATGCCTGCGCTGCCGTTTTGCCGGTCAATCTGCCGCGAGATGCGGCATCCGTGCCGGATATCGGCATTGCAATTCACGCCTGCTTCGGTAAACCAGCTTTCGCAATCATGCAACATGACCACGCCCGGGCTCACCCCTTCGGTCGGCTCTTTTTGGTGGAATTGGATGGTATTCGGCTTCTTTCGACAGAAAAGAAACAATCAGGTGATCGTCGAGCGCCAGTATGGCGCCTTGACGGCAGCTGCGCGCACGCCGGTCTTCTATCGCGACATGGACGTTCCCGACACGGTGATCGGCCGTTTCGAAATGTTGACGATCATGCTGATTCTCTACTTCCGCCGCACGGCGAAGTCTCCTCGCAGCGGTCAGGAGATTGCCCAGAACATCATCGATGCCTTTTTCGAGGACGTTGACCATTCCATTCGGGAACTGGGAGTGGGCGATCCCGGTGTGCCAAAGCGCATGAAGAAGCTCGCAGGCATGTATTACGGTCGCCTTGAATCCTATGCCGGTGCACTGGATCGCAACCAGCGGGAGGAGCTCGCAGCAGCTCTCAAGCGCAATATCCATCCCGAACAAGGTGAGGCGGCTCCCTCGATGCAGGCGCTGGCCGAGTGGATGTTCGAGGCTGAGGCAGCGCTGTCGGCCGTGGACGAGAACGAGATCGAGACGGGCATGGCCCGCATTGCCGTACCGGGCGCCTGAACGATACCGGGCGCTCTAGGGCGCCGTTGCTTCGGGCTGGGCGGCGAAACGAGGAATGAAGGAAATGACAAGCAAAGACAGCAAAGACAGCCGCGAGTTCAGTTACCTCGTGAAGGTCGGCCACATCTCGGCCAATCCGGTTCAGGTCCATGTGGAGGCCGACGAGCGCGAACGCGCCGGGCTCGCTGACCTTTGGCAGGTGGAGGCCGTGAACCGCCTCTCTGCAGACCTGCAGATCGCCCGCTGGAAGAAGGACGGCGTCCGGATCAAGGGCCGCGTCTCCGGTGAACTGGTTCAGGCCTGCGTGGTCACGCTGGAGCCCGTCATCTCGCATATCGACCAGGAAATCGACCAGATCTTCGTGCCTGAAGGCTCCAAGCTTGCGCGTATCGTGCTCGATGGTGCCGGCGAAATGGTGCTCGATCCCGACGGTCCCGATCTTCCCGAGCAGTTCATCGGCGACACGATCGATGCTGGGGCTCTGGTCGCTGAATTTGCCGCCCTCGATATCGATCCCTATCCGAAGAAAGAAGGCGCAGCATTTTCCGCCCACATCGAAAGCAAGGACGAAGAGGACAAGAAGCCGTCGCCCTTTGCTGTTCTGAAGGACTGGAAAAAGGATTGAGCATCCCCCATCTGCACCTGCGGGTGGGTTGTGTGCTGAGTGAAAAGCGCTATTTTGGCCGAAAATATCGCTGGCCAGCGATGAAGAAGGGTCAGGTCTAAGTGATCAGAATTTCTGTCGACGTCATGGGTGGAGACTTCGGTCCCGAGGTCGTTATCCCCGGAGCCGCCAAGGCACTTGAGCGTCATCCCGATGCCACCTTTCTCCTCTTCGGTCAGCAGGAGCGTTGCCTGCCGATTCTCGCGCAGTTTCCGAAGCTGAAAGAGAAGTCGACCTTTCATCACTGCGAAGTCTCCGTCAGCATGGACGAAAAGCCGAGCCAGGCCCTGCGCCGCGGCCGCTACGTCTCCTCCATGTGGCGTTCAATCGAAGCGGTGAAGACGGGGCAGGCGGATGTCGCGGTTTCCGCCGGCAACACAGGCGCGCTGATGGCCATGGCCAAGTTCTGCCTGCGCACCATGGCGACCATCGAGCGCCCTGCGATTGCCGCGATCTGGCCAACGCTGTCGGGTGAAAGCATCGTTCTGGACGTCGGCGCCGGCATCGGAGCCGATGCCCAGCAATTGCTTGATTTCGCCGTTATGGGTGGTGCCATGGCGCGCGCTCTGTTCGAAATCGAAAAGCCCATGGTCGGTCTGCTGAATGTCGGCGTGGAAGAGATCAAGGGCCAGGAAGAGGTCAAGGAAGCCGGTCGCCTGATCCGCGAAGCGGGTCTCGATACGATCGATTATTATGGTTTTGTCGAGGGCGACGATCTCGGCAAGGGTACCGTCGATGTGGTCGTCACCGAAGGCTTCACCGGCAATATCGCCCTGAAGACTGCGGAAGGTACGGCCAAGCAGATTGCCGAATACCTGCGCTCCGCCATGTCGCGGACCTGGATGGCCAAGCTCGGTTATATCCTGGCCAAGGGCGCCTTCGACCGCCTGCGCGAGAAGATGGATCCGCGCAAGGTCAACGGCGGCGTCTTCCTCGGCCTGAATGGCATCGTCATCAAGAGCCATGGCGGCACGGATGCCGAAGGCTTTGCAGCAGCCCTCGACGTGGGCTATGACATGGCTCGAAACGGTCTCACGCAGAAGATCGAAAACGACTTGAAAAAATATCACGCACGGCATCCGTCTCCGGCCGGCCCCGAAGCAGCGTGAGAGGTAGGAAACTTCAATGATCCGTTCTGTAGTTCGCGGTTTCGGAGCAGCGCTCCCGAAGCGGGTTGTGACCAATGCCGATCTCGAAAGCATGGTCGAGACCTCGGACGAATGGATCGTCCAGCGCACCGGCATCAAGCAGCGCTACATCGCTGGTGACGGCGAAACGACCGCATCGCTCGGTGCCGCCGCCGCCCAGGAAGCGCTGGATCGCGCCGGTCTGACGGTCGCCGATATCGATCTCGTAATCTGTGCTACCTCGACGCCGGACAACACCTTCCCGGCAACCGCCGTCAACATCCAGAACCGCCTCGGCATGCATCACGGCTTTGGCTTCGATGTGCAGGCCGTCTGTTCCGGCTTCGTCTATGCCATGGCAACCGCCGACCTCTACATTCGGGGGGGCATGGCCAAGCGCGTGCTCGTCATCGGCGCGGAGACCTTCTCCCGCATTCTCGACTGGACCGATCGCACCACTTGCGTGCTGTTCGGAGATGGTGCTGGCGCAGTCGTGCTCGAAGCCCAGGAAGGCGAGGGGACATTGGCCGACCGCGGCGTGCTGACCTCGAACCTGCGGTCCGATGGCGCCCATCGCGAAAAGCTTTATGTCGATGGCGGCCCGTCGACGACAGGAACGGTCGGCCACCTGCGCATGGAAGGCCGCGAGGTCTTCAAGCATGCCGTGGGCATGATCACCGACGTGATCGAGGGCGCCTTTAATGCAACGGGCACGACCGCTGACGACATCGACTGGCTGGTGCCTCACCAGGCCAACAAGCGCATCATCGACGGTTCGGCCAAGAAGCTTGGTATTCCCGACGACAAGGTCGTGATCACCGTCGACAAGCATGGCAACACGTCCGCAGCCTCGATTCCGCTGGCGCTCGCCACTGCTGCCGGTGACGGTCGCATCAAGAAGGGTGACCTCGTCATGCTGGAAGCGATGGGTGGTGGTTTCACCTGGGGCGCCGTGCTTCTGCGCTGGTAGCAGCGGAAACCCCAAAAATTGCGCATCGACAAGCACTTGACCGTCGCGGTCAAGGGCAATAGTCTCTGCCCAATTCAACAAGATCATTGATTTAGGCGGGCGAGAACAATGGCCGGGAAGACAGTGACGCGTGCGGATCTGGCAGAATCAGTCTTTCGCAAGGTCGGTCTTTCCAGAACGGAATCCGCCGAGCTGGTCGAGACCGTGATCGACGAGATCTGCAACGCCATCGTGCGTGGTGAATCCGTCAAGCTTTCCTCCTTCGCCACCTTTCAGGTCCGCAGCAAGAACGAGCGAATCGGTCGCAATCCGAAGACCGGCGAAGAAGTGCCGATCTCGCCGCGCCGCGTCATGACATTCAAGGCATCGAACGTGCTGAAGCAGCGTATCTTGCGTGCCCATATCGCCCGCAAGGCCAAGCAGAAGCCGGCCAATCCGGCAGCATGACATCGGCCAAAACCGGTGGAGCGTTTGTCTGCCGGTCACCGAACGCTTGAAAAGCGATCCTCAAACCGTTGAAATATGAGCCGAGTCGCGCGCCTGCGTGACGATCGAGGAGCGCTGTATGCAGTTGGACAAGAGCCCGGATGCTTTCCGCACCATCAGTGAGGTGGCGGATGATCTTGATCTGCCGCAACACGTGTTGCGCTTCTGGGAAACCCGCTTCCCGCAGATCAAGCCGCTGAAACGTGGCGGAGGCCGACGCTATTATCGGCCTGACGATGTCGAGCTGCTGAAGGGCATACGCCATCTGCTCTATGATCAGGGTTACACCATCAAGGGCGTGCAAAAGCTCCTGAAGACCAACGGCAACAAGTTCGTCATGGCGGTCGCGACCGGCGATGTGGCGACGATGGAAGCCCTGGTTGCCGCCAGTTCCGGCAAAGGAGACGAACCCAAGGTCAATCTGGACGAGGACCAGGTGGTCGGGCGTCCCAAGGTGCGCACCAGCGGCCGCTTCTTCGGTTTCGGTGGCAGCGCCAACGACGACGTCCCCGAAATCTCAGTGGGCAAGGGGTCTGTTGGCAAGGAAGACCGGGCTCTGCTGCAGGAAGCCTTGTTCGACCTGCTGGAGTGCAAGCGTCTTCTCGATCAGGTGCGGTGATCCGGCCCGGACGAACTGACGCTGATCCGCCGTGGAACACTGACGTGCCTCGGGGCGTTCTGGCACCAAACGCAACCGTGCGAGGTTCCATGAAGCGTCTCCTGATTCCCATCTCCGTTCTCTCCCTTCTTGCCATGGGCCCGGCTCAGGCCCAGCAATCGCAGGGGACACAGGTCCCCGCGGCCACGGATTCAAGTATGAAGAAGCCGGAGACGGTCGAGGAGGCCTGCATCTTCGTCGCCAAGAGCGTGTTGATGGTCAACGACCTCAAGATCGGCGTCGTCCAGGCCTTCCCGGAACTTGATCCGCCCGGCGCCCGCCTGACCTATACCACCCGGATGGATTCCAAGCCGGAGGATATCTCCGACGAGATCGAGTGTCAGTTCGAAGGAGGCGCAGAGCCCCTGCAGGTGACCCGCTTCTGCATGGACTTGACCTGTTATGCTGCCAACAGCGAGGAACCCGAAGAACGTCGGCGCTTCGAGGAGGTTCGCGCTCTGATGCAGCGTCTGGACTGACACCCCTCGCTTTTTTTTCGTCGCCGGGAGTTTCCCCTTGCACAGGAATCGCTGACTGGCTAAAGGGAACTGGCTGTCGGACGGGTGTTCGAAGGAAGGCATTCCCTGCGGAGCGCTGCTCTCATGGAATATCGAACTGAATACCAAGAAGATGTGCCGGTGACGGAATGTAGCGCAGCCCGGTAGCGCACTTGACTGGGGGGCTCAGGGCCTCAAGTCTTTTTCCCTTTGAAATTCATGCTGTTATTGCTCTCTGCCTGCGCGGCGGTGGGACTTTTCGTGGTGCTGGCTTCCAGCGCCTGGCGGAGGTCATCATCCATCGCGTGGGCATATTTCGTTGTGGTGGCAATGTCGCTGTGACCGAGCAGGCGCTGGGCGACGCGCAGGTTCGAGGCGCGCAGGATCCGCGTTGCTGCAGTGTGGCGCGTGTCGTGGAAGCGGAAATTGACGACGCCGGCTGCCGGCACGGCGCGGCGCATTGCCGTCTTCAGTCCAGCCTCGGTCAGCGGATACCGCTTGCCGCGGACTATGCCGTCCGTTTTCTTCGTCCTGGCTGCCTCATAGGTGAAGACCCGCGTCGGATGGTGGTCCTTCTGCGCCCAGAGAAGCTCGAAGATCGCGTCCGACATCGGGATTGTCCTCGTTTTGTTGCCCTTGCCCGTCACGGTGAAGCGGCGCGAGAAAAAGTCGACATGCGGCCATTCGAGGCCCAGGATCTCCATGCGCCGGCAGCCCGTGAGAAAGGCGAAATTGACGGCGTCGTCATAGCCGCGTGCGAGCTGCGACAGGATCGCCTCTTCCTCGCCATGGCTCGCCTCTCGCACGCGCTCCTGCGGCTCTTTCAAGAGGTGACGGCCGAAATCGACATCGGCGACCTTCACCTTCCAGACGTTCTTCGCCCTGAGCAGGATCTCGCGCAGCGGCTGCGTGCAGGTTCGGTTGACCGTGGCGGGGCTGACGAGCTTGCCGGGCTTGATCTTGCCGTTCTTCATCCGGATCGGCACGTGCTCGCCGCGGCGTCGGGCGACCAGGCCCGCGATGACGGAATCGGTGATCATCTCGAGCTGCGTTTCCGCCCCGACCCACTTCTTCAGCCAGTCGAGATTTCGAAGGATCGTGTCTGTGGCTTTCTGATGCTGCCCGATTTCGAGCCACCAGCGCGAGGCGGCAATCTCGAATGTCATGCGATCGGCGAAGAAGGCGGCTTCCGCCTTCAGTTCGAGACGGGCCTCGTCTCGTCGTGCCTGTTCGAAGGCTTGCGCCTCGCGCTTCGTTCTTGATCCCGTATCGCCCGAAAATCGACGACCTTGAAGCTGGAAGTCGTAGGAGTAGGTTTCTTTGCCGGGACGTTTGTAGACGGACACTTCATTTCCCTCCGGGCGCGCTCGCGCCTGAACTCCTCGATGTCATCAGGCTCGTAGCGGCGGCTCGGCCGTTTCAGGCCGCGACCGACGTTAACCCACCTTATCAGGCCATCATCTGTCAACCGGGCAAGCTGCTTCACTGAGATCGACAGGATCTCGGCTGCCTGGTTGGGTGTGAGCAAGGGCTGGGTCATTCCCCCACCTCCCTCGGTTGGGGTGATGGGGTCTGAGCCTGCTCTCCAAGGCAGAGCAGAGCAGCGATCGCAATCGCGCC
>OGCL01002244.1_pt1 | contig 13976 bp, 13 predicted proteins | sample 1570041 | NCBI WGS metagenome assembly OGCL01 (sample SAMN06266162, study PRJEB24511) | hot springs metagenome | isolation source: Hot spring water | place: South Africa: Limpopo | collected 2015-06-22 | reverse complement strand
TGTCGAACACCTGCGCGACATGAGCCTGGCGTCCTATGAGACCGGCAAGCGGGCGATGGACGTGGCCATGGTGGTCTTTTTCGCGCCGCTGATCGTGCCGCTGGTCGCCGCCACCGCCCTGGCCATCCGGGTCTCCATGGGCGGGCCGGTCCTGTTTGTGCAGGAGCGCGCCGGTCGCGGCGGCCGATTTCGGGGTCGCGCCGGTCGAGAACTCAACCGAAGGCGTGGTGGCCCGCTCGCTCGATCTGCTGCTGCAGTCGCCACTGACCATCGTCGGTGAAACCAGCCTGCTGGTCACCCACAACCTGCTGCGTCTGACCCCGGAGCGCGAGGGCATCACCGCCGTGTGCGCCCATCCGCAGGCCCTGGCCCAATGCCAGAACTGGCTGAGCCAGCACCTGCCGCATGCCGAGCGCCGGCCCGTGGCCAGCAACGCCGAGGGGGCCCGTCTGGCGGCGGCCGACCCGTCGGTGGCCGCTCTGGCCAGCGAGCGCGCCGCCTCGATCTTTGGGCTGCATGTGGTGCAGCGCGCCGTGCAGGACGAGGCCCACAACCGCACGCTGTTCGTGGTGCTGACGCGGCCGGAGCAGCATGTGCCGTCGCGGCCCACCGGCCATGACTGCACCAGTCTGATCGTCTCGGTCGACAACCGGCCGGGCGCGGTGCACGACCTCCTGGCCCCGCTCAAACGCCATGGGGTGTCCATGACGCGCTTTGAATCCCGCCCGGCACGCTCCGGCCAGTGGGAGTATGTCTTTTTCATCGACCTGGCCGGTCATCTGGACGAGCCGCACGTCGCGGCTGCCACGGAGGAATTGCGCCAGCTGTGCAGTTTCGTGAAGGTGCTGGGCACCTTTCCGGTAGACCCGCTCTGACACCATGTTCAACCAGCTCGGATTGATCGGCTGCGGCCTGATGGGTGGCTCGTTTGCGCTCGCCCTCAAAAAGGCCGGCATGGTGCGCCGCGTCGTGGGCTACAGCAAGTCGCCCTCCACCGTCGAGAAAGCGCGCCGCCTGGGCGTGATCGATGTGATGGCCGAATCGGCCCTGCTGGCCGTCTCGGGCTCCGACATCGTGCTGATCGCCGTCCCCGTGGCCGCCAGCGAGAACACCTTCAAGGCCATTCGCCACCTGGTGGACCCGGGCGTGCTGTTCATGGACGTGGGCTCGACCAAGCGGGATGTGGTCGATGCCGCCCGCCGCGTGCTGAAGGAGCGGCTGCCGTCGTTCGTGCCAGCCCATCCGATTGCTGGCCGCGAGGTCGCGGGCATCGAGCATGCCGATGCCACGCTCTACCAGGGGCGCAAGGTCATCCTCACCCCCCTGCCCCAGACCGACGCGGCGCTGGTGCAGAAGGCCACCGACGCCTGGGCGGCCGTGGGCTGCCAGGTGCTCAAGATGACGCCCGAGCACCACGATGCTGCGTTTGCCGCCGTCAGCCACCTGCCTCACCTGCTGGCGTTCGCCTACATGAACGCGATGGGCGAGCAGCCCCGCGGTCAGGAGTACCTCTCGCTGGCGGGCCCGGGCTTTCGCGATTTCACGCGCATCGCCGCCAGCGATCCGACCGTCTGGCGTGACATCCTGCTGTCCAACCGGGAAGAAATCCTGAAACAATCCGAGGCGTTCCGTCATGCGCTGGAGCAGATGGAGCGGCAGATGCGGGACTGGAACGGCCCTGCGCTGCAGGAGCACATCCAGTCGGCCTCGGACGCGCGCAGCCAGTGGACGCTGGGCGGCAAACCCGGGGCCACGCGCTAATTGCGCCGCCCCTTCCCGCCGCGAACGACCTCTTCCATGTACACCACCGCGTTTCTTGACCTCCCTCCGCTGCTGCAGGCCGGGGGCACCGTGCGCCTGCCAGGCTCCAAAAGCATCTCCAACCGCGTGCTGCTGCTGGCCGGCCTCAGCCAGGGCACCACGATCGTGCACGACCTGCTGGCCTCGGACGACACCCGGGTGATGCTGGAGGCGCTGCGCGCACTGGGCTGCGACATCCAGCAGTCGGGCGACACCGTCCATATCGAGGGCCTGGGCGGCCGGCTCAAGGTCATGGAAGCGGACCTGTTTCTGGGCAACGCCGGCACGGCCATGCGCCCGCTGACCGCAGCCCTGGCGCTGCTGTCGGCCACGCAAGGCGGCGTGTTCACGCTCAGTGGTGTGCCCCGCATGCACGAGCGGCCCATTGGCGACCTGGTCGACGCCCTGCGCCCGCTGGGCTGCGCCATTGAATGCACGGGCAACGAGGGCTACCCGCCGCTGAGGCTGGCTGGCGGCACGCTGAACCTCGGCCAGCCCATCCAGGTGCGTGGTGATGTCTCCAGCCAGTTCCTCACGGCCCTGCTGCTGGCCCTGCCCCTGGTCTCGCAACATCAGCCGCTGGTGATCGAGGTGGTCGGCGAGTTGATCTCCAAGCCCTACATCGACATCACGCTCAACCTGTTGGCGCGCTTCGGCATCCAGGTTCAGCGCGAAGGGTGGTCTCGATTCACCATCCCGCAAGGCAGCGCCTACCGCTCGCCTGGCGTGATCCACGTCGAGGCCGATGCCTCGTCGGCGTCGTATTTCATCGCCGCCGGGGCCATTGCCGGCAGCGAGCAGCCCGTGCGCATCGAGGGGGTCGGTGCCGACTCCATCCAGGGCGACATCCGCTTCCTCGAGGCCGCCCAGGCCATGGGTGCAGCCGTGCGCAGCGGCCCGAACTGGATCGAGGTCAGCCGCGGCAGTTGGCCGCTTCAGGCCATTGACCTGGACTGCAACCACATCCCGGATGCCGCGATGACGCTGGCCGTCATGGGCCTGTACACCCACGGCACGACCCGGCTGCGCAACATCGCCAGCTGGCGCGTGAAGGAAACCGACCGCATTGCCGCGATGGCCTGCGAGCTGCGCAAGCTGGGCGCCACGGTGGTGGAAGGCGAAGACTTCATCGAGGTCACGCCCCCCGAGGCGGGCCGGTGGCAACATGCCAGCATCCACACCTACGACGACCACCGCATGGCGATGTGCTTCTCGTTGGCGGCGTTCAACCCGCTGGCGCCCACGGCCGAGCCGAGCCGCCCCGTGTCGGTGCGCATCGAAGACCCGCGCTGTGTGGGCAAGACCTTCCCGGATTACTTCGAGTGCCTGTTCAAGGTGGCCGAAACCCGTCCGGACTGGATCCCGGTGATCACGGTCGACGGCCCCACCGCCTCGGGCAAGGGCACACTGGCCAGCGCACTCGCCACCCGGCTGGGCTACCAGTTTCTGGACTCGGGCTCGCTCTACCGCATCACGGCGCTGCTGGCGATCGAAAACGAGGTCGATCTGGACGACACGCAGGCGCTGGAACAACTGGCCCGCCAACTGGGCGACAGCGTGCGCCTGCGCTTCGACGGCGAGCACATCTGGGTGGACCAGCGCGATGTCAGCCTCGACCTGCGCCAGGAAGAGGTCGGCCAGGCTGCTTCGCGCATCTCGGCCCACCCGGCGGTACGCCAGGCCTTGATGGACCTGCAGCTGGGCTTTCGCGGCCTGCCCGGCCTCGTGGCCGACGGTCGCGACATGGGCACGGTCGTCTTCCCCGATGCGGCGCTGAAAGTCTTTCTGACCGCCTCGGTGGCCCAGCGGGCTGAACGACGCCATAAGCAATTGATTTCCAAAGGGTTTTCTGCTACCCTAGAAGAGATTTGCGCAGATCTTGAAGCGCGCGACCTGCGGGACCGTACCCGCGCGGTGGCCCCGCTCATGCCTGCTGCAGATGCCCACAAACTCGACAACTCGGCGCTGAGCATTGACGAATCGGTCAACACGGTGCTGGGCTGGTGGGTCGAGGGCTGGCCCCACGTGATCGTTCGCCACTGAACCGGCGGGCGCCACTTCCAGGCCGTTTCACAAGGCTGTGGCTTCCGGCCCCTGCTGCCAGGCAGGGGTGTGAGCGATCAGGCCGGCTCCTCGTCGGCTCGGGCGTCATGTTCTTCAACCCAACCCGTTCTGGTCGTTCCTGTCGGCCCGAGCGTTTTCGCTGGTTCACCCCAGCACAGGAAACTCCATGTCTGAATCTTTTGCCGCCCTTTTTGAAGAGTCGCTGCAGCGCGCCAACATGCGCACCGGCGAAGTCATCACCGCCGAGGTGGTGGCCGTCGACCACAACTTCGTGGTGGTCAACGCCGGTCTGAAGTCCGAGGCCTATGTGCCCATCGACGAATTCCGCAACGACCAGGGCGAGATCGAAGTCCAAGTGGGCGACTTCGTGTCGGTGGCCGTGGACGCCATCGAAAACGGCTACGGCGACACCATCCTGTCGCGCGACAAGGCCAAGCGCCTGGCCTCGTGGCTGTCGCTGGAAACCGCACTGGAGTCTGGCGACTTCGTGACCGGTACCGTCAATGGCAAGGTCAAGGGCGGCCTGACCGTTCTGGTCAACGGCATCCGTGCCTTCCTGCCCGGCTCGCTGCTCGACACGCGTCCTGTCAAGGACATGTCGCCGTTCGAGGGCAAGACCATGGAGTTCAAGGTCATCAAGCTCGACCGCAAGCGCAACAACGTCGTGCTGTCGCGCCGTGCCGTGGTTGAAGCCTCGATGGGCGAAGAACGCGCCAAGCTGATGGAAACCCTGCGCGAAGGCGCGATCGTCAACGGCGTGGTGAAGAACATCACCGAGTACGGCGCATTCGTGGATCTGGGCGGCATCGACGGCCTGCTGCACATCACCGACATGGCCTGGCGCCGTGTCCGTCACCCGAGCGAAGTGGTGACGGTCGGTCAAGAGCTGACTGCCAAGGTCCTGAAGTTCGACGCTGAGAAGAACCGCGTCTCGCTGGGCCTCAAGCAAATGGGCGACGACCCCTGGGTTGGCGTGTCGCGCCGTTACCCCGCCGGCACCCGTCTGTTCGGCAAGGTCACCAACATCGCTGACTACGGTGCCTTCGTCGAGATCGAACCGGGCATCGAAGGCCTGGTGCACGTGTCCGAGATGGACTGGACCAACAAGAACGTGGCCCCCAACAAGGTTGTCAACCTGGGCGACGAAGTGGAAGTCATGGTCCTGGAAATCGACGAAGACAAGCGTCGCATCTCGCTGGGCATGAAGCAGTGCAAGCCCAACCCCTGGGAAGAGTTCGCTCAGAACTTCAACCGTGGCGACAAGGTCAAGGGCCCCATCAAGTCCATCACCGACTTCGGCGTGTTCGTGGGCCTGGCTGCCGGCATCGACGGCCTGGTGCACCTGTCCGACCTGTCTTGGAACGAGCCGGGCGAAGCCGCCGTGCGCAACTACAAGAAGGGCCAGGAAGTCGAAGCCATCGTGCTGGGCATTGACGTCGAGCGTGAGCGCATCTCGCTGGGCATCAAGCAACTGGATTCCGATCCCTTCACCAACTTCACGACCCTGAACGACCGTGGCGCCTCCGTCACCGGCACCGTCAAGACCGTGGATGCCAAGGGCGCCGAGATCCAGCTGGCCGATGACATCACCGGCTACCTGCGTGCTTCGGAAATCAGCACTGACCGTGTGGAAGACGCACGCAACGTGCTGAAGGAAGGCGACGAAGTCACCGCCCTGATCGTCAACATCGACCGCAAGTCGCGTTCGATCCAGCTGTCGATCAAGGCCAAGGACAACGCAGAGCAGCAGGAAGCCCTGCAGTCGCTGCGCGCCGACACCACCAAGGAAGGCTCCGGCACCACCAGCCTGGGCGCCCTGCTGAAGGCCAAGCTCGACCAGAACAACGGTTGATCCCGGCTCCGCGTCTCGAGGTTCCTCGAGACGCATGCCCCGCCGCACCCGGGCCTTCGGGTCCGGTGCAGGCGGGGGCTGCGATGAGCGTGGCATTCTCTGCAGATGCCGATGCTCATCCCAGCCTCCCCTGTGCTTCCTTCTCTCCGCCGAAGACCGTCCACGTCCTGACATGACCCGATCCGATCTCGTGGCCAGACTGGCCGAACGCTTTGGCCAGTTGACCCAGCGCGACGCCGAGTTCGCGGTCAAGACCATTCTGGATGCCATGTCCGATGCGCTGGCACGCGGCCATCGCATCGAGATCCGCGGCTTCGGCAGTTTCTCGATCAACCGGCGCCCGCCCCGCATGGGCCGCAACCCCCGCTCGGGCGAGCAGGTGCTCATTCCCGAGAAGCTGGTACCCCACTTCAAGCCAGGCAAGGCCTTGCGCGAAGGCGTCGACCGCGACGCCCCGCCCACTGCAGCGGCCTCTGGCCAGGAAGACTGAGACGCATGCGCTCGCTGAACTGGTTGTGGCGCGCAGCCCTCTTTCTGTTGCTGTTTGCCTTCGCTCTGAACAACCAGCATCTGGTGGAGGTGCGCTGGTTCCTGGGCTACCGCTGGCAGGCGCCCATGGTGTTCGTGGTGCTCATCGTGTTCGCATTGGGATGCGTGACCGGGGTGCTGGCCATGTTGCCAAGCTGGTGGCGCCATCGCCGCGGCGCACGCCAGCGCGACCTGTTGCTGCCCGAGCCGGTGGCACCGGCTGACGCCACGACGGGGGAGTCCGCTGCAGGCTTGACGGCCTCGCCGACCACCGCCGAGGCGCCCGCGGAGCTGCCCTTCCCGCCCGATATGCCCGCGCCGCGCAAACCGGCCCGCTGACACCCGATGGACTTCGATTACCAATGGCTGCTGCTGGCGCTGCCGGCCGCCTTCTTTTTTGGCTGGGTGGCTTCACGGCTCGATCTGCGCCAACTCAAGCGCGATGACGCGGCCTCGCCCCAGGCCTACTTCAAGGGGCTGAACCTGCTGCTCAACGAGCAACAGGACAAGGCCATCGACGCCTTCATCGAAGCCGTGCAGCACGACCCGCAGGCGGCTGACCTGCACTTCGCGCTGGGCAACCTGTTTCGCCGTCGCGGCGAGTACGAACGCGCCATCCGCGTTCACCAGCATCTGCTGGCACGCGGCGACCTGCAGCGCGAGGCGCGCGAACGCGCCCAACATGCCCTGGCTCAGGATTTCATGAAGGCGGGCCTGTTCGACCGGGCCGAGGAAGCCTTCAAGGCCCTGGAGGGCACTGCCTTCGCGACCGATGCGCGGCTGGCGCTGCTGTCACTGTACGAGCGCTCGCGCAACTGGCATCCCGCCATCGACGTGGCTCGGCAGCTGGAGTCGGGCGGCACCGGTTCGTTTTCGCAGCGCATGGCTCACCACTGGTGCGAGATCGCCCAGGAGGCCGATGCCCGCGGGCGCGACGAAGAGGCGCAGCAGGCGCTGGACCGCGCACGCGAGGCCGCACCGCAGGCAGCTCGTCCGCTGGTCATGCAGGGCCAACGGCTGCTGCGTCAGCAACGCCATGCCGGGGCCATGCAGGTATGGGACGAGCTGATGGCCCTTCAGCCAGCCGCATTCTCATTGGTGGCCAAGGACTACGCCCAATGCGCCCAGATTCTCGGGCAGGTGCAGGAGGCCCGCACTCGGCTGGCGGCCCTGTACGAGCGGGCCCCCTCGGTGGCCGTGCTGTCGGCCATGAACAGCCTGCAGGATGACCCCGCCCAGCGTCGCCAAGCCATCATGACGCACATCGCGCAGCAACCTTCGTTGTCGGCTGCGCAGGACCTGATCCGCGAGCGGCTGCTCACGCATGTGCCGCTGGACGAACCCGAGATCGAGCGGCTGCAGCAGGCGCTGGCCACAGCCGCCAAGCCGTTGCAACGCTACCGCTGCGCGGCCTGTGGCTTCGAAAGCCAGCACCACTTCTGGCAATGCCCAGGCTGCCACGGCTGGGACACCTACCCACCGCGCCGCCTGGAAGAACACTGAGGCGGCTTCGCAGCCGCGAGCTGCGCGTGTCAGTGATGGTGGTGATGCCCGCCGCCCATGCCGGCGCCCGGCCCCTTGGGTTGGGCCGCAGGCTCGGCCCCTCCCTTCATGCCCGCTGAGCCCTGCCCCGCGCGCACCGGCAGGGTCACAGCCTGCTGCACATGCGCACCAGAAGCGTCCTCGAGGTGCAGCTCCACCCGAACCTCGCTGCCCGCTGTCAGTGGCTGTTTCAGTCCCATCAGCATCAGGTGGTGACCACCCGGCTTGAGCACGACGGCCTTGCCCGCCGGCAGCGGCAACCGCTCGACGGCGCGCATGCGCATCACCGAGCCGTCCATGGCCATCTCATGCAGCTCAGTGTCGGTCGCGGCATCGCTGCTGAAACCCACAAGGGTCAGGTCTCGGCTGGCGCGCAAAGTCATGAATCCGCCCGTGGCGGTCTGTCCTTTCACAGTGGCTCGCACCCAGGCGCCTTCGACCTGTACGGCCGGGGTACTGGTCGCCGCCGGTTTGGTGGCCGTCCCCCCGCGCGCAGGCGCCGACACCAGCACCATCGCACACGCCGCCATCACGGCGGGCCAGACCAGGGAACGGCGAACGAGATCAGTGGACATAATGGGTCTCCGAAGAAGGGGCCCGCACAACGCAGGCCGAATCGCGCACCAGTCTAGTTCAAGCGCGGCCCAAGGGCTGCCCGCCGCCCCGTCCTGCCGCACGGACTCCCACTCAGCCCCCCGGCAGACCGCGTCTGTACTGGATGGCCTCTGCCATGTGCGCAGCCGTCATCCCCTCGGCCCCGGCCAGATCGGCCACCGTGCGCGCCAGACGGGCTGCGCGGTGGTAAGCACGGCCGGACCACCCCAGACGCTGGCAGGCCGCCGCCAGCAGCCGGGCCGCCTCGGGCGCGGCATCGAGCTGGGCATCCAGTTCAGCGCCGCCCAGCTGGGCATTCAAGCGCCCCTGGCGGGCACGTTGCCGTGCCTGGGCGTCCGCCACCCTTGCCGCCACCACCTCGGTCGCATCGCCCTCGGCCGCGGCCTGCAGCACCTCCGGGGGCACCGCGGGCACCTCGACCTGCACGTCGATGCGGTCCAGCAACGGCCCGCTCAAGCGCCCCTGGTAGCGGGCAATCTGTTCGGGCGTGCAGCGGCACAGGCGCAGCGGGTTGCCATGGTGGCCGCAAGGACAGGGGTTCATGGCTGCGAGCAGCTGGAACCGCGCCGGAAAGGTCTGCCGGCGTGCGGCCCGCACAATGGCGATGTGACCGGTTTCCAGCGGCTCGCGCAAGGCTTCGAGCGCCGGACGCGGGAACTCGGGCAGTTCGTCGAGAAACAGCACACCGTGGTGTGCCAGCGAGATCTCGCCGGGGCGCGGGGGCACGCCGCCCCCCACCAGCGCCGCAGCCGAGGCCGAGTGATGCGGGGCCCGCGACACCCGGCGACGCCAGCGGTCGGCCTCGAACTGCCCCGCCAGGCTAAGCACAGCGGCCGATTCGAGCGCCTCGTCCTGCGTCAGCGGGGGCAGCAGCCCGGCAAAGCGCTGGGCCAGCATGGACTTGCCCGTACCAGGCGGCCCGACCAGCAAGGCAGAATGGCCACCTGCAGCCGCCACCTCGAGCGCCCGCTTGGCCGCAGACTGCCCCTTGACGTCGCGCCAGCATGGTGCATCCCGCCGCCCAGGCGGCGCCGCGCAGGCCGTCTCGATGCGCACCAGTTCGGCGCCCTGGGCCGCCGCGTCCGGGCGCAGAGCCGCAACCACGTCGGCCAGGTGAGATGCGCCATAGACCGACACGCCCTCCACCAGCGCTGCTTCGACCGCGCTGTCATGCGGCAGCACCAGGCCGGCCGTGACGCCAGACTCGCGCGCCATGGCCAGGGCCATGGGCAAGGCACCCCGCACAGGCCGCAGGGCGCCGCCAAGCGACAACTCGCCGGCGAACACCAGGCCCTGCAAGCGACCCGTGTCGAGCTCGCCCATTGCGGCGAGGATGCCCAACGCAATCGGCAGGTCGAAACGGCCGGACTCCTTGGGCAGATCGGCCGGCGCGAGGCTGACGGTGACCCGCTGGTTGTAGGGAAAAGACAGCCCGCAGTTGCTCAGCGCCGCGCGCACGCGCTCGCGTGCCTCCTTGACCTCGGTATCGGCTAGCCCCACCAGCGTGAACGCCGGCAGGCCATTAGCCAGATGCACTTCAACGGTGACTTCGGGCGCGGACAGCCCGTCCAGGGCCCGGCTGCGGATGATGGCAAGCGACATGGCGGCACATGCTAGCAACCGAGGGCCCGCCCCGCTTCCCCCAGTGGGGCGAGTGGCCAGTGCCCGCACCTCGTTTGCACCAATACAGTGCAAACCGGATCATGAAAAGATCGAGCACGACCAGCGGCACCAAGGTTGTGCAAGGCATCTGCCAAGCCCCCGAGCGGTGCGGCCGCTGCGCCGGCGGCAGCACTGCTCCCCAGATTGGCGCGCTGGCACGCTTCATGCAGTGAAGTGTGGGTCCAGTTTTTTGCCAACCTCACCGGAGATACAACCATGAAAATGGTGACCGCCATCGTCAAGCCCTTCAAGCTTGATGAAGTGCGTGAGGCCCTCTCTGCCATCGGCGTGCAGGGCATCACCGTGACCGAAGTCAAAGGCTTCGGCCGCCAGAAAGGCCACACCGAGCTGTACCGTGGCGCGGAGTACGTGGTCGATTTCCTGCCCAAGGTCAAGATCGAAGCGGCCGTCGATGAAGCCATCGTCGACCGGGTTGTCGAAGCCATCGAAGCGTCGGCCCGCACCGGCAAGATCGGCGACGGCAAGATCTTCGTGACCGCACTCGAGCAGGTCATCCGCATCCGGACCGGCGAAACCGGCAAGGACGCGCTCTGACCGCCCCCACCTCCGTTTCTAGACTGAACCTTACAAGAGGCATTTCATGAGAAAACTCCTTGCGTCCATCGCAGTGGGGCTCGCGGCTTTCGGCTGGATGGGCACATCCTTCGCCCAGGACGCCGAGGCATCCGCTCCCGAAGCCGTGTCGGCCCCCGCCGTCGAAGCCGTTGCCACAGAGTCGCCAGCTGGGGAAGCCCTGGCAGCCACCACCGAAGCCGCGCCGACCGTCGACAAGGGTGACGTGGCCTGGATGATGGTCTCCACCCTGCTGGTCATCCTGATGGTGATCCCCGGCCTGGCGCTGTTCTACGGTGGCCTGGTGCGCAGCAAGAACATGCTGTCGGTGCTGATGCAGGTGATGGTGGTCTTCTCGCTGATCTCGGTGCTGTGGGCCGTCTATGGCTACAGCCTTGCATTCGGCGGCGAAGGCCTGATCATCGGTGACCTGTCCAAGGTCTTCCTGAGCGGCGTCACGGTCGACTCGCTGGCCGACACCTTCACCGACAACGTGAAGATCCCCGAGTTCATCTTCATCGCCTTCCAGTGCACCTTCGCAGGCATCACCTGCGCGCTGATCGTCGGCTCGTTCGCCGAGCGCATCAAGTTCGGTGCCGTCATGCTGTTCTCGGTGCTGTGGTTCACCTTCAGCTACCTGCCGATCGCCCACATGGTGTGGGGCGCTGGCGGCTACCTGCTGGACAAGGGCGCGCTGGACTTCGCCGGCGGCACCGTGGTGCACATCAACGCTGCGGTGGCGGGCCTGGTGGGCGCCTACATGGTGGGCAAGCGCATTGGCTACGGCAAGGAAGCGTTCACCCCGCACTCGCTGACGCTGACCATGGTGGGCGCCTCGCTGCTGTGGGTGGGCTGGTTCGGCTTCAACGCTGGCTCCAACCTGGAATCCAACGGTGGCGCGACCCTGGCCTTCATCAACACGCTGATGGCCACTGCCGCAGCCGTGCTGGCCTGGTGTGTGGGTGAGTCGCTGCTCAAGGGCAAGGCGTCGATGCTGGGTGCGGCCTCGGGTGCCGTGGCTGGTCTGGTCGCCATCACCCCGGCTTGCGGCTCGGTGGGCCCGATGGGCGGCATCGTGATCGGTCTGGCTTCGGGCTTCCTGTGCCTGTGGGGCGTGTCCGGTCTGAAGAAGATGCTGGGCGCAGACGACTCGCTGGACGTGTTCGGTGTTCACGGCGTGGGCGGCATCGTCGGCGCGCTGCTGACCGGTGTGTTCGCAGCCCCCGGCCTGGGTGGCACGGGTGCCGAAGACTTCTCGATCGCCTCGCAGCTGCTGATCCAGGCTGAAGGTGTCGTGATCACCATCATCTGGTCGGGTGTGGTGGCCGCCATCGCCTACAAGATCGTCGACCTGGTGATTGGCCTGCGCGTGTCGGAAGAAGAAGAGCGTGAAGGTCTGGACATCACCTCGCACGGCGAAACCGCCTATCACAAGTGATGCCATGATGAGTTGACGCCCCATGCGTCACGGGAAGGCCGCCTTCGGGCGGCCTTTTTCTTGGGCTTTCCCTAGAATGGGGGCTCAACGTCTGCAAATGCGTCCATGGTTCCTCATCTCATCACCGCGCTGACCGGCCCGATCAACGAGCTGGAGCAGCGCCTGCTCGAATCCATGCCGGCCATCGAACGCTGGTTCCGCCTGGAGTGGATGGAGCACACCCCACCGTTCTACACCTCGGTCGACCTGCGCAACGCCGGCTTCAAGCTGGCCCCCGTCGACACGAACCTGTACCCCGGCGGCTTCAACAACCTGACGCAGGAAATGATGCCGCTGGCCGTGCAGGCCGCGATGGCCGCGATCGAGAAGATCTGCCCCGAGGCCAAGAACCTGCTGCTCATACCCGAGCGGCACACCCGCAACACGTTCTATCTGATGAACGTGGCGCGCCTGATGCAGATCTTCACGCTGGCGGGCCTGAACGTGCGCCTGGGCACGCTGGACGAGACCATCACCGAGCCCACCGACCTCAGCCTGCCCGATGGCAGCACGCTGACGCTGGAGCCGCTGATTCGCACGCGCCACCGCCTGGGCCTCAAGCACTTTGACCCCTGCACCATCCTGCTCAACAACGACCTGTCGGCCGGCATCCCCGATGTGCTGCGCGGGCTGCATGAGCAATACCTGCTGCCACCGCTGCACGCGGGCTGGGCCGTGCGCCGCAAGAGCCAGCACTTCTCTGCCTACGAAGAGGTGGCCAAGAAGTTCGCCAAGCTCATGGGCATGGACCCCTGGCTGATCAACCCAATGTACGCTGTCTGCGACGAAGTCGACTTCCAGCAAGGCACCGGCATGGACTGCCTGCAGAGCCAGGTCGATGCCATGCTCAACAAGGTGCGCCGCAAGTACAAGGAATACGGCATCAACGAGAAGCCGTTCGTCGTCGTCAAGGCCGACAACGGCACCTACGGCATGGGCATCATGACCGTGCGCGACGCCAAGGACATGGTGGACCTCAACCGGCGCACCCGGAACAAGATGTCGGTGGTCAAGGACGGCCAGGAGGTCAGCAAGGTGCTCATCCAGGAAGGCGTGCCCACCTACGAGCAGATCAACGATGCCGTGGCCGAGCCGGTCGTCTACATGATCGACCGATATGTGGTGGGCGGCTTCTACCGCGTGCACGCCGAGCGCGGCATCGACGAGAACCTCAACGCCCCGGGGTCGAGCTTTGTGCCGCTGGCTTTTGCCGAACCCAGCCAGTTGCCCCGTCCGGGCGTGAAGCCTGGCGCCAGCGCCCCCAACCGCTTCTACATGTACGGGGTGATTGCGCGACTGGCGATGCTGGCCGCGAGCTACGAACTGGAAGCGACCGACCCGGACGCCGAAACCTACACCTGAGGCGAGGACACGGGTTCGCCCGGAAAGTGCGCCGAACAGGCGCAAAATGGCGACCTCACCGACTCGCTCCCTGATCTGTGCAGCACCCCGAACAAGCTTCCATGCGCGGCAAGCAGTTGGCCGCCTTGACCCTGGGGGCCATTGGCGTCGTCTACGGCGACATCGGCACCAGCGTGCTGTATGCCATCAAGGAGGTCTTCGGTTCAGGCCATGTCGAGTTCACGCCCGACAACGTCTACGGCATCCTCTCGCTCTTCTTCTGGACGCTGACGGTCATCGTCTCGCTCAAGTACGTCACGCTGATCCTGCGGGCGGACAACAACGGTGAAGGGGGCCTCGTGGCCATGCTGGCCCTGGCCTCGCAGTCGGTCAAGGACAAGCCGGCCTTGCGGCGTACGCTGCTGCTGATCGGCATTTTCGGCACCTGCCTGTTCTATGGCGACGGGGTCATCACCCCGGCCATCTCGGTGCTGTCGGCGGTGGAGGGGCTGGAGGTGGTCT
>OGCL01002243.1_pt1 | contig 13976 bp, 12 predicted proteins | sample 1570041 | NCBI WGS metagenome assembly OGCL01 (sample SAMN06266162, study PRJEB24511) | hot springs metagenome | isolation source: Hot spring water | place: South Africa: Limpopo | collected 2015-06-22 | reverse complement strand
TCCTGGAGCCGGTCCGAGAGCGCGATGGCGAAGTTGCGCTCGGCGGCAAGCCGGCTCAGCGGCGTGCCGGCTTCCGCAACCGCGCTCAGCACCGCCAGGATCGGCAGCACCGCGTCTCGCGTCGGCAGCGCGGCGAGGCGACGCTCCCCGCGCTCGACATCCGAGCCGAGCAGCACGCCGCCATTGGCCTCGAAACCGACGACGCGGGCCGCGCCGCCGGCTGCCACTTCCGCCATGCCGGCGATGACATAGGGCGAGCCGACGCGGGTGCGGAAAACCTTCGGGAACAAGCCCGGCCGGTCCAGCGCCGAGTTCGATGTGACGGGCGTGACGATGGCGTCCGCGTCGAGGAAGCGCGCCGTCAACGCGCCGACGAGATCGCCGCGCAGGAAGCGTCCGGCCTCGTCGGCGACGAGCGGGCGATCAGCGTCGCCATCCGTGGAAACGATTGCATCGAGCCGGCTTTCGCGCGCCCAGCCGGAGGCGAGCGCGACATCCTCGGGCCGCAGGGCCTCCGTATCGACGGGAATGAACCGCTCGGAACGGCCGAGCGCCACCGGCTTCGCGCCCAGCGCCGCCAGGATCTCGCAGAGCACGTCGCGACCCACGGCGGAGTGCTGGTAGACTCCGACGACGAGGCCCGCGAGCGCTCCGGGGCCGAAGAACTCGACATAGCGGGCCCGATAAGCGGTCAGCGCATCGAGGCTTCGCGCCGTCACGGGCTCAGTCGGCACCGCTGACAGTCCGAGCGCCGCGTGATGGGCAAGGATGCGCACCTCATCGGCTTTGTCGATCTCGCCTTCGCTTCGGTAGAATTTCAGCCCGTTGCGATCATCCGGGATATGGCTGCCGGTGACCATGATGGACGGCGCGCCGAGCCGCTGCGAGGCGAGCGCCAGGGCCGGCGTCGGCACCGCACCGCAATCGACCGGGACCAGACCCGCATCCGCGACCGCCCGCGCGCATTGCGTCGCGATCAGCGGGCTCGACGAGCGCAGATCGCGCCCGATCAGGACCTCGCCGCCGGGACCGGCCGCGCTGTCCTCCGCGATCATCGCACAGAACGCGCGGACATGGCTGTAGGCGGGCAGCCCAACCAGTTCGGAGACGAGGCCGCGCAGGCCGGAGGTTCCGAATTTCAGGCTGGTCATCACGAACGCTTGTAGATGTCTTCAATGCGCACGATGTCGTCCTCACCGAGATAGGAGCCGACCTGGACCTCGATCAGTTCCAGCGGGATCTTGCCGGGGTTGGCCATCCGGTGAACGCAGCCGATCGGCAGATAGATCGACTCGTTCTCGTGGACGACGATGGTCTCGTGGTTGCGCGTGACCTCAGCCGTTCCGCGGACCACCACCCAATGCTCGGCCCGGTGGAAGTGCTTCTGGAGCGAGAGGATTCCGCCCGGCTTGACGGTGATGCGCTTGACCTGGTGGCGGACGCCGAGATCGATCGAGAGGTACCGCCCCCAGGGACGCTGGACCTCGCGATGGGCGCCGGCCTCGGACTCCCCGCGGGCGGTGATCAGCGCCACCATGTCCTTGACCTTGTCGGCGCGAGACTTCGGCGTGACGAGCACGGCGTCGCGGGTGGAGATGACGGCGATGTCGTCGAGCCCGATGACCGCGACGAGAGCATCCTCCGAGCGGATCAGGTTGTTGGCGCCATCGAGCACATAGCCGCGCCCTTCGATCGCGTTACCCTCGCCATCCTTCTCGGCGAGATCCCAGACCGCCGACCAACCGCCGACATCCGACCAGCCGAAATGCCCGGGCAGCACCGCGGCCTTCTTGGTCCGCTCCATCACGGCGTAGTCGATCGAGATCTTCTTGGCGCGGCCGAAGGCGGCGGCGTCCAGCACCAGGAAGTCGAGATCGGTGCGGGCCTTCGCGACCGCCTCGACGACCGGGTCGACGACCTCCGGCTCGAAGGCTTCGAGCTCGGCCTTCATGGTCGCGGCGTCGAAGATGAAATTGCCAGAGTTCCAGAAATAGCCGTCGAGGAGATATTGCGCGGCTGTCGCGGCATCGGGCTTCTCGACGAACGCGGCGACCGCACGCGCGGCCTCGCCGATCGCCTCGCCCGGGCGGATATAGCCGTAGCCGGTGGCCGGATGGGTCGGCGGAATGCCGATGGTGACGATCCGCCCCTGCGCCGCGACCTCGCCCGCTCGCCGGCAGGTCTCGACGAAGAGGGCGCCGTCCTGGACGACATGGTCGGCCGCAAAGACGCCGACAACGGCCTGGTCATCGGCGGCCAGCGCGAGTTGCGTTGCCGTCGCGACGGCGGCGGCCGAGTCCCGCCGCGTCGGCTCGAGCACGATCTGCGCGCTGACGCCGATCGCCTGCAGCTGGTCGAGGACCGTGAATCGGTACTCGGCATTGGTCACCACGATCGGGCGCCCGAAGACCGCGCCGTCCGAAAGCAGGCGCATGATGCGCTGGAAGGTCGAGACCTCGCCGAGGAGCGGAATGAACTGCTTGGGCATGGTGTCGCGCGAAACCGGCCAAAGACGCGTGCCTGCGCCTCCGCACATCACGACAGGAACGATTTTCGACATCATGGTCCCCAGATCCGGTTCCGCCTGCATAGGCTGACGATGCGACCCAAATCAACGGGCTGTATCGCGCCTCTTTGGGTGAGTCTTAATTTCGAAGGGTGAATGACGATTGCGACACCCGTTTAGGCCCCATGCAAACCTCCGGCCGACTCCGGCGCAGCCCGAGCGTTTCGAGCGCAGCCGACGCTCAGTTCGCGAGACCGCATCCCCCGCGGATCGATCGGCTCGACGACATGGATGCCCTGCATGCCGACCGCGCGGGCGGCCTCGATGTTCTTGGCGCTCACGTCGATGAAGATGCGATCCTGCGGGGCTAGATCGTAGCGCTCGAACAGAATCTGGTCGATCGCCGGGGCGGGCTTGATGACGCCGTTCGCAGCCCCCCGCTGGGGTTGAGCTTCGTCCGGCCCGTTCCGCAGCCGCCACGTGCCGAGGTGGCATATGATCAAGGACCGGCTCAAACCGTGAACCCGTCGGGCTGTGCGCAGTGGGACCCATGGTTGTACGGTTCGTGCTGTCGCCCATATCTCCACGATGACAAGGAAGCACGCCCTTCGCCTGGTGCTGATCATGGCTGCCTTGGGAGGCGTCGCCTACTGGGCTTCTCCTTATGTCGCGGCAGCGCGGCTTGCGAATGCGGCCAAGCGCGGAGACATCGAAGCCATCGTCACGCGCTTCGACGTTCCCCGGATGCGAATTTCGTTGGCGCGGCAGATTGTTCGTGCCTGGCCGCTCGATCAGGCACTTGTTGCTGCGATCGATCCCGCCGCCCTTCAGGCTGCAGGGTTGGTGGCCGTGACCTATGTCGATGCGATGATCAGCGAGCATTTCTCATCTGAAGCCCTGGCCTCCGCTCTCGCGGGCCAGGGCCGCACCGTTTCCGGCTCGCCCATCAAGCTTCCAAGCGCTGCCGCGGTTGGCGGCGTATGGGATATCTTCAGCCGCTCTGGTTTCACCGGCCCCGTCTCTTTTGCGATCGACATCGATGCCGGCGACGGCTCGCATGCTCGCCTGGGCTTCCGCTTCATCGGCGGCACGTGGCGAGTCGTGTCGCTGGGCCTCCCTCGCGAGGTCGTCGCGGAGGCCATCCGTCTGCTCAAGAACCGCACCGGATGAGCAGTCTTCCCCGATTGCGCGGTCTCGCAGGCAATCGCGCCGCGCTCCGGGGATGGGCAGGGCAGAGAAGGTCCGGGGGCCTGATGCCCTTTGGACAAGGCGGGCAATCGTCTCGGCCACGCCTGGGCATCACTCAGATGTTCAGGCCATAGCGGGCCAACTCCACCCTCAGGTCGATCGGCTCGACGAAGTGGATGCCCTGCATGCCGAGGGTGCGGGCGGTCTCGATGTTCTTGGCGCTGTCGTCGATGAAGATGCAGTCTTCGGGTACGAGGTCGTAGCGTTCGAAGAGGATCCGGTAGATCGCCGGGTCGGGCTTGATGACGCGCTCATGGGCCGAGACGACGACGCCGTCGAAGCTCTGCAGGAACGGAAAGCGGATCAGGCATTCGGCCCATTTCTCGCGCGAGAAATTGGTGATCGCATAGACCTTGTCGCCGCGGGCCTTGAGGTCGTCCAGCACCGCGACGCTGTCCTCGATCAGGCCCGGAACCGCCTCGTGCCAGCGCTCGTCATAGGCGCGGATCTGCGCTTCCCATTCCGGATGGCTGGCGACCAGCAGCGCCACGCCCTCCTCCCAGCTGCGCCCGCGATCCTGCTCCAGGTTCCAGGCCGCGGTGCAGACGTTCTGCAGGAACCAATGACGCTTCGCCTCGTCGGGAATCATCTCGCGATAGACCCGGAACGGGTCCCAGCGGATGAGGACGTTGCCGACGTCGAAGACTGCGGTAGGCATGGTGGCTTTCCCCCTCACGGCCGAGGCTCACGGGCTTGTGTGCGCCGCGATGGGACAAATGCCCGAACTCTCGCGTATCGCAAGCACGCAGTGTGGACAGGGAGACCGGCATGATCGGATGGTTGCCATGGCTGGACCGGCAGGGACGCGTGTCCGGCCTGCGGCTCGGCGTATTCCTGCTCGTGCTGCTGCCGGCGCTGATCCTCGCGGCAGAGGCCTGGACCGGGCAGCTCGGCTCGAAGCCCTGGACGCGCGCCGTGCACGACACCGGCACCTGGGCGGTGCGGCTTCTGCTGGTGACGCTCGCGGTCTCGCCGCTGCGGCGCATCCTCGACTGGGGCAAGCTGATCGGCGTGCGGCGGATGCTCGGCCTTTCCGTGCTGGCCTATGCGGGCGCGCATCTGGCGCTCTACTGCATCGACCTCGCCTTCGACTGGGGGCTGATCCTCTCCGAGATCGTCAAGCGCTTCTATCTGGTTGTCGGCATCACGGCGCTCGCCGGGCTGGTCGCGCTCGGCATGACCTCGACGGACGGCATGATCCGGCGGATGGGCGCGCGCCGCTGGCAGAGCCTGCACAATCTCGTCTATCCCGTCATGCTGCTGGCGCTGCTGCATTTCGCGCTGCAGTCGAAAATCGACGTGACCCAACCCGTGCTGATGAGCGGACTGTTCGGCCTGTTGATGGTCTATCGGCTGCTCGACCGCTTCAAGGTGGCCCTGACCCCATCGGTGCTGGTCGCGGCGGCACTCGCGACGGGACTCGCGACGGCCCTGTGCGAGACCGCCTGGTATGCCTTCGCCACCGGCGCCTCCGCCTGGCTGGTCTTCCAGGCCAATGGCGACATTCTCGTCTATCAGGATGTGGCCTCGCTGCGCCCCGGTCATTGGGTTGCGCTGGCGGGGCTCGCGATCGCCGCCATGGGCGCCGTCCGCCAGCGCCGGGCGGACCGTCCCCGCCGCGGCCGCAGCTCGGAGGTGGCGAGCGCCGCCCGGTGAGCATCGCCCCTGCGCTCAGCCGGGTTGGCAGGCCGGGACACAGGCTCTAACCCTGTGACATGCCAGATGATCCTCACGCCCAACCGGTAGCCGACGTCGCCAGGGCGGAGCTCGCCGCGGAGGGTGTCGAGCCGGCGGCGGAGCGCAACTCGCCCTTCGTGCCGCTGCGCCAGCCGATCTTTCGGGCGGTCTGGATCGCCAGCCTGGCCTCGAATTTCGGCGGGTTGGTGCAGATGGTCGGCGCCTCCTGGATGATGACGGCGATCGCGGATTCGCCCGACATGGTCGCCCTCGTCCAGGCCTCGACGACGCTGCCGGTGATGCTGTTCTCGCTGAGCGCCGGCGCGCTCGCCGACAATTACGACCGCCGGCGGATCATGCTGACGGCGCAGGGCTTCATGCTGGCGGTTTCGGTGCTGCTCGCGGCCGCGGCCTGGCTGAACCTGATGACGCCCTGGCTGCTGCTCGGTTTCACCTTTCTGATCGGCTGCGGCACGGCGCTGAACAACCCGGCCTGGCAGTCCTCCGTCGGGGACATGGTGCCGCGGCGCGATGTCCCGGCCGCCGTGACGCTGAACAGCGTCGCCTTCAACATCGCCCGCAGCGTCGGCCCGGCGATCGGCGGCGCCATCGTCGCGGCGGCCGGGGCGGTCGCGGCCTTCGTCCTCAATGCCTTCAGCTATATCGCGCTGATCACGGTGCTGGCGCGCTGGCAGCCGCCGAAGGTCGAGCGCGTTCTGCCGCGCGAGACGCTGCTGATCGCGATGGGCGCCGGGGTGCGCTATGTCGCGATGTCGCCGAACATCCGCAGCGTCATCCTGCGCGCTTTCGCTTATGGCTTCGGCGGCATCGTGGCTCTGGCGCTCCTTCCGCTGATCGCGCGCGACCTCGTCCAGGGCGGGCCTTTGGTCTTCGGCATCCTGCTCGGCGCCTTCGGGGCCGGCGCCGTCGTCGGCGCCTTCCTGAGCGCGCGGCTGCGCCGGATGCTCTCGACCGAATCGCTGGTGCGGGCGACCTTTGGCGCCAATGCGCTGGCGGCCGCGCTGATCGGCATCAGCACGACGCTCTGGCTGACGCTGCCGGCACTGGCCGTGGCCGGCGCCTGCTGGGTGATGACGCTCTCGACCTTCAACGCGACGGTGCAGCTCTCGGCGCCGCGCTGGGTGGTGGGCCGGGCGCTGGCGCTCTACCAGATGGCGGCCTTCGGCGGGATGGCCGGGGGCAGCTGGGTCTGGGGCCAGGCGGTGCTGCATTTCGGCCCGGAACAGGCGCTCCTGCTCGCCGCTTTCGCACTGCTGGCGGGCGCGGCCTTGGGCTTCCGCTACCGGCTGCCGCCGCTGGAGGCGCTCAATCTCGACCCACTCAGCCGCTGGCGCGAGCCCAAGGTCGCCGTCGACATCGAGCCCCGCAGCGGCCCGGTGATCGTCACGATCGAATGGCTGATCCGGGAGGAGGATGTGGTCGAGTTCCTCAAGGCGATGGCGGAACGCCGCCGCATCCGCCGCCGCGACGGCGCCCGGCACTGGACCCTGCTGCGCGACCTGACCGATCCCGAACTCTGGATCGAGCGCTACGACACGCCGACCTGGGTCGAATATGTCCGGCAGGCTCAGCGCATCACCCAGGCCGACGCCGAGATCACCGACCGGGTCCGTGCCCTGCACAAGGGCCCGAACCCGCCCGTGGTCCACCGCATGATCGAGCGCGAGACGGCGACGCTGCCGCGCGGCCTGCCACCGCAGCAGATGCGGGAGGATCGGCCCGGTGATCCAGAGGCACGCGGCTAGCGCGGGGGCCGGAGCCCATCGGGCAAGCGTTCCGGCTCATAGCTGCCAGGACGGGACCAGAAGGCGAGCTTGAGGAAGCCAGCGGCGAGCAAGCCGCCCGGGATGCCGGGCCAGACCGCCGTACCGATCGGCACCTGGCCGATGAGGGCCATCAGCAGGAGACCGAATGTGGGCACCGCGATCACCATGGCCGCCACGGCGATCACGAGGTGCCTGGCCGGCGAGAAGCCCCGGCGAAAGACGATGCGCGCCCTGTCCTGCGGCGTGAGGCGACGATGCAGGTCCGCGACGAAGGCGACGAAGCGGCGGCTTCTTTCCTCGGAGATCTGCCCGTCGAGCGTGGAGGAGTGGACGACCAGCGGCCAGCCTTTGATGAAGTCGAGCTGGATCAACGCGGACAGATGCGGGGCCGGCGAGAATAGCTGGATCCGGACCGCCCTCAGACCCGCGAAGGGGCGCAGGCCCGATCGCCCTTCGAGCGCGTAGTCGATACCGTCGTCGGTCAAGCGCAAGGTCGCGTCGGAGCGCTTAGCGAACCGGCCCGGCTGGCCGATGCACAGCTCGTAGCGAACCTCGTCTGGAGCGGCCGATCCAGGTTCCATCCCGACAGCGTGATGGATGCGGAGGGGGACCGCAAGCCCGCCGTCCCGTCTGCCTCAGCCGTGGATCCAGAGGCCGGCGAGGCCGAACAGCCCGACGACGATGCGCCACCAGGCGAAGGGGGCGAAGCCGCGCTTCGAGACGAAATCGAGGAAGCTGCGGACCACGATCAGGGCCGAGACGAAGGCCGCGACGAAGCCGATCGTGATCAGGGTGACGTCGTCGACCGTCAGCGTCTTGTAGTTCTTCAGCAGGTCATAGGCGAAGGCGCCCGCCATGGTCGGCATGGCGAGGAAGAAGGAGAATTCCGCCGCGGCGCGCTTGCTGGCGCCGAGCAGCATGGCACCGACGATGGTCGAACCCGAGCGGGAGACGCCGGGCACCATCGCCAGGCACTGGATCAGCCCGATCTTCAGATACATCGCCAGCGGGAAGGTGGTGGCGTCCTGATGCTTCTCCTCCAGCTCCAGATCGTCGACCACGAGCAGGATGAGGCCGCCGGCGATGAGCGTGCAGCAGACAATGACGGGGTTGAACAGCACGCTCTTGATGAAGCCGTGCAGCAGCGCGCCGATCAGCGCGGCCGGCAGAAAGGCGACGAGCACGCCCAGCACGAAACGCCGCGCCGCCGGGTCGCTCGGGAGGCGCAGCGCGATATCGAGCAGGCGGCGGAAATAGACGAGCGTGATCGCCAGGATGGCGCCGAGCTGGACGAGAACCTCAAAGGACTTGCCGTTCGATTCGAAGCCGAGGAAATGGCCGAGCAGCAGCAGATGACCGGTGGAGGAGACCGGCAGGAACTCGGTGAGTCCCTCGACGATCCCGAGGATCAGCGCCTCGAACAGATTTTCCATGGCGGCTCGTCCTCGTCACTGTCCGGCGCATCCGCCCGGGGCCGTGGGCATCGATACGCCCAGCCCTTTGCGAATTGGTTACCAAAATCCCAACCGAACCGTGGCGATTCCTGGACATTTGCGGCGCGGCGGGTTGTGAGGGCGGGCGCGCGGCCTTATAGCGGCGCCCTGCCCTCTGCGGACGATTTTTTCGTCCAGCGGCCCCGCTTCGGCCCCAACAGCCTGATTCATGAGTGCCATGGCGACCCTTCATCACTATCCGCTATGCCCGCATTCGCGCTTCATCCGTCTCGTGCTCGGGGAATTCGGCCTCGACGCCGCCCTCGTCGAAGAGCGGGTCTGGGAACGGCGGCGCGAATTCCTCGAGATGAACCCGGCCGGCACGACGCCGGTGTTCCGCGAAGACAGCGGACTCGCCGTTCCCGGAGCCGGCCCGATCGCCGAGTATCTCGACGAGACGCGGGGCCTCGCCCTGGCCGAGCGCAGGCTGCTGCCCGAGGGGCCGGGCCAGCGCGTCGAGGTGCGCCGCCTGCTCGACTGGTTCTCGATCAAGTTCAACGAGGAGATCACCGCCCCGCTCGTGCTGGAAAAGGTGATGAAGCGCTTCATGGGCCGCGAGGACGGCGGCGGCCCGCCCGAGATGAGCGCCATCCGCGCGGCGCGCGCCAATGTGCGCTATCATTTGCGCTACATCGCCTGGCTGACGGCCAAGCGGAACTGGCTGGCCGGCTCCGAGCTGAGCTATGCCGACCTCGCCGCGGCGGCGCATCTCTCCTGCGTCGACTATCTCGGCGACGTGCCCTGGGACGAGGATGAAGCGGCGCGCGCATGGTATGCGAGGATCAAGTCGAGGCCGAGCTTCCGGCCGCTGCTGAGCGACCGGGTGCCGGGTATGGCGCCGAGCGCGCATTACGACGACCTCGACTTCTGAAGCCCGAGCGCCTCAAGCAGGCGGTCGCCGCCCGCGCCCTCGCGGAGGGCTTTTCCGTCATGCGCGTGGCTGGCGTCGACTCGATTCCGGAGGCGCCGGGCCGCCTCGCCGCCTGGCTGGAGCAGGGCCATCAGGGCGAGATGGCCTGGATGGAGGAGCGCACCGACCAGCGCGCCGCGCCGCGCCGGCTCTGGAGCGAAGCCCGCTCGGTCGTGATGCTCGGCATGAGCTATGCCCCCGCGGGTGATCCCCTGGCGGTGCTCGCCCATCCGGACAAGGCGGCGATTTCGCTCTATGCGCGCCGGCGCGACTATCACGACGTCATCAAGGGCAAGCTCAAGAGCGTCGCCGGGCTGCTCGCCGCCCAAGGCGGGGCCGACGTCAAGGTCTTCGTCGACACCGCCCCGGTGATGGAAAAGCCGTTGGCGCAGGCGGCGGGCCTCGGCTGGCAGGGCAAGCACACCGTCCTGGTCTCGCGCGAGCACGGCTCCTGGCTCTTCCTCGGCGCGATTTACACCACCGCCGAATTGCCCGTGGATGCACCCGAGACCGACCATTGCGGCTCCTGCCGGCGCTGCCTCGACATCTGCCCGACGGATGCGTTCCCAGCTCCCTATCAGCTCGATTCGCGGCGCTGCATCGCCTATCTGACGATCGAGCATCCCGGGCATATCGACGAGAGCCTTCGACCGGGGATCGGCAATCGCGTCTTCGGCTGCGACGACTGCCTCGCCGTCTGCCCCTGGAACAAGTTCGCCCAGGCCACGCGCGAGACGCGGCTGTCGCTGCGCGACGGGCTCGACGCGCTGCCGCTCGCCGATCTCGCCCGTCTCGACGACGCCGCCTTCCGCAGCCTCTTCGCCGGCACGCCGGTGAAGCGCACCGGGCGCGACCGTTTCATCCGCAATGTGCTGATCGCCATCGGCAACAGCGGCCGGGCAGACCTCGCGACGAGCGCCGTGGCCCTGCTCGCCGACCCCTCGCCGCTTGTGCGCGCGATGGCGGCCTGGGCACTGATCCGGCTCGATCCGCCGCAGGCCCTGACGCTTGCAGGCGGAGCGCTCGCGATGGAAAAGGACCCTGATGTGCGCCGCGAATGGCTGGCGCTCACGCCTGCCACGGATGCCGCCTCATGAAGCTCCTGATCCTCGGCGTCGGTTATTCCGCCGGATTCTTCGCCCGCGAGGCGCTGGCCCGCGGCTGGGAGGTCACCGGGACGGTTCGCACAGCCGAGAAGGCCGAACGGCTCAGCCGCGAGGGCATCCGCACCCTCGTCTTCGACGGGTTCGCCGTCTCCTCGTCGCTGGCGACCGCAATCGCCGAGGCGGCGGCCGTGCTGGTCTCGGTTCAGCCTGGAGAGGCCGGCGATCCCGCGTTCCAGGCGCTTGGGCCTGCCCTGGAGGCGGCGCCTGCGCTCCGCTGGATCGGCTATCTCTCGACCATCGGCGTCTATGGCGACCATGGCGGCGCCTGGATCGACGAGGAGACCGCGGCGCGGCCGAGCTTCCGTTCGCAGTTGCGCCTGCAGATCGAGCGCGACTGGCTGGCGCTGGGCGAGCGAACCGGCAAGGCCGTCCAGATCTTCCGGCTCTCGGGCATCTACGGGCCCGGCCGCAATCCGATTGTGAAGCTGCGGACCGGCACGGCGACGCGGCTGGTCAAGCCGGGACAGGTGTTCAACCGCATCCATGTCGACGACATCTCCGGCATCCTGATGGCCTCGATCGAGGCCCCGCGTCCGGGCGCGATCTACAACGTCACGGATGACGAGCCGGCGCCGCCCCAGGACGTCGTGGTCCATGCCGCGGCGCTGGCCGGGCTGACGCCGCCGCCCGAGACGCCCTTCGATCCGGCGAAGCTCTCCCCGATGGCGGCGAGCTTCTACGGCGAGAACAAGCGTGTCTCGAACGCGCTGGTGAAGCGCGAATTCGGCTATGCCTTCCGGTATCCGACCTATCGCGAGGCGCTGCCGGTGCTGCTCGCCGGGGGCGACTGATCGCCAACCGGCCGGGTCAGGCGGCGTAGCGCTGCCCCTCGTCGCCGTAATAGGCGACATAGCGCTGGTCGATCGCCTCGACCGGCAGAATGACCAGAACGTCGGTGGTGCCGAACTGCCGGTCGATCACGGCGCCGGTGCCGAAGCGGGCGCCCAGCCGCAGATAGCCCTTGATCAGCGGCGGCATCTGCTTGAGCGCGAGCTTGGCGTCGACCATCTGCGCCGGCAAAACATCCATCGCCACATGGCGGCCGCCATGGGCGAGCGCGCTCCATTCGCCCTCCGCCCGGGCATGGTGATGCAGGAAGCTCAGCGGCAGGGCCAGATCTTCCGGATCGGTGCCGTCGAAGCTGGCGCAGCCGAACATCGCGTCGATGCGGTGGTGGCGGATATAGGCCCAGATGCCGTGCCAGAGCAGCTCGACGGTCTTCTTGCTGCGATAGGGCTCGAGGACGCAGGAGCGGCCCAGCTCGAGGAAGCGCTTGCCGGGATGGCGAGCGATCAGCGGCGCGAGATCGAACTCGCTCTGGGTGTAGAAGCCGCCGAGCCGCAGGGCCTCGTCCTGCCGCATCAGCCGGTAGGTGCCGACGATCTTAGGCTTCACGCCGCCGAAGCGGCCGCGCGCGGCATGGTCGATGACCAGCAGATGGTCGCAGGCCGCATCAAAACGGTCGGCATCGCGCCGGAACATCCGCGAGACCACGTCGGGCTTGGCCGACATCTCCTGGTAGAACACCCGGTAACGCAGGCGCTGCGCCCGCCAGACCTCGCTGGGGCCGCGCGCGAGCCTGACTTCGAGCGAGCCGCTGCGGCCGAGCGTCCCGGCGAGAGGGTCCGACTGAGCCGGCTGAAGGCCGAAACGGCGTATCGTTTCGCCACCGATGCGGCGCAGGGGCGCCAGGCCGGACGCCAGGAGGCCCACCGCCACGGCATTGCGAGCCGGCTCTCGGAGGCGTCCTTGGAGGTCGGGTGCCATGGTCGTCTTGTCCCCCGGGCCGCACGTTCTGGCAATGGGCCGGATATGCGCCCGCCATCTGACGGGTTCGCGACGGAACTGCGACGAAGTGGTGACGTAGCGCTAGGCGGAGCGGCTGAGCGGATGCGACGCAGCGACGCGGTCCAGCCAGCGCTGCAGCGCGGCGCGCTCCAGAGGCTTAGCCAGACAATCATCCATGCCCGCCGCGAGCGCCGCAGCGCGGTCACCGTCGGACACATTGGCGCTGACGGCGACCAAAGGCAGCGGCGCGCGGCCGGGCCCCTCTTTCTCTCTCGCCCGCACGGCGCGCGCGACGGCGAGACCGTCCATCCCCGGCATGCGGATGTCGAGCAGGACGAGGTCGAAACAGGGACCGTCGCCAGCGAACCCGGCCTCGATCGCTGCCAGCGCGCGGGACCCATCGGGCGCCCAGACGGCCGCGCAGCCGAAACGCTCCAAGGTGCGGGTGGCCAGCAAGGCGTTGATCTCGTTGTCCTCCGCCACGAGCACCGACAGACGCGGGCGGGACGGCGGCGACGGCGAGGCCGCCGGCTCGGCCGCGACCGCCGCGAGGACCGGGCGTGGCGAGAGCCGCTGATAGAGCGAGCGGGCGCGGACGGGTTTGACCAGGAAGCCGGTGAAGCCGGCTTCGCGCGGCGAGCCGAACTGACGTCGCTCCAGCGGCGAAAGCATGATCAGGCAGTCGGCGACGCCGGCGCGGCGCGCCTCGGCGGCAAGCGCGATCGCCTCGGTCCGCCCGATCTCCTGGTCGATCAGCGCCGCGTCGCAGGACGCAGGGTCGCGCAGCAGCGCCCGCGCCTCCTCGGCATCGCTCGCCACGAGCGCGTCTCCGCCCGCGGCCCGGATGATCTCGCGCAGGAACCCGGCGCCGAAGGGCGCGCCGGACACGACGAGCACACGCTTGCCGCGCCAGTCCGGCAGGGCCGCGGTCTCTGTCGCTTCGGAAGCCTCCAGCGGCAGGCGGACGCGGAACAGGGAGCCGCCGCCTTCGCGGCCCTCGACCCCGACGGAACCGTCCATCAGCGCGGTGAGCCGGCGCACGATGGCGAGCCCGAGGCCTGTCCCTTCATGGCGGCGCGCGGGCGAGACATCGGCCTGCTCGAATTCCTCGAAAATCGCCTGCCGCCGCTCCTCCGGGATGCCGGGGCCGGTATCGGCGACGTCGATGATGACCATCCCGTCGTCTCGGCTGATGCGGATGCCGACGCCGCCCTGGTCGGTGAACTTGATCGCGTTGCCGACAAGGTTCAACAGGATCTGCCGGATGCGGTCGCGATCACCGACGAGATGCGTCGGCAGGTCGGGCGCGAGATGGGCTGCGAGTTCGATGCCCTTGACCTGGGCGCGCGGGGCCATCAGCTCCGAGACCGTCTCGACCAGCACGCCGAGATCGAAGGGCTC
>OGCL01002242.1_pt1 | contig 13980 bp, 12 predicted proteins | sample 1570041 | NCBI WGS metagenome assembly OGCL01 (sample SAMN06266162, study PRJEB24511) | hot springs metagenome | isolation source: Hot spring water | place: South Africa: Limpopo | collected 2015-06-22 | reverse complement strand
ATTGTCTATATGTTTTTGACACGGGGCTGGGCATAAAACCACCTGTCCAACCGTATTTCAGTATACGGTGGGACAGGTGGAAATACAAGTGGCAATCATCGAAAAAATTCTGCTGATCTTTACGAATCAAACCCCAAACCCAGCACGTCCAGCGTTTTCAGCCACAGGTTTCTTTTGCCTGCGTTTTTATCGGCCTGATCCAAAGACCATCTTGTAAAGTTGATGATCGGGTTGCGCAACGGCTCCGGCGCTCGTTCCGGGCCGCACGCTGGCCAGCGCTTCCAGATAGCGACGCAGCATGGGCTCACTGCCCTCGCGCGCCATCATGATGCGCGGCAGGCTGCTGAACTCCTGACCGATTGGTCCCATCGGGATGGCCGCCTGACGGTCGGCCGTCACGTTGATGTTGACGTTGGTCCGCGAGGGCGTGACGCTCATGATGCGCTGCTTGAACCACTCCAGGAAGCGCTTCTGCCCCGTTGCCATGCGCTCGTTGAGCACGCTGGGGTTGTCCCACGAGGTCTGGTCGTACAGGGTGCGCAGGAGCGTGCCCACCGGTGAATGGGACGGGTCACCCAGCCGGTTCATGCGCTGCACCGCATCGTCGAAGCCGCCAAACTCCAGCACGGCGATGCCCTGCATGAAGCGCTGCCACTCGCGGACGTACTCGGTCTTGTACATCTGTGTCAGCACCTTTTCGATCTGCTCGGGGCTGCCTTCCAGGGTCAGGTCATCCGACACCGCCGTCTTGAGCACCCAATCCGACGACTGCAGTTCCTTGTGCGCGGCGTCTTTGATGGCCTGCTTGATGTAGCCATCCCAGGCCTCCCGTGTGAACACGCCCGAGACGGCATGGCTGCCGGCCACGAGCTTGTTGTCGGCGTCCTGCACCAGGCGGGCCACCGTCACGGGCGCGTAGCGCGTGGCCGCACGCGCCTTGATTTCGCCGTAGACGCGCTCACGCGCCGGCATGCCCTTGACCACACGACGCAGGCTCTCGCGCGTCTGATCCAGCAGGCCCAAGTTCAAGTCGAGCTGCGGGAAGGCCGGATCGTGCATCTGCGACAGCGCGAACGACAGCGTGCGCTCGGCATGCCGAATCATCTGCTCACGGGTCATGCTGCCGCGGTTGTCCTCCAGCCAGGCCCGCCAGAAACGCGTCAGCTGGTCACTCATGTGGCCGGTTTCCAGCCGGCTGCGGTCGCCGAGCATCAGGTAGGCCTTCAGGGCGTTGTAAGCCTCGGTGACCTCAGCTGCCGATGAGCGGGTGTAGCGTGACCCTGCGGCAGGCGGTGCCTGTTCGAGCGCCGAGGCCAGCCGCACGCCGGCGGCTTCAGGCTCGTCGGCCATCAGCGAACCATCGGGAGTGCGCCGCAGGGGCTTGAGTTCGTCAGCATGGGCATTGACCTCGGTAAGGTATGCCTCCATGGCTTGCGCAGCGGGCTTGAGCAGCACCACCTGCAGACCGTGGAAGTACTCTTCGCGCAGGCGGTCTTCGATGGCGTGTCCCTGATACAAGCCCAGGCCGATGGACCAAGGCCGCGTGTCGCGGTAGCGCTGCATCTGCTCCAGCCGGTCCTGAAGAATCTCCAGCGCCTCCAGGCGCGACTGCAGATCGACACGCTGCTCCTGCACGCGCTGCGCCTTGATCAGGTCGGCCTCGACATTGGCCACCAGCTGGCGGTTGCCGGTGTATGACCACGTCCAGCCGGCCAGCAACGCCCCGAGCAGCGCCACGCCACCGAAGAAGGTGGCATAGCGCAGGTGCAGCTTGGTGCGGCTGGTGTACTGCTGCACCGGTTGCCGGTCGGCGAAGATCACCCGCGAGAACAGATCGCGCAGGAAGAAGCCACTTTGCGAGTACACGGCGGCGGCCGTACCCGGTTGAAGCTGCAGGCCGAACTGCTCGGCCACGCGCTGGCTTGCGCGGCTGGTCGACTGGCCCTCCTGCACGGCGCTGGTGAAGTAGAAGCCCCGGAAAATGGGCTGGAACTGGAAGGGGTTGTCTTCGAACAGCGTGTGCACAAAGGTGCGCAGCGCGGGCTTGAGGGCAGCGAACTCCAGCGGGAAGGTCAGCACACCCGGCGGCAGCTGCTCGCCGCGGTGCAGCGACATGCGGGCCACCGAAGCCTCTTTCAAGCCCTGGTACAGCGTGTCGAACTGCGCGTCGAACGCCGCAGCCGCATCCACACGGCCCTGCACCTGATAAGGCAGCGTCGCGCCCCAGACCTGGTCGCGCTCGCCGCGGTCGCGGTCTTCGAAGAAATCCACAAAGCCCGCGATCAGGTCGGCCTTGGTGAACACCACATACACCGGCACGAACACTTCGAGCCGCTCGGTGAGCTCTTGCACGCGCAGCCGCAGCTTGCGCGCCAGCTCGATCCCGAAATCGGCCTTGTTGTTGGCCAGCTCGGCGATGCTCACGGCGATGATCACGCCGTTAAGCGGTGCCTTGCTGCGGTACTTCTTGAGCAGCGACAGAAAGCCCAGCCATTCGTCGCGGTCTTCTTCGTGCACCGAGTAGCGGCCGGCGGTGTCGAGCAGGATGCCTTCGGCGGTGAAGTACCAGTCGCAATGGCGCGTGCCGCCGATGCCCTGGATGATGTTGTCGGTGTTCTCGGCAAACGGGAACTTCAGACCCGACTTCACGATGGCCGAGCTCTTGCCGGCCGCAGGGTTGCCGATGATGGCGTACCAGGGCAGCTCGTACAGCGCGGCCGAGCCGGACATCTCGCCAAGTTTGGAGGTCTTGATGCGCTTGACGGCCTCGGCCATGCGCTCGCGCAGTGCCGCCACTTCGGAGCCCCGCCCGGCCTGCTCGGCAGCCTGGATGGCCTTGCTGGCTTCGGCATCCATGGCCTGCTCCAGCGCAGCGGCGGCCTTGTGGGCGCGCCAACGGCGCACGCCCCACACCCCCACCCAGATCACCGCCAGCGCGGCCAGGACCACGCCCCCCCAGAACAGGCCGACGCGCATGGCATCGGCACTGAGAAACAGCATGGCGGCCAAGGCCAGCACGCCAATGACAGTCAGCGTGCGGCGGTCGAGAAGTAACGTCCAGAATCGTTGCATGGAGATGTCCTGCGGGGTCAGGTGGGCGCCTCAGCCGGCGCGGGCTGAGCCAGGGCCACCACGACCCGCTCATGGGATGACTGCATCAGAATGGCCAGCGCAGCCGTGCCCTCACCGCCCTGCCGCACAGCGGCCGCGGCGAGGCTGACGGCCAGCAAGGCGCGGGCGGCACCGGTGTCGCCGCAGGCCACGCCCGCGCGCACCACCTGTTCGGTCGGGTCCAAGTCAGGCTGCGCCGCTTGAAGCGCCTGAAACAGCTCGGCGGCACGGCTGCCGCGGTGGTCGGCATCGGTCACCACCTGAACCTGCTCGAGCGGTGCCTGCAACCGGGGCCACAAGGCGCCCAGCAAGGCATCGAGTTCGTTGTGGGCGACCCGGCCCGCGGCATCGGCAGATTTGTCGCGGCGCAGGCATCCTGCGCGGTACAAACGCGGCAGCGGCTGGTCATCTCGCGGCAGACCCGGCCACATAGGGTGCGCCAGCAGCAGCCCGACCGCCGCCTCACCGGGCATGCGGCCGCCCTGGTGTTGCGCGGTAAACAAGGCGCCGACGGACTGCCAGCGCGACACCACGTCGGGATCCAGGGCGCTGTCGGCCGCCAGCAGCAGACAAGCCTGTGGCCGGGGGTCGCGCTGCCAGGCGCACATGAGCTGATCGACCTCCTGCCAGACGGTCTCGGGCTCGGCCAGCGGATCGCTCAGCCAGCGCACGCCCTGGGCGTGGTTGGCCTGGGTCCAATCCAGCATGCCGGCACAGCGGGCACGCAGCCACTGCACCGCGCCTTCCAGCTCGGCGGCGCGCCAGTGCGTGGGCAACACGAGTCGCACCGTGAGCAGCGGCGCACCGGCCGCACGCGCGCGCACCATGTCGGGTGTGACAAGGGGGGCGACGCCAGAGAGGTAGGCGGGCGACTGCCACACATCCGCCCCGCTGAGACGGGCCGTCGCACGCGCGTCGGCGCCGTCCGGCAGGGTCACGACCAGTTGCTCGCACAACACATCGACCAGACGCTGCGCCACGGCAGACAAACGCCACAGGGCACGGCGCGCGCCTTCTGACCAGGGCAACCCGTCCGGCAACGGCGGCCAGGTGGCGCCGGCCTCGCCATCCTGCGCGCCATCGGCGTCGTCCCTCAGCATGGCGCCAATCTCATCGGGCACCTCGCCGCGAGCGGTAAACACAGGCAGGCCGTCTGCGTCCACCAGCACCGGATCAAGCGCAGGCGGCGTCGATTCACGCAACGCCGTCAACACGCCGACAGGCTCGTCGCCCAGTGGCAGGCTGACCGCTTCGGCCAGCACCCAGGCATGTGCGACCTGAAGCGCCTCGTCGGTCTGCGGCGCCGCCTGAGTTGCCGCCGCAGTCACGGCCGGCACGGGCGCGGGCGGCGCCTGACGCATGCGCTGCACCGCCCAGCCCGTAAACCAGATCACCGCCACGAGCAGCACAGGCAAGAGCAGCAACTGCACCACGATGTCGGCCATCGTGACGTCGCGGTCGGCGTTCTGCCATTGCCACAGCGTCACCAGCCAGACCATCGTGCCGACGATCAGCAGCAGGCCGCCCGCTTTCCAAACCCTGTTCATAGCCCGTGTCCGTTGCCCGCGTCGTCAACTGCCCGCGTTGCAGCTCATGCCGCGGTTGACACAGCCTGGGTCGACAGCAACGTCGCGCCGCAAGCGCACTTGTCACCGTGGCGTGCGGCGGGCTTGCCATCGATCAGCATGGTGGGATCACCAGAGACGATGACGGTGGTGCCGCCGTGGCCCTTTTTGGGGCACGTGACCTTGTCGCCTACGCGCGCGATGCGTTTGCCATGGGTGTCGGTCACACCGGAGGCTTCGATCACCTTGCCGCCGTGGCTGGTCGGATCACCCAAGACGATGAATGGTCGGCCCATGCCCTGCACTCCCCTGCTATGTGATGGTGTCACCGCTGTTGGCAACGGTGCGGGCGCAGTCTACTGGCTTGGTCGGCGGGCTCGCACCCCCGTCAGGGGGTGTTGGTGTTACCGCTTGTGTCCGGCGCGGGTGCCACTGCCTGAGCCCGGTTGCGTGCGGCCCGCATGGCCTGCCGTACCTCGGGCGTCCGCCATTCGACGTGCCCAAGATCGCGCATCTGCCACCGCCCGCCCCAGGTCAGTCCCATCGACTCGGCCACCTCGCCAAACAGCGTGTACCCGCGCATGGCCCAGGGGTCTTTCTCGGAGATCACGACGCGTCCATCGCGCATGAAGGCAGCATCGGCGGCCATGCCGAACTGGTGGTAGCTCTGATAGGCCCCTGCCATGGTGACGTGGGTCCCCTTGGCTGCCAGCATGGCCTGTCGCTCGGGGCTTCGATAGCCCTCCAGCAGCACCATGTCATAGCCGTGCTGATCCCGCATGACCTTGAACACGCGCAACAGCAACTGCACGAACTCCGGATTCATGCGGTCCCAGCGTCGGTCTGCCGAGGCCGTCATGGGCCGCTCGATCTCGACCTCCATGGTGGTGAACACCTCAGGCGGCAAAGGCGGCGGCGGCACCAGTTGCTCTCCCGCGAGCAGCTGCGAGACCTGCGTGTGCCCCGGCCGTACCTGATCGTCAAAACCATCAAGCATGCGCGTGCCCCACGCGCTCCAGACCAGGGTGAGCGTGACCGGCGTAAGCAGCAACACCAGCGATATCAACATCCATCGACCCCAACGGGGCGCATGCTGCGCAGGCAGCACCCCGGCGCGGCTCTGCTCGCGCCACCGCTGCCATCGTGTCTGGACACGAAACCCCACCACGGTCGGATCTGGCAGGAGGCCGCCCCGCCACCAGCGCAGGACGCGCCACCAAATGGCACGCGGCACAGTCGGAAACGCCAGTGCCGCCAGCACGCCGCAGCCCAGCACGAAATACAACAACACCCACCCCAGTTGCATGGTTCGTGTAACCAAAGTTTGCGAAGGCGCTCAAGATGCTGGCGCCTTCGGACCCGCTTCGTAAAATGGCGGGCCGCGCGCATCATAAGACCGAGGGGGCCCGACTTGAGTTCCACCCATGGCGGAGCTTCCCGCCGACCCGATCCAACTGGTCGTTCTCGTCGACCCGGCTTCGACCGTCCCAGCCTGTTTGCGGGCATGGAAGACGATATCGTCGATGTCGAACCCGACCGCGTGCGCATCCTGTCATCGCTCGAACCGCGCAAGCGTGTGGCCGATCCACGCTCACGCAAATCGCAGCGTCAACGCAAGGCGGCTCGGGCCCGGTGGTGGTCTCGGGCCCTGGTGGGCGTAATGGCACTCGGTCTGTTGACCGTGGCCATGGGCGTGTACCTGCTGATTCGCTCGGCGCACGACACCGAACAGGCCTTGAGCAGCTGGCCGCTGCCCGAAACACCGACCGCGTTACCCACCGCCGACGAGTGGCAGTTTGCGCCACCGGCGGCGGGGCTGCTGAGTGCCACCGTCGCCGAAGCGGAAGCCGCAGCGTTGGTCAACGTGCCGACCGAGCCGGACACCGCGGCGGGCGCCGAAACACACACCAGCTTGACATCTCCGGTCGCCGAGGCGTCTCATGAGCCGACGGTCGAGCCCGACCCCCTGGCGGCGCTCAAGCCCGGCCCCGTTGTCGATACACCGCGCAAGACCGCTGCAGCCTCGGCAGCGCCCACGGTCGCCCCAATCGCCACCTCACCCGCGCCACCCCCACCCGCCAAGGCGGCTGCTGCCGCCTCTGACCGTACGTCGCCGACCGCACCTGCCACCGTCGCGCGCCCGGCCAGCCGCGCCAGCGCCGACGTGGCCCTGCTTGAAGCCGTGTTCCCCGATCACGACCCGCACAAGGCCAGCAAGACTGATCTCTTCCGGGCCTGCCAGGGCATGTCGGGCGCAGAAGCGTCCATCTGTCGCGCACGCATCTGTGTGCAGCATCCGGGCGTGCCGGCCTGCCAATGACGCCGGGGGGTCGCAGCCCCTAGGCTAAGCTGGGGGCATGCACCGCTTCGCGCAGCTCTATCAGGAACTCGACGCCAGCACCAGCATCCGGCGCAAGCTCGATGCGCTGCGCCGTTACTGGCAAGATGCGCCCGCTGCCGACGCGGCCTGGGCCGTGTACTTTCTGGCGGGCGGGCGACCACGCCGTACGCTGAGCAGCACGGCGCTGCGCCAATGGGCGGCCGACCGGGCGGGCGTCTCCGACTGGCTGTTCGAGGTGTCTTACCAGACCGTGGGCGACCTGGCCGAGACCATTGCGCTGCTGCTGCCGGCGCTGCCCGTGCGCGACACCACGCCGCTGTCGGTGTGGATGACCGAACGGCTGCTGCCCTGGCGCACACAGCCGCCCGAGCAGCAATGGACCACACTGTCAGCCTGGATGAGCAGCCTGGACCCAACCCAGCGCTTTGTGCTGATCAAACTGATCGGCGGTGGCTGGCGGGTGGGCGTGAGCCGACAGCTGGTGGTGCGCTCGCTGGCCGAGCACACGGGCCTGCCTGTGCCGCTGGTGGCGCAGCGCATGATGGGCTACACCGACAGCCGCCACGTGCCCAACGCTGCAGCATACGAAGCGCTGGTCGCGCCCCCTGCGGCGACGGCAGGCGACGAGGGTCAGGCTTGCCCACCCGGCATCCAGCCCTACCCCTTCTTTCTTGCCCATCCGATGGACGAGCTGCCGGCCGAAGCCCCCGACGCCTGGCTGGCCGAGTGGAAGTTCGACGGCATCCGTGCGCAAATCGTGCGCCGCCATGGCGAAACCGGCATCTGGTCGCGAGGCGAAGAGTTGCTCAACGAGGCCTTTCCCGATCTGCTGGCCCTGGCTGCGTCATGGCCGGACGGCACCGTGCTCGATGGCGAGATCGTCGTGCGCGACGAAACGGTCGTGCCCTTGCCTGCCGACAGTCCCCTGGCCGCCCTGGGCTGGCGACCCGCCCCGTTTGACCGGCTGCAGACCCGCATCACGCGCAAGCAGATCACACGGCGCCTGCTCGATGAGCATCCCGCCGCTTTCATCCCCTATGACCTGCTTGAATGGCAGTGTGCCGACCTGCGTGCCCTGCCCCAGGCCGCGCGGCGCACCCGGCTGGAAGCGGTTGCCGCGGCGCTCGGTTTGATCGCCTCGCCGCTGGTGCGCGCGCCCGACTGGACGGGCCTCGCGGCGCAGCGCGCGGGCGCACGTACAGCGGGCCTGGAAGGGCTGATGCTCAAGCAGGCCGAGGCACGCTACGGCATGGGCCGCACGCGCAGCGACGGCGTGTGGTTGAAATGGAAGCTCGACCCGATGACGGTCGACGCGGTGCTCGTCTATGCCCAGGCAGGCCATGGGCGGCGCGCCAACCTCTACACCGACTACACCTTTGCCGTGTGGAATCGCCCGCCAGCCAACGATGCCGAGGTGCAGGCCGTGCAGGATGCCATCGCGGCGCGCGAACCTGCTCGGCCCGGCGCCCTGCAACTGGTCACCTTCGCCAAGGCCTACAGCGGCCTGACCGACACGGAGTTGCAGGCCGTGGACAAAGTCATCCGCCAGACCACGGTCGACCGGTTCGGGCCCGTGCGCAGCCTGCGCCCCACGCTCGTGTTCGAGCTGGGCTTCGAGGGCATTGGCGCCAGCCCGCGCCACAAGAGCGGCCTGGCCGTGCGCTTCCCCCGCATCCTGCGCTGGCGCACGGACAAGCCGCTGCGCGAGGCGGACACGCTCGCCGACCTGCAACGCTGGCTGCCGCCCTGACGCGGCTTCGCACACAAAAATCTGGCACCAATCGGTTCAATCCAGCGTCAACCCTGACTCAGTACCGGATTCCCGTCCCCGGCTTGTGCGCGTTCTGTCGAGGGCGGCTACCATGCCTGACCGTTCACCCTCGCGCCCCTGCCTGGACAAACCATGACCACGCCCACTCTGAGAGCTGTCACCATGCCACTTGCGTCCGACCCGTCGCCCCAAGCTGTTTCGCATGACGAGGGCGTGCCCGTGTCGGTGCGCATCCGCGAGCGCATCAAGGCCGCGCAGCAGCGTTTCCACGCCAACGACAACATCGCGGCCTTCATCGAACCGGGCGAACTCGAGAAACTGCTCGACGAAGTCGCCTCGAAACTCGATGGCGTGCTCGAGAGCCTGGTCATCGACACCGAGAGCGACCACAACACGCAGGACACGGCCCGCCGCGTGGCCAAGATGTACCTCAACGAGATCTTCAAGGGCCGCTATCACGCCGCGCCCTCGGTCACCGAGTTCCCCAACGTCGAACGGCTCAACGAGCTGATGATCGTCGGGCCGATCACCGTGCGCAGCGCCTGCTCGCACCATCTGTGCCCCATCATCGGCAAGGTGTGGATCGGCATCATGCCCAACGAGCACTCCAACCTGATCGGCCTGTCGAAGTATGCGCGCCTGATCGACTGGATCATGAGCCGACCACAGATTCAGGAAGAAGCGGTGACCCAGGTGGCCGACCTGCTGCAGTCGCGCATGAACCCCGATGGCCTGGCCGTCGTGATGGAAGCCGATCACTTCTGCATGCATTGGCGCGGCGTCAAGGACATGGACTCGAAGATGATCAACAGCGTGATGCGCGGCTCCTTCCTCAAGGACGCCAACCTGCGCCGCGAGTTTCTGGCGTTGGTCAACACGCGCAAGGGCTGAACACCATGCTGGTCCGCCTGCTCTATGCCAGCCGCGCCACCCAGGCGCTCACGCCGGAAGTGATCGACAGCATCCTGGCTGCTTCGCGTCGCAACAACCCGGCCGTGGGCATCACAGGGCTGCTTTGCCACAGCGGCGACATCTTCATGCAGGTGCTCGAAGGTGGTCGCCAGGCCGTCAACCAGCTGTACACCCGCATCAGCCGCGACCCGCGCCACGGCGAAGTCGAACTGCTGTATTACGAAGAGATCACAGAGCGGCGCTTTGCCGGCTGGACGATGGGCCAGGTCAACCTCACCCGTGTGAATCCGTCCATCCTGCTGAAGTATTCCGAACGGCCGGTGCTCGATCCCTATGCGGTCTCGGGCGCCGTGTCGATGGCGCTGCTGGACGAGCTGATTGCCACGGCTTCCATCATCAGCCGGCCTTGAGCCCCTTGCCCGCCACGCTGCTGGGCCTGGACTTCAGCAGCGCGCCTTCCGCCCGCAAGCCACTGGTGCTGGCACGCGGCACGCGCATTGGCGCCGTCGTGCGGCTGGATCGCATCGACACCTTCACCAACCTGAGCGACTGGGCCACTTGGCTGCGCGAAGCAGTTGCCTTGCCAGACGGGTTTGTCATGGGCTGCGACTTCCCGTTCGGCCTGCCTCGCCCGTTTGTCGAGGCGCTGCGCCGGGAGGGGCCGGCCTCCTTGCCTCACGACCTGGCGCAGGGCCCGCTGGACGCGCAGGGCGCGCCGGCCACGTTGATTCGGGCGCTGCACGCGCACTGCGTAGACCGCGCGGGCTTTCAGCGCCTGGTCGACGGCTGGGGGCAGGACTGGCAGACCGCGCGCCCAGCCGGCTCACGACTGATTCACCGCCGCTGTGACCAGGCCCTACCCGGCACCGTGAGCACCAGCCCGCTGCAGACAAGGTATGTGCCCGTTGGCAAGATGTACTTCGAAGGCCTGAGCCGCCTGGTGGATGCCGGTGTGACCCTGCCTGGCATGCAGGCGGGCCAGCCGCACGCCATCGCGCTGGAAGCGTATCCAGGCTTGCTGGCCACCGAGGTGATTGGCCGGCGCAGCTACAAGAGCGAAACCGACCCAAGCCCCGAGCGACTGCTCGCCCGCATGGATCTTGTCGACGCCCTGGAGCAGGGCCGCACGCGCCTGGGCTTGCGGCTCAAGCTCACGCCTGCGCAACGCGACCACCTCGCGGCCGACCCGAAAGGCGACAGGCTGGATGCCGTCTTGTGCCTGATCCAGGCCGCCTGGGCCCACGCCCAGGCAGAAGCGGGTGCCCCTCTATGGGGCCTGCCGGACGGGGTGGACCCGGTCGAAGGGTGGATACTCACGGCATGAACGTCTCTACCCTGAATCAGACCGAGGTGCTCGGTCAGCCAGCCGTCCACATCGTCGCGCCCGACGGCGCACAGGCCACCGTGCTGCTGCACGGCGCGCACGTCGTCTCGTGGGTGCCCGCCGGCGCCCATGAACAGCTTTACCTCTCGCCCACCGCTGTGGCGGGCCCGGGCCGCGCCGTGCGCGGTGGCGTGCCGGTCATCTTTCCTCAATTCGAGCAGATGGGACCGGACACCAGCCTGCCCCGCCATGGCTTTGCCCGCACCCGTGCGTGGGAAATCGACAGCCACCATCGCGGCCGCGAGCACAGCCAGGTCACCCTCGCGCTGCACGACGATGCCGACACCCGCGCCCTGTGGCCCCATGGCTTCCGGCTGGAGTTGACCGTTTCGGTTGGCGCGCGCCGCCTGGATCTGGAGCTGTTCGCCGAGAACACGGGCCAGACGCCCTGGCCTTTTGCGGCCGCGCTGCACACCTATCTGGCCGTGTCCAACCTGGCCAATGTGCGGCTGCAGGGGCTGGAGGGCTGCCGCTACCGAGATAGGCTGCTGGGCGGCAGCGCGGTGGAAGACCACCCCGAAAAGCGCTTCCACGGCGAGATGGACCGCATCTACAGCCAGGTGCCCGACTTGCTGCTGCGCGATGGCCCACGCCGGCTCAGTCTGCGCAGCGACAACCTGCCCGACGCGGTGGTGTGGAACCCGGGCCCCCAGAAATGCGCGGCCATGAACGACATGCCCGCAGGTGACTGGGAACACATGCTGTGCGTGGAAGCCGCCCGCATCGAGTCGCCGCTCACACTGCAACCCGGCGAGACCTGGGCCGGTCTGCACACCCTCGTGCTGGCCGAAGACTGATCGACGACTGAGCGCGCTTAGAGCAGCTGGCGGATGTCGGCCAGCAACTGGTCGACTGGCATGCCATAGCGCACGAACAGCCGCACCTGGCCACTGGGGTCGAACACAAAAGCCCCAGCGGTGTGATCGATGGTGTAGTTGCCACCCTTGGTCGGCACCTTCTGATAGAACACCTTGAACTCTTTGGCGGCGGCCTTGATCTCGTCGGGCGTGCCGGTGAGGCCGACAAAGCTCGGGTCCATCGAACCGAGGTAGCCCTTGAGCAGCTCGGGCGTGTCGCGCTCGGGGTCAACCGTCACGAACACCCCCTGCACCCGCTCACCATCGGCCCCCAGACGGCGGCGCACCTCGGCCAGCTCGGCCATGGTGGTGGGGCAGACATCAGGGCACTGGGTGAAGCCAAAGAACAGGAACACCACCTTGCCCTTGAACTCGCCGAGCGATCGGGCACGCCCGTCCACGTCCTTGAGCGAGAGCGTCTTGGCGTAGTTGGCGCCGGTGATGTCCACACCATGGAAGCTGGCTGCGGCGTCTGACGCCTTCGGCCCACCGGGCCAGCTGAAAGGCCACTTCTCGCAGCCGGACAACACAATCGAGCCGCCCAGCAAGGCGGCCAGGGCCGCGCGGCGGCCATTCAGGCGAGAAACAGGCATGGTGGTGGTCAGATCGTCCAGTAATGATCAACCAGCAAGGCCGCGAACATCAGCATCAGGTAGATGATGCTGAATCGGAAGGTCTTGCGGGCCAGGGCATCACTGTAACGCCGCCACAGCGCAAAGGTGTACGCAAAGAAAGTGAGCCCCAGGCCCACGGCCGCCACCAGATAGATCCAGCCGCTCATGCCATAGATGAAGGGCAGGAGGCTGCCCGCCAGCAGGATCAGGGTGTAGAGCATCACATGCAGCCGCGTGAAAGCGTTGCCGTGTGTCACGGGCAGCATGGGCAGACCGGCGCGCGCGTAGTCTTCGACCCGGTAAAGCGCCAGGGCCCAGAAATGCGGTGGTGTCCACAGAAAGATGATCAGGCACAGCAACATGGCCTCGGGCTCGACTGCGCCGCGCATCGCGGCCCAACCCAGTACCGGCGGCATCGCCCCCGAGGCGCCACCGATCACGATGTTCTGTGGCGTCATGGGCTTGAGCATGACCGTGTACACGATGGCGTAACCCACGAACGTGGCCAGCGTGAGCCACATGGTGATCAGGTTGACCCACACAGCCAGGATCAGCATGCCCGCGCCGCACAGTACAGCGCTGAACAGCAGGGCCTGCTGCCGGGTGAGCTCGCCCCGCGCGGTCGGCCGCCAGGCCGTGCGCTTCATGCGGGCATCAATGTGTTGCTCAACCAGGCAATTGAAAGCCGCCGCAGCGGCAGCCACGAGCCAGATACCGACGCACGCCGCACCCGCCGTCAGCCACTGCGCTTCGGTGGGCCAGCCCGGTACGGCCAGCAGCATGCCGATGACGGCACAAAACACGATGAGCTGCACGACCCGTGGCTTGGTGAGCGCGTAGTACTGCCGCCAGCGCGACAGCGGGCGCTGGGCGCTCAGATGCAGGGCCTCGGAGGTGGATGCAGCGGTGTTCGACATGTTGCGCGCGGAGTTGATCGCACTATGCAGCACAACCGACTTCAGCTGTACCGTGAAGTCCCTGATGGTGGCAATAAACAGGCCAAGGGCTGCTATAACCATGAAAAAGGCATGGCCAATGACAGCCTCAGGCTGAGCGGAGCTGGAAATCTCATCAGCAGATGCAGCAACGGCAAGAAGAGATGGTGCGTGCCCATGACAAGCGCGCGTCGGGCATCCCACCCTGTGGCGCGCCCACCCCGCCCCCCTCTTTAAGGTATCAAGCGCAACACCTCCGTGAGATGCAACTGCATTGCTGCTATAAATGAATCCAAGAGCGGCCAAACGCCGCCAACAGTCTCAGGGGATGGCGCATGCTTACAGCAAGCACGCGGGTTGCCTTCCGGCAGCCAATAGGCGGATACCGCAGTGAACGAAAGCGATTGCGCCGGGAGGCGCGAACGTCACACATTGCTCCGCGCGGCGCATGTCACCGCCCCCATTCTGAAACGCCGTGAGCGGGCAAAAA
>OGCL01002241.1_pt1 | contig 13980 bp, 14 predicted proteins | sample 1570041 | NCBI WGS metagenome assembly OGCL01 (sample SAMN06266162, study PRJEB24511) | hot springs metagenome | isolation source: Hot spring water | place: South Africa: Limpopo | collected 2015-06-22 | reverse complement strand
GATAACGGCGATCACGTCGATTTCCATCAGCCACTGCGGCTGAGCGAGCCCCGACACCACCAGCCCGGTGGAGATCGGGAAGACGCCTTTGAGCCATTTGCCGACTTCCCTGTAGACGTCCTCGCGGTATCGCGGGTCGATGATGTAGGTGGTCGTCTTGACGATATGGGAGAGGTCCGAGCCCGCCTCCTCGAGCAGTTGCTTGACGTTCTTCATCGCCTGTTCGGCCTGCGCCTGCGGATCTCCAAGGCCAACGAGATTGCCTTCGAAGTCGGTACCGACCTGACCGCGCACATAGACTGTGTTGCCGGCACGCACGGCCTGGCACAGGTCGTTGTCGAGCGACTGATTGGGGTAGGTCTGCTTGGTGTTGAACATGCGAATACGGGTATGGGTGGGCATGCCTGGCGACTCTGCTATGACGTGTTCAGCCAAGCTTCACATTGCTGACAAACCAGAGAAACCAGCATTTGCCGCGAGTGGTGATTAGGAAAATCTGAACCGCTCTCGCACCGCAGCGCATCGGATCTACGCCATCGCCAGAGAGCAGGGCTAGGACAGCCCCAGCGCCTTCACCACTCCGTTCAAGAAGCAGGTCGGCCTGGCGCCCAGCCAGTTCTTCAAGTGATGCGCGGTGGGCGGTTCTTGAGCGGCGCTTGTCGCGGCTGAAGCCGCTCCTACGTCAGACGTCCAGACTGTCGCCGGATGGCCGCTCAGGCGAGAGGTAGCTGACCAGTTGCCGCGCATGGGATGACAGCGCCGGCCAGCTGCGCACACACAGGCGTAATTCGCGGGTGGCCCAGACATCTTCCAGCATCACCACCGCCACCGGCAGTTCCTGGGCGAAGCGGGTCGCGGCTACCTCGGGCAGCATGGACACGCCAACGCCCTGCGCCACCAGTTGGGCGATGGCATCGAAGCTCGGCGCGCGTACTCGCACCTTGAGCGGCAAGGCATTGCGCACCGCCATGTATTCGATGAAACGCTGCATCGCCCGCTCGGCCGGCAGGCAGACGAAGGGGTAGTTGAGTGCATTGCGCAGCGAGGCCGGGCGTTGCTCAATCAGCGCATGGCCATGGGGCACCAGCAGCACCAGGCGGTCGTTGCGAAACGGCAGCGACAGCAGGTCATCGGTGGCCAGGTTGCCGTCGTAAACGCCGATGTCGATGCTGCCCTCCCTGACGATTTTCAGCACATCCTTGCTATTGTACTCGGTCAGTTGCAGATCCACCTCGGAGTAGTCGGCCAGGAACGGCCCGAGCGCCGCCGGCAGGAAGGTGCTGTTGGCCACCGTGGAGGCCGCCAGGCGCAGGGTGATGCGCCGCTCGCCGTTGAGTTCCTGCAGGGTGTCGCTGAGCTGGCGGGCCTCCTTCAGCACGCCCTGGCAGGCCTCCAGTACCAGGCGGCCGGCGGGGGTCAGGCTCATGCCGTCACTGCTGCGCACGAACAGCGTCAGCCCGCAGCGCTCCTCGAACAGACGCAGGCGGGTGCTGGCCGCCGACACGGCGACGGGGAAGGTCGCCGCCGCCTTGCTTAGGCTGCCGGTGGCGGCAATCGCCGCGATCAGGCGCAGGTCGGGCAGGTCGAAATGCATGAAGCCTTCTCTAAATCAGAAAGCCATCTTCGTGAAATTGCGATTCTGGCCGTGTAGCTTTCCGCTCAGAATAACAGCTCACTCCCCTGCCGCAGCCCCGCTCATGAATGCTCTGACCGCCTCGTACCGGCGCAGCCTGGACAACGGCGTGCTGTTCGCCGTGCTCTCGGCCACCGGTTTCAGCCTGAAAGCCATCTTCGTCAAACTCAGCTATGCCGCCGCGCCGGTGGACGCCATCACCGTGCTGAGCCTGCGCATGGGCCTGGCCCTGCCGCTGTTCGCCTGGCTGCTGTGGCTGAGCCGGGGCACCGGGCAAGCGCGCTTGTCGGCGAAGGACTGGGCGCACGTCCTGCTGCTGGGGATGCTCGGCTACTACCTGTCGAGCCTGTTCGACTTCTACGGCTTGCAGTACATCAGCGCCGGGCTGGAACGGCTGATCCTGTTCACCTACCCGACGCTGGTGCTGCTGTTGCAGATGCTGGCGATGGGCGAGCGGCCGGGCCCGCGCACCTTCCTCGCCCTGGGCCTGTGCTACCTGGGCCTGAGCATCGCCCTGGTGCATGACATCCGCGTGGAAGGCGACAGCGAGCAGATCCTGCTGGGTGCGGCCTGGGTGTTCGCCAGCGCGGTGACCTACGCCCTGTACTACCTGGGCACCGGCGTGGTGATTCGCCGGGTTGGCTCCATGCGCCTGGCAGGCCTGGCCGGCGGCGCCTCGGCGATCATGGTGCTGCTCCACTACGGCATCACCCGCGACCCCGCGCAGTTGCTGAACCTGCCGGCCGAGGTGTGGCTACACGGCTCGCTGATGGCGCTGCTGTCGACGGTGCTGCCGATCTACTGGATGGCGCTGGCCGTGCAGCGCATGGGCGCCAGCCACGCCGCCCTGTTCGGTAACCTGGGCCCGGTGCTGACCCTGTTCGCTGCCTGGGCCTTGCTCGGCGAGACCATCACCTTGTACCAGGTAGTTGGCCTGGCGCTGGTACTGCTGGGCGTCTCGCGGTTGTCGGCGGGCAAGCGCAAGAGTGAGTGAGCCTGGCTCAACCGGCCGGGATCAGGTCGGCGGCCGACGCCCTTCTCAGTACACAGCGATATGCGAGTCTGCACGCGGTTCGGTACCGCCACAGAGCACGCCGTTCTGCGGGTCGCGCACGATTATCTGGCCGCGCCCGTAGTCGGTGCGGTCGCAGGCCACTTCGATCTGGTGGCCGCAGCGGGCCAGGGCAAAGGTCAGGTCGCGCGGGGTTTCCTGCTCGATGCCGACCCTCTGCCCGCCCAGCCACTGCCAGCGCGGGGCGTCCAGCGCGGCCTGCGGGTTGAGGCCGAAGTCCACCAGGTTCATTACCATCTGCACATGCCCCTGCGGCTGCATGTAGCCGCCCATCACGCCGAACGGGCCGACCGCCACGCCGTCCTTGCTGAGAAAGCCCGGGATGATGGTGTGGAAGGTTTTCTTGCCCGGCAGCAGGTAGTTGGAATGATTCGGGTCGAGGCTGAACTCGGAGCCACGGTTCTGCAGGGCGATGCCGCTGCCTGGCAGCACCACGCCGGAGCCGAAGCCGTGGTAGGCGCTCTGGATGAACGAGACCATGTTGCCCTCGCCATCGGCGGTGGCGATGTACACCGTGCCGCTGGCCTTGGGGTCGCCGTGCAGCGGCTCGCGGGCACGCTCGCCGATCAGCGCACGGCGCCGGGCGCAGTAGTCCTCGGCGAGCAGTTCTTCGGCGGCCACACGCATATGCTCGGGGTCGGTAATGTAGTGCAGACCGTCGGCGTAGGCCAGCTTCATCGCCTCGATCTGGCGGTGCCAGGTCTGGCGGCTGTCGCGGTGATGGAAGTCGAAGCCTTCGAGAATCTTCAGGGTCATCAGGGCGATCAGGCCCTGGCCGGCCGGCGGAATCTCCCAGACGTCATAGCCGCGGTAGTTGACCTTGATCGGCTCGACCCAGCGCGGCAGGTAGCCGGCCAGATCCGCCGCCGACAGCACGCCGCCGCTGGCCGCGGCATGGCTGGCCAGGCGCTCGGCGATGGCGCCACGGTAGAAGCTTTCGCACTGGGTCTCGGCCAGCTCGGCCAGGGTCTGTGCCTGCGCCGGGTTGCGGAACAGTTGCCCGGCGACCGGCGCCTGGCCGTCGATCAGATAGGTGTCGAACCAGGCCTGCAGCTCAGGGAAGCGCTCGCGGCTGGCCTGGTACTCATCCTGGGCGATGCGCCACTGGTGAGCGACCACCGGCGATACGGGAAAGCCATCGCGGGCCAGCTCGATGGCCGGTTGCAGTAGCTCGGCGAAGGGCAGCTTGCCAAAACGCCGCGACAGCTCGGCCCAGGCCGAGGGGCAACCGGGCACGGTGACCGGCAGCCAGCCGTGCACCGGAACGCGCTCGTGGCCGGCGGCCTTAACCGCCTCGCTGGACAGCGCCGCCGGCGCATGGCCGCTGGCGTCCAGGCCGTACAGTTGGTCCTTGATCCAGACCAGGGCGAAGGCATCGCCACCGATGGCGCAACCGGTGGGCTCGACCACCGTCAGCGCGGCGGCGGTGGCGATGGCGGCATCAATCGCATTGCCACCACGGCGCAGCATGGCGATACCGGCCTCGGCCGCCAGCGGCTGGCTGGTGGCGACCATGCCCTTGCGGGCGAACACGCTCTGGCGCTGGGAGGCGTAGGGATACTCGTGGGCGGAGAAATTGAGCATGGTAGAACTCGATCCAGGGATTGATTGCAGGGCTGAGCGGCGGGTCTAGGCCGCTCGCCTTTCACAGCACGCGACTGAGGAATTCCCGCGTGCGCGGGTGATGGGGGTTGCCGAATACCTGGGCCGGCGGGCCCTCTTCGATCAGCTCGCCCTGGTGCAGCACCACCACACGGTCGGCCACCTCGCGGGCGAAGCCCATCTCGTGGGTGACCACCACCATGGTCATGCCCTCCTCGGCCAGCTCCTTCATCACCTGCAGCACCTCGCCCACTGTTTCCGGGTCCAGCGCGCTGGTCGGCTCGTCGAAGAGCATGGCCTGCGGCTTCATCGCCAGGGCACGGGCGATCGCCACGCGCTGTTGCTGGCCGCCGGACAGCTGGCTGGGGTAGTGCTCGGCCTTGTCCGACAGGCGCACGCGGGCCAGCAACTGCCGCGCCTGCTCCTCGGCCTCGCGGCGGCTGACGCCCAACACCTGGGTCGGCGCCTCGATGATGTTCTCCAGCACCGTCATGTGCGGGAACAGGTTGAAGCGCTGGAACACCATGCCGATATCGCGGCGCATGCGCGCGATGTTGCGCTCGGAGTCGCGCACGCGTTTGCCGTTGGGCCGCTCGATGTAACCCATGGGCTTGCCGTTGACCAGGATGCTGCCGCCCTGGATGTCTTCCAGATAATTCAGGCAGCGGATAAAGGTGGTCTTGCCCGAGCCGGAGGCGCCGATCAGCACCACCACCTCGCCGCGGCGCACGTTCAGCGACACGCCCTTGAGAATTTCCAGCTCGCCGAAGCGCTTGTGCACCTCGCGCGCCTGGATCACCAGGCTCTCATCGAATGCGCTCATCTCAACGCCCCCGCAAAAATTTCATGGCCCCGAGGCCGAACAGTCGGCTGCTCGCCTGCACATGGCCGTCGGTACGCCCGAAGCGCGCCTCCAACCAGCGCTGGAACAAGCCCCAGAGCGTGGTCAGCAGCAGGAAGTAGATGGCCACCACCAGGTACAGCTCGAACACGCGGAAGGTGGCCGAGGTGATCATCTGGGTGCTGAGCAGCAGCTCCTGCACGCCGATCACGCTGACCAGGGTGGTGTTCTTGAGCATCACGTTGAACTCGTTGCCCAGCGGCGGCACGATCACGCGAAAGGCCTGCGGCAGGACGATGCGGCGCATCAGCCGCGGGTAGGTCATGCCCAGCGAACGCCCCGCCTCGTACTGGCCGCGATCCACCGCGTTGATGCCGGAGCGGATGATCTCCGCCATGTAGGCGCCTTCGTTGAGGCCCAGGGCGATGATCGCCGCCTGGATGTTGCCCGGTAGGATGAACAGCCCCAGATCAAGATCCTCGAAGCGGAAGATGCCGCCCGCCGCCAGTGCGGTGTAAAGAAAGACGATCTGCACCAGCAAGGGTGTGCCGCGCATCAGCCACACGTAGAAGCGCACCGGGTAGTTGAGCAGCGGGTTGCTGGAGGCGCGCATCAGCGCCGCCAGCAGCCCCAGGACACACCCCAGCAGCATCGCCATCACCGCGATCACGCAGGTCAGCCAGAGGCCGTAGAGGTATACGTCGCTGGGCTGCAGCAGGTATTGCCAGAATATGTCCCAGTTGAAGTTCATCGTCTTTCCTCAGTCCAGCTGGTTGCCTTCGATGTGCCATTTGCCGAGCAGCGCCATGTAGCTGCCGTCGGCCTTCATGTCAGCGAGCGCCTGGCTGACCGCCTTGCTCAGCTCGGCGTCGTCCTTGCGGATGCCGAAGCCGGTGAGGATCTTGGCGAAGGCCGGCACGCCGGTTTCGAACAGCTCGGGCGCCATGCTCTGGTAGTAGCCGGCGGTTTCCATGGTGGTGCCGTAGGCATCGGCCTGGCCGACGCGCAGCGCCTGGAAGGCGTCGGTGTCGGAGTTGAACACCACCAGGGTCATCGGCGCCTTGCCGGCCTTGCGCAGCTCGTCGTTGTGCGTTTCAAGCAGGGTGCGGATGGTGGAACCGTTGAGCACGGCGACGCGCTTGCCGGTCAGGTCGTCGAGGCTGTGGATGCCGGCCGGGTTTCCCTTGAGCACGGTGACCGCCTGGCTGGAGTACATGTAGTTGACGATATCGATGACTTCGCGGCGCTCGGGTTTGTCGAACAGCTGGTCGACGATCATGTCGCATTGCCGCGCCAGCAACGCCGGAATCAGCCCGGAGAACGGCGTCACCCGCCACTCCACACGCTTGCCGTCGAGGCGCTTGGCGATCTCGTCGCCCAGCTCGACGGTGATGCCCACCGACTTCTGCTTCTCGTCGAAGAAACCCATGGGCGGCGAATCCATGGCGCCGCAGTAGACGATCTTGTCCGCCTTCGTCAGGCGTTCGGGAACCACGACCTCGGCCTGAGCCAAACCGGCCATCAGCGAGAGGGCCACCAGGGATGATGCAAGGGTGCGTTTCAACATGTTCGACTCCAGAGTGCAGTTGTGGGGCATGGCAGTTCGAAACGATGTGGCGATCGGGTCTCAGGCGCCCGACTTTTCCAGAAATTCCAGCAGGTCGGGCACGGTGCCCTCGATGTGCTCGCAGACGATCCGCTCGGCATGACGAGCATCGCCGGTACGTACGGCGTCGAGGATCACCTGGTGTTCCTCGCGCGCGCTCAGCGGCTTGTCGACGTGCTTGAGCCAGAGGCGCATGTACGGTTCGATCATCGCGTAGAGGGCGCTGATCTGGCGCATCAGGCGCGGGCGCTCGCTGAGACTGCACAGGTACTCGTGGAAGATGCGGTGGCGCACCACCCACTCCGAGCTGTCGTCACGGCACTCGTCCATCTCATCCAGCAAACGCTCCAGGCGCGCCAGGTGACGCTCGTTGACCTTGGGCGTGGCCACGCGAATCGCCAGGCCTTCCAGGGCGCTACGCATCTCGAAGACTTCGCGCATCTGGTCGACGTTGAGGCCGCTGACCACCGCGCCACGGTTGGGCCGCAGTGTCACCAGCCCCTCGGCAGCCAGACGCTTGAAGGCCCCGCGGATAGGCATGCGGCTCATCTCCAGCTCGCTGGCGATGTCCTCGGCGACCAGGCGGTCGCCGGTGCGGTATTGTCCCTGGCAGATGGCATCGAGTAGATGCAGGTAGGCCTCGTCCTCGGCCGAAAGGGCAGGTTGAGCGTTGTAGGTGATGGCGAAGGGCATCGTAAGGATTCCTGATTTTTTTGGATCCAAAAACACAATCATCCAAAAGCAGAAGTCATGCCCGAATTCACAACGTTTTGTTTTGCAAGGGAAAGGGGTGGATCGCCGGCATCCAGCGGCCCCACTGACGCACCAAAAGGCGTTACCAAGCGCCCCACGACGGAGCACTCAACGAGGCAGAAGGCCACACCGCAGCCAGATTTTCGCTATATACAGAACGATACAACGCTGTAGGATTACCGTATTCGACCTGCAGCCAACCGAGCAATCGCCGAGAACAAATCCACATGCGCAAGCTCCTCAAACACAGTCTGCTGACCTTTGCCCTGATCTTCACCAGCGGCGCCATCGCCGACGAGGTCAAGGTCGCCGTGGCCTCCAACTTCACCGCACCGCTGCAGGCCATAGCGCCCGTGTTCGAGAAGGCCACCGGGCACAAGCTGGTGGCCTCCTTCGGCGCCACCGGGCAGTTCTATGCGCAGATCAAGAATGGCGCGCCGTTCGATGTGCTGCTCGCCGCCGACGACACGACGCCGGCCAGGCTGGAGAGCGAAGGTGCGACCGTGCCCGGCTCGCGTTTCACCTACGCCATCGGCAGCCTGGTGCTGTGGTCAGCCGATGCCAGCTACCTCGACGGCACGGACGCGGCGCTGAAGGCCGGCCAGTTCAGGCACCTGTCCCTCGCCAACCCCAAGGCCGCGCCCTATGGTCTTGCAGCGATGCAGGTGCTGGACAAGCTGGGCCTGAGCGAGGCGCTGAAATCCAAGCTGGTGGAGGGCCAGAACATCACCCAGGCGCACCAGTTCGTCTCAACCGGTAATGCCGAGCTGGGTTTCGTCGCGCTGTCGCAGGTGTACAAGGACGGCCAGGTCAGTAGCGGTTCGGCCTGGATCGTTCCAGACACCATGTACGACCCGATCAAGCAGGACGCGGTGATCCTCAAGCAGGGCGCGGACAATCCGGCCGCCGCGGCACTGGTCGAGTACCTGCAGGGCGCGGAAGCGACCAGGGTGATCGAATCGTTCGGCTATAAACTGCCGTAGCCCGGATGAAATCCGGGAGCCTTCTGACTGTGCCTGTCCCGGATTGCATCCGGGCTACATCTGCCACCGGAACCTACACATGCCGCTGTCCAAGAATGACCTCGACGCCATCCTCCTGACCCTGGAGCTGGCCTCGCTGACCACCGTGCTGCTGCTGATCATCGGCACGCCGATTGCCCTGTGGCTGGCGCGCACCGAGTCCTGGCTCAAGCGCCCGGTCGGTGCCATTGTCGCGCTGCCGCTGGTGCTGCCGCCGACGGTGATCGGCTTCTATCTGCTGGTGAGCATGGGGCCCAATGGGTTCTTCGGCCAACTGACGCAGAGCCTTGGTCTCGGCACCTTCACTTTCACCTTTACCGGTCTGGTGATCGGTTCGATCTTCTATTCCCTGCCCTTCGTCGTGCAGCCGCTGCAGAACGCCTTCGAGGCCATCGGTCGCGGCCCGCTGGAGGCCGCCGCGACCTTGCGTGCCAATCCCTGGGACAGCTTCTTCAGCGTGGTGCTGCCGCTGGCTCGCCCCGGCTTCATCACCGCCGCCATTCTCAGTTTCGCCCATACCATCGGTGAGTTCGGCGTGGTGCTGATGATCGGCGGCAATATCCCCGGCAAGACTCAGGTGGTGTCGGTGCAGATCTACAACCACGTGGAAACCATGAACTACACCCAGGCGCACTGGCTGGCCGGCGGCATGGTGGCGTTCTCCTTCATCGTTCTGCTGGCGTTGTACGGCGGGCGCAATGCTCGAATGAGGGCGCTGTGATGTTCGCTTTCGGCAAGGCCTCGCCCCCCATCATCCACGACGACGGACGCATTCGCGCGCGCTTTCTGGTCAGGCATCCGGGCTTCACCCTGGATGTCGACCTCGACCTGCCCGGGCGCGGCGTCAGTGCGCTGTTCGGCCATTCCGGTTCGGGCAAGACCAGTTGCCTGCGCTGCTTCGCCGGGCTGGATCGCCCGCAGCAGGGCTACCTGCAGGTGGCTGGAGAGCTCTGGCAAGACAGTGAGCGCGGTTTCTTTCTGCCGGCGCACAAACGCGCCATCGGCTACGTGTTTCAGGACGCCAACCTGTTCCCGCACCTGAGCGTGCGCAAGAACCTGGAGTACGGCCAGCGGCGCATCCCCGCCTCGCAACGCAAGGTGGCGCTGGATCAGGCGCTGCAGCTGCTGGGCATCGGCCATCTGCTCGAGCGCATGCCGGCATCGCTGTCCGGCGGCGAACGCCAGCGCGTCGGCATCGCCCGCGCGCTGGTGACCAGCCCGCGCCTGCTGCTGATGGACGAGCCGCTGGCTTCGCTGGACCTCAAGCGCAAACAGGAAGTGCTGCCGTATCTGCAGCGCCTGCACGAGGAGCTGGACATCCCCGTGCTCTACGTCAGCCATGCACCGGACGAGGTGGCGCGCCTGGCCGATCATCTGGTGCTGCTCGACGAAGGCCAGGTGCGCGCCAGCGGCCCGCTCAAGGAAATCCTGCTGCGCGCCGACCTGCCCTTCGCCAGCGACGAGGATGCCGAGGCGGTGATCGACGGCCAGGTCTGCGCTCATGATGCCGCCTACGATCTGCTGAAACTCAACCTTCCCCGCAGCGAAGCCTGCCTGCGCCTGCCCCATGCGGCGTTGCCCAAGGGCCACTCGGTGCGCGTGAAGATCAAGGCACGCGATGTCAGCCTGGCGCTCAAGCGCGCCGAGGATTGCAGCCTGCTCAACCTGCTACCGGCAACGGTGGAAAGTTGGCAGGCGCTCGATGCGCAGATGCTGCTGACCCTGCGCATCGGTGAGCAGCGCCTGCTGGCGCGAATCACCCGCTACTCCTTCGATCAGTTGGGCATTTATGCCGGACAGGCGCTCTGGGCGCAGATCAAGTCGGTGTCGCTGCTCGCGCCGTAGGGCGCGCACCGATCTGATAGCTCCCACGCTCTGCGTGGGAGTCAAGGTAAGGGCGCTCAGCGCCCGTACGGACTGCTAGGCAAAAGCCAAACGGACGCAGAGCGTCCCAGGGTGCATTCCCACGCGGAGCGTGAGGAACGATCAGTCTCACGCAATACCCGGAAGCTCCAGATGCTCCGGCCCGATCTCGGCATTGCCGGCCAGCAGCAGGGCGAAGTGAATGACGCTCTCCAGCTCGCGGGTATTGCCCGGCCAACGATGTGCCTCCAGCACGGCCTGCGCCGCCGGGCTGATCGACGGAATGGTCAGGCCCAGGCGCGATGCATGGATGCCGAGGAAGTATTCGGCCAGCGGCAGAATGTCGCCGACCCGCTGACGTAGCGCCGGGAACAGCAACTGGCCGTCGCACAGGTAGGCGTACAGGCGCTCATCGAAGGTGCCGGCGGCCACCGCACGAGCCAGGTCGATGCTGCTCGCCGCCACCAGACGCACATCCACCGGCAGCGCCTGGCTGGCGCCGACGCGATACACCTCGCGGGTTTCCAGCGCGGCCAGCAGCTTGCTCTGCAGAGACCGCGAGAGATCGGCGATTTCATCCAGGTAGAGCGTGCCGCCATTGGCCGAACCGAACCAGCCGGCTCGGCTGCTGCCGGCGCCGACATGGGCACCGGCGGCATGGCCGAACAACTCGGCCTCGCCCCACTGCGGGCTTATCGCCGCGCAGCTCACCGCCACGAACAGGCCAGCACGCTCACTGTGGCGATGGATATAGCGCGCCAGCAGCTCCTTGCCGGTGCCAGTTTCACCAAGGATCAGCAACGGCTGGCCATTGCCCGCCAAGGCTTCGGCACGCTCGCGCAACTGGCGCGAACGCGCGTCGACGAATACCAGCGCCTTGGCCCGAATGCTCAGCGGGCTCTTGTCCGAATCAGCGAAGGTCAGCGGCGCCGGAAAGTCGGGTGGAAAGCTCATGACGTGCAGCTCCAAGGCTGCACCTCACTGGGCGTAGCCTGTACGTGAACAAAAAGAGCGGGCGGCTGCCTGGCCCGACCCCGCTCCGAAAAGGTTGTCCCGCAATGACGGGCTCAGGCGCGCAAGCGCGACTGCTGTTCGATGCGGCTCTGCAGGCGATACAGATAGCCGAAGCCCTGCTCCCAATAGCGATGCCCGGATTTCACGTTGATATGCCCGGCACCGCTCAGAATCGCCGCCTCGCTGCCCCAAACTCGCGCCAGCTCCAGGGCGCGCAGGGCGCTGGCCGCTGCGTCGTTGTCGGAACCCACCAGCAGGCTGGGAAAGGGCAGCAGATCACGCGGCATCGGTGCGAAATTCTGCAGCGGTTCGGGGCAGCCCGGCCGCTCGACATCGGCCGGCGCCACCAGCAGCGCGCCGCGCACACGGCGCAGCAGTTCGACCGGTGCCTGCGCGGCCCAATGCGCCACCGTCACGCAGCCCAGGCTATGGGCGATGAGGATGAGCGGACGCGGATCGTCGGCGACTGCCTGGTTCAACGCGGTGACCCAGTCGCCACGTTGCGGGTGGAGCCAGTCCTTCTGCTCCACTCGCGTGCTGTTCGGCAGGCTGCGCTGCCAATGGCTTTGCCAGTGCTCTTCGGGGGAGCCCTGCCAACCCGGCAGGATCAGATAACGGATTGCTTCGCTGCCCATGACGGCGCCTCCTTGAATCGAATGGCGTCAGTCTAGGCAGCACGAATAAATTACAAAAAGAATAAGAACTTATTTGCTTATTCCAAGCGCGCTAGAAATCGCATCACACCTCATATTTCCAAAAAGCATATAAATGTTCTTAAACAATATTTTTAAGAATATTTCCGCCTCTCTACTATCCGCTCCACGCCAGCGTCGGTACTCCATACCGCCGCCGTGGCGACCTATTCACAAGGAGCCTGGAAATGACCGCGACGCTGAGAAACCTCGAAGGCCAGGATGAAGCCAGCATCCTGCGCGAGATTCAGACCGCCCTGCATGGCCTGAAATTCGGCTCGGTGGAAATCACCGTGCACAACGGCCAGGTCGTGCAGATCGAGCGCAAGGAAAAGATTCGCCTGCAACAACCGAGCACCAAGAACAGCTGAAACATGATGCGGCCCGACTGGACCACCAGAGGGCTCGAGAAAGATCGCCCCGCCTGACACCCCATACGCCAACACAAGAATTTCACAGTTAGGAGCTGCACCATGTCCCTTCGTCGTTTTGCCCTGGCCGCGCTGGCCAGCAGTCTGATCGCCGGCCCGGTAGCCGCCGCGCAAACCCTGCTCAACGTGTCCTACGACCCGACCCGTGAGCTGTACACCGAATTCAACGCCGCTTTCAACAAGCACTGGCAGGCCCAGGGCAACGAAGCGGTGACCATCCAGCAGTCCCACGGCGGCTCGGGCAAGCAGGCCCGCGCGGTGATCGACGGCCTGCGCGCCGACGTGGTGACCCTGGCCCTGGCCGGCGATATCGACGAGCTGTACAAGCTCGGCAAGCTGATCCCGGAAAACTGGCAGGAGCGTCTGCCGGACGCCAGCACCCCCTATACCTCGACCATCGTGTTCCTGGTGCGCAAGGGCAACCCGAAAGGCCTGAAGGACTGGGATGACCTGGTCAAGCCAGGCGTGGAAGTGATTACCCCGAACCCGAAAACCTCCGGTGGCGCACGCTGGAACTTCCTCGCTGCCTGGGCCTATGCCCAGCAGAAGTACGGCAGCGAAGCCGAGGCCAAGGCCTTCACCGAGAAGCTCTACAAGAACGTCCCGGTACTCGATACCGGCGCCCGCGGCTCGACCATCACCTTCGTCAACAACGGCATCGGCGACGTGCTGCTGGCCTGGGAGAACGAGGCGTTCCTGGCGCTCAAGGAAGAGGGTGGCGAGAACTTCGAGATAGTGGCTCCTTCGCTGTCGATCCTGGCCGAGCCTCCGGTGGCTGTGGTCGACAAGAACGTCGAACGCAAGGGCACCCGCGAGCTGGCCACTGCCTACCTGAACTACCTGTACAGCGACGAAGGCCAGCGTATCGCCGCCAAGCACTTCTATCGCCCGCGCATTCAGCAAGTGGCTGCCGAGTTCGCCAAGCAGTTCCCGGAGCTGAAACTGGTGACCATCGATGCGGATTTCGGCGGCTGGAAAACCGCGCAGCCGAAGTTCTTCAACGATGGCGGGATCTTCGACCAGATCTACCTGGGCGATTGAAGCTACTGCGCTTGCGCAGACTGCGTTGAAGAACGGCTCGGGCCTGCTCATTTACCACCCGTAAACTCCGCGGCCCTCGCCGTTCTTCGCCTTGCCTGCACTGCGCTCGTGACGCTTCAGCCGAAACGATTTCCCGGATCCCGGACGACCGCAGTCGTAGGGTGGATCACGCTTCACCGATCCACCACCGACCCGCATGGGCTCGCTTGGTGGACGTGAAAAGCGACGTCCACCCTACGGTGCCTCTTCAGCTCTCTGCATTCGAATCGCCACTGCAAGTGGCGGGTTTCACCCGCCCTACCCAAGGAGCTTGCATGTCCCGCCGTACTTCCCCCGTCATACCCGGCTTCGGGCTGACGCTGGGCTACACCCTGGTGTACCTCAGCCTGTTGGTGCTGATTCCCCTGGGT
>OGCL01002239.1_pt1 | contig 13998 bp, 13 predicted proteins | sample 1570041 | NCBI WGS metagenome assembly OGCL01 (sample SAMN06266162, study PRJEB24511) | hot springs metagenome | isolation source: Hot spring water | place: South Africa: Limpopo | collected 2015-06-22 | reverse complement strand
TTATCACTTGCATTATTATAATCATTTACAGCAATATATAATCTTCAACTTGATTCAACTACTTGATATTCAGATCAATTTATCCATTTTCAAGTTCATATTTTATATATAAAATTTCAAATTCTAATTCAGTTAGTATCAAAATAACCATTTGGAGTATTATATCAATTAGTATCAACTTTTACTTTTCAAAATACTTTTAAAGCAGATCAAGCTTGTATATCATATCAAGTATCTAATACTGTTCAATTTACAACTTGTGTATTTAAATTTACTGAACCATTTTTTGAATTATATTTAAATACTTGTTTTGTTTGAGTTTTATTTGTTAAATATCTTTCTGTATTATAATTAATATTAGTCATAGCTAATCCATTATCATTATCAATACTTAATGCTTTTTGATCTAATCATACTAAATTACTATTTTCATTATAAACACAAATTCAAAAAGTATTAGCTAATGGTAAAGTTATATTTGAACTTGTTGAATCATAAAACTTAGATACATTACGAACTTTATTTAAAACTTCAGTTCAAGTTGTTGCATCTAATTTCATTTCTTCTAATTTTATATCATCAAAGTAGAAGTCTCAAGCTAAAGTTGCAGGTGTTGTATGTCAATAAACTCTTGCTTCAACATGTCAATATCAAACATTAGATGGTGTTGTATATAATGTTTCAACATAAGTCCAATCTTTTTCTTTTCAATCTCAAGAGATATATCATCATGCTATTATTGTAGCTATTCAAGAACCACTTGTATTAGATACTAATAAAGCTATTCAAGCACCATTACTTGAACCTCAAGAAGTATTTTTTGATTTTATTTTTCAACTTAATCTATATGTTGTATTAGGTTTTAATGTTGGTTGATTTGTTCAAAAATATCAAGTTGCATTATTTCTTATTTCAGCATAATTTCATGCATTTATTTTTATATGTAAAGCATTATTTCAAGCAATCTTTTCTATATTTTGAATATTTGTTTGTCATCATCATACATGTGAAACATGCCAATTTGAAGCTGATTGACTTCATCATAACCATCAACTTGAAATAGCAGAAGTTGTTTGATTTTCAAAACTTCAATTTGTAACTTTTTCTACTCATGCAGGAATATAATCAGATCAAGTAAATTTATAAACTTTAGAAGTTGTAACTAATTCAGCTCATTGTGCTGAAAATATAGTATTCATAGAACTATTTTTTATAGTATCTAAAACACCTCCACTTCAATAAAATAATTCTGAACTTTTTAATAATTTATTAGCTTCAATGTCTGTTAATGGTCTATAAACATTTCAACTAAATGAAGTTGTTAAATTATTACAAGCATTTGTTATAGTAGAAGGGGTAACTCAAGAAACAACTCTTAAATCAGATATACTATTTAAAAAATAATCATTTTCAGGTTTTACTTGTAATTTAGGATATTTGTATACAGAAGGTATATTTACTCATAAATTATTTAAATCAGAACGAATAACAGTTAAATTTAACAAATCAGAAGTAATAACTAAATTATTTCCATCAAAATATTCCATAGTTCAAAATCATAATGGTTTAGCTCATTGAAAATTTGAATATCAGATTGTATAATAAGGAAAAGTATTAGTTCAAGAACTTGTTATAGATTCTCAAGAGAAAGCATTTTGATCAACACTTATTTTTAATTGTAACTTTGAATTTGGTATTATTTCTAATCAAGAAGGAAAAATCCATTTAACATCACTTGGTGAAGTTGCTGATTCAACTCATTCTAATAAATTTGTTGCTAATAAAGTTCAATTTTGAAGTAATTCAACTTTAATTTTTTCTGCTGTTTTTCATGCTCAAACTTCTTCTGTTCTTTGTAATTTAAAAATAAATCATCATAAAGATTCTTTATCAATTGATAAATTTTGAATTATGTATGTATTTGTATTTAAATCAAGATTTTTTCAAAGCATAAATCTATTCATTGAAAAATTTGTTGTTTTTTGAAGTTTATTTTCTATAAATGAAGGTGCTGGTGCTGTTAAAACTTGATCTAATGCATATACATTATATATATTTATTTGAATAAATAATCATAAAATAACTATTATTGAAATAGTTTTTTTTATTATATTTGTAAATATATTTTTTATATTCATAATAATTTTTATTTTAATATTAAAATATCTTATTTTATCATATATAATATAATAATATTATAAAAAAAATCAAAAAGTTTTTAAAAAAGATAATATAAAAATTATCTTTTTAATAGTTTTAATAACTAAACTTTTTTGATAAAAAATACTTTTCTTATATTATCTCAATAAGGAGTACATGTAAAATACACAATTGATATATTTTTATTCATTTTTTCTTTATATTCTCATTTATTGAAATCAAATAATTCTTCTCAAACAATTTCATATTCATCTTCATCTAAAAGTAATTTTGTTCAAACTTTCCAGTTATTATATATATAATATCATGAATTTTCAGTATATTTATAAGAATTATGTGAATATAGATATGTAACATCTCAAACTTTTTTTCTTGTAATAAATCAATAATTATAAGATCATTGTGTATCAGAAATTATATAAGTTTTTATTCAATCAGATATTTTATAATAATCATTTTTAGTTAATTTTACATTATTAATAGATTTTTCATTAACATTATCAATTTCATTAGTATTAATAGTTAAATAAATATCTTTATCATTAAAATCACTTTTTATTTCTGGAATTATATAAGTTGGTTCCATAGAATAAAGTTGAATATTCGAATTAAATAATAAAAATGTTACTATTGTTGATAAAATAAATATTAATATTAATATTCAATATTCATAAATTAAACTAAATATTTTTTTTGTCATTTTATTATTAAAAAGAGATATATTATTTATAATAAATAAATCTCTTTATGTAAAAAATCAATTTTATTTAAAATATCTTTTAGTATAATTATTTTCTATTATTAAAAAATAACTTATCTTAAACTATAACATCATAATCTAAATAATTAGATGTTCATAAAAATATAATATCTAAATACTTTTCTTTATAAAATTAATCTTTTCAAAAATAATCAATTATATATTTGTTTATATCAGTATGTAAAGCTTACATATTCTGCTTTTTCTCTTGATAATCAATATTTATTAATCATTTATTCTATAATATATTTAACAGTTTCTTTCATCTTTATTAGAAAGATGGTAAAATAATTATTTCTTTTCATGAAAATGTTAAATGTTTATTTGAATTAGGAGTTCAAAGAGTGCTTGTAAAGTAATGATTAAATACTTTTACTGTATTGTCTTCTGAAATATAAACAAATGATCAATCAAAATTATTTCAGTACATATTTTTTTTAAATTATCTTATCTAAAATTTAAATCTCATTTAATCATTTATAATGATAATTATAATTATTATTTCAAATATATTTTGTATTAGAAATATCTAACTTTTATAGTATTCTAATTTACTTTTTAATAAATGTAATCAATAATCTTCTTTTCATCCCCGTCAGTTAAATTTTCATATTTTTTATAAACTCTTTTTATATCATCAAAATAGTCAAATTGATTAATATCATTTTTTCTTTCTATTTGATTATTATAATAATCATTCATTTCTTTTAAATATGATAATGCACTAACTTTATTTGTATAAAAATAAAATCAATCTTTAATTGTTCCAATAATATCAGATGTTCATTCTTCTTTTTCAACTTTTAATATATTTACAGATTTTTTTTATTTACTCAAAAGTATCATTATAATATAAATATATTATTCATAACATATTATCAATCTGTTATAACAGCATTATCTTCTCACAATAAGACAACATATACATTTAATTTTTCATTACTCATAATTTTAAAATTAATAAATAAATTATTTTTATACTATTTTAATAAAAAATTATTTTATCTTCATATTCATATATAGCATTTTCTCACCATAATTTACTTCTTGACCAAATAACATCAACTAATTCACTTGATGGAAGTATATTGTTATTTACAATTATATTATAAAAACATTCTCATTTATCATTAAATAATTTTATTTTTTGTTTTTCAGTATTTTTTAAATAATAACCTCAATAAGAAAATCTTTCATTTAATAGATCATCTTGTGATAATTTTGCTAATTTATCTTTAGCATAATCATATAATTCAGAAATATCTGATAAATAATTATTTAATTCAAATAATCAAATAATATATGATTTATATTGTTTTTGTAATACATTTTTTAAATCAATATATATAAAATTGAAATCAAGATTATAATCTATTCAATTAATTTTTCTTGAATATTCAAAATACATAGTAGTTTTTCTTTCTGTTTCTAAAAAGTCTCAATCAGATAACATTTTATTTACTATCTCAACAGGAAAATCATTATCATTTAATTTTTTATAAAACTTATCAACACTAACTTCTATTTTTTCCCATAACGTTTGCTTCTATGAGATGTTTTGCGAGGAATGAGAAAAATATGGGAGAGCGAACAGAGCGAGCGAACCTCATAGAAGCTGTTGTCAGACCCGAGCGAAGTATGAGCGAGAGTGCAACGAGGGTTTACCGTACATTTTTATCTTTTTTCTTTTACTTTATTGCTCTGCATATTTTACTTAAAACAAGATTTTTTTCATCTTTTAAAATGGAAGAGGGGTAGGGGTGAATTCCATTTTAAAAGATACCTTATTAAAAATAGCTCTTCATTCTTCTTTCAAGTTTTTGATAAATTAAATTTAACATAGGAGTTTCTTCATATAAAAAACTTAAAACACTACTTGAATAGCTTATAATCTCATAATCAACTCATTTATATTTTAAAATTCTATCTGTTTTTGGAAAATCTAATTTTTCTATTTCATCATAATTGATAAATTCAATATTTTTTTCTAAATTTCAATTAGATTTTAAGTAAAATATCTTATATCAAGGTCAAATATGATTTTCATAATTTTCTTTTAATTCAATACTAAAAAGTATTTTATTTGAATTATTTTCAAATATTAATAATTTTTCTTTTAATAAAGGGAAATTTGAATTAATAAAATTATTATAAACTTCTAATAAATTTTCAACTATCAATTTAAAATTATATTCTGTATCTACTTTTGTGAAAATATCCCACACCCAAGCACTTTTTTTCTTTTCTAAATTAGAATAATCTTTTATCTTATATAATCTTTTAATATTTACAGTTTTAATTGATTCAAAAAGTTCAACAAAAATACCAAAAGGAAATTTTTTATTTCAAATTGTATAATTTTTAGTTTTTAATTTTCAATCTTTTAGTTTTTTAACAACATTTTCTTTAATTATATTTTTTTCATCTCAAATTATTTCAGAAATAAAATTTGGATCTAAAAACTGTACTCTTCAATTTTGTACTCTTTCCTTGTAATTATTTCTATTATTTTCAAATAAAAAATTATGTGCTTCTTCTAACCATAATGGCAGATAAATATAAAATCAATTTTTTATTTCTTCAATACTATAAATATCTTTTCATTTTTCTAATCACATTTGCTCGTAAAATTTATCTATGAAAGCAAATATAAATTCTCTTGCTAAAAAATCATTTCAAGTATGATTCAATAATTTATTTTCAATTACTTTTAAAGTTTTTTCTTTAATTTTTTCTTTTGCATATTCTTTTGGTCTAGTTTCAATAGGATTTTCTGCAAAATGTCATACAAAACCCAAACTTTGCATTTCAATTTGTCTTTTTATATCATTTCAAACTTCTTTTATTTGAACATCATTTTTATTGTAAGGAATTGGATATAAAGTATAAGTAATTGTATTTGGCTTATATTCATAATAAGCTAGTCATATTTTCCATTGATTTGGATAAAAACGAGATTTTACGATAGAAAACTCATTATCAAAATATGAATTTAAGGTGTCTAAAAATATGTGAATATTTTTGAAAAATTCTTTAGAAACTCATAAAGCAGGATTTATAACATCTCACAATATAGAAAATGCTTTTTTATATTTTTCAAATTCTTCTGATTTACTTTTATAAATTTCTACTAAATTTTTCCAATCATTTATAAAATTATCATTACTAAAATCTATTATTTTTTTTGGATCTAGTTTTATAGTTTTACTTCATTTTAAATCATCTATAAAGCTTTTATCTATATGTAACCAATAAGCTTTTTGATTTTCAATATCTACTCAAATAAAAACTATAGGTATATAATCAAAAGACTCTTTACAATAAGATAAAAATTTATTATTTTTGAATGAATATTTTAATTTTTTTATACTATCTTTGCTTAATTTTTTGATTTGTACTTTTAAATTTCACTTTGGGTATCAATTTTCATCTACTAGCTCAATATATCAATCAATATTAGGCCATTTATCATTTGATTTTAAATCAGGCATAGCTTTTCAAGTTTTTGAAACTAACAAGCTTATTATTGAAATAGCTTGTTCATCATCAAAACTTGTTTTTGTATGTTTAGCTGGTTTTGTCATGATTTAATATTTTATAAACTCTCACTATAAGGCAAACTTTTTATAAAATCTTCCATAAATTGCCAATCTGGTTGTCAATCTTTAAAAGGTAGTTTTATTTTAGTTTTTTTGATTCTTTCTTGATTAAATTTTCTTCAATAACTATATCTAAATTGTTCTAAATTTATTATTGTTTGTAAAAATAAAGCTATATAAGTATTCATCTCAAATTTTGGTATAAGTTTTTCTACATGATCACTAGCTGAAAAATTTTCTGCTTGATATGAACAATATCATTTAACAGCTGAATCAATTGTTAAAATATTTCATTTATCAGTAAAATAATCATAAAAATTATCAACTCAATTATTTACAGCTTGTGTTGTTACATAAGGATATTTTCAAATTCAATATTCTTCTAATTCTCTTTTTGGAGTTGTTTTACTTCAAGTAACTTCAAAAATATCTTCTACTTTTAAGATTTTCCAATTACTTTTTTCTAGTTCAATTTTCTTTTTAATTAAACTATTTTTTGAAGCAATATCACTTAAATCATTATAAAATTTATATGTTGTATAATCTTTTAATGTTTGTATAAATTGAGAATTATTTAATTTACTATAATCAGTTTCTAAATATGCTTCTACAAGCCACTCATCATTTCAATCTATTGATTGTAAAGTAGAAAATCAAGAAATTTCTTTATTGTTATAGTAAGAGTCTAACCAAAGACTTTTTATATTATTTTCATATTCTCATCTAAAATCTATTCTTCATTTATTTCTTATTTTTTCAAATCAATCATTTTTCCAATATCAAAACCAAGACTTTTTATTTTTATTATGAGGTTTATGGGCTTCAAAAATAACAATACAAGTTACAGTATTTGTAGGATAAAATAACTCATCAGGCATACTTACAACTGCTTTTAAAGTATGATATTTTAAAAGTTCTATTTTTAAATCATTATTTGTTTTATTTGCCATAACTGTTGATTGAGGAATTATAGCAATACCTATTCATCAAACGACTAAACTATCAAGCATTTTTTTCACAAAATAAAGTTCCATTTCTCACTCTTTTTTCTGTGAATACGGAGGATTTATAAGTCCCACATTACAACCAAACTTTTGAAGTTCTTCAGTTTTTATATCAAAAACATTTGATTGAAACATATTTATTTTTCAGTCTCAACGAATAATCATATTTGCAACAGCTAGAGCAAACATATTAGTTTGAGTTTCTACTCAAACAAGACTATTTTTGTAAATATAGTCAATCTCTGCAACAGTTGGATCATTTTCTATCATTCTTTTCATTGCACTGATAAGAAATCATCCAGTTCAAGTACAAATATCTAAAACTTTTGAATTTTTATTTACCTCTGCTAAATCACAAAACAAATCTGTAATATGAGTTGGTGTCAAAACTATTCAAAGTCATTTCCCATCTCAACCTGTATATCTCAAAAATTCACTATAAAATTTTCAAATAATATCTATGTTATTAACTTTTTTTACAAAAGGATAAACTTTTGTTTGAATATCTACTAAAAATTTGTGTAGAGAATTATTATCATGACTTGGATTTGTATGATCTATTTCTCAACTTGTTAAATAAGTTTGAGTTTTTATAAATGAAAATTCTCAAACTAGAGTTTCAATTTTTGATTTTAAAATTCAAGATTTTTCAAGTGATTCTGAAATTGACTCAATAATTCTATTTGCTAGTTTTTTTGGATTTTGAATTGTTGGAATTTCTCTTACAAAATCATCATTATCTAAAGCTAAAAGCAAAGCTGCAACAAGCAAAGGTTTTTCAGCTTCTTTTAATTTTACTTCATCTCTCATTTGATCGTGAAGTTTTTTTGCATATTGCATTAATTCATCTTCTGTAAGCAAAACTTTATCTTTTGCATGAAAAATATCATAATAATCTTCGTATTTTTGAAGTTCAAAAAACTTTCTAAATAAGTATCTTTTATCTTCTTTATTCCATTGAAAAGTTGAAATTCTATTATCTTTATCATCTCCACTCACTCAAATAGCAATTATATGAAAATTATCTTTCAAAAAACTTGCATAATGCAAAACTCAATCAACTGCATAATCTTTTGGTTTGTCTTTTTTTTCGCTTTCATGAAATTTAGTATTTGCTTTACATTCAACAACTATTAAAACATCACTATTTTTTGATCTGATTATAAATTCTGGATATCAAGCTCAATTTCAAGATTTTGAAGCTTTAGATAAAAGATTTGTAATAATTTCATTATCACTTTTTTGTTCTTCAACTATTATGTTTTCATCATCAAAATAACCTAATTCTCTAAGTTTTTCTCTAACAATAATTTCGGTTTTTCTTTCATTATCCATAATAATAAAATTAGAAATAAAAATTAAACTGAATATAACTATTTAAGTCATTTTTGCAACAAATATAATTATAAATATATATTAGTATATATGAAGTATATAAAAGTCAAATTATTTTTAAATTAAATCCATTTTCTGTAGTGAAACGAAAGAAAATACCTTATACCCCTCATAAAAATAAAAAAATCTTGTTTTGTTCCTTATTTTATGCAGAGCCACCTTATTAAAAAAGATAAAAATGTATGTCTGACAACATACTTTTTTGATCAAATTTCTTTTCAATAAGCATATCAACTAAATTTTGTCTAATCTTTTCTTTTTGTACCCATTGAATTCTATTTTTTCATATTTTAAAATCAGTAATTCACTTTCTTTTTGCATATTCAAGTAATATTCATTCTAAAAATCAATTTATATTTTTTTGTAAATTACGTAATAAATAAGTTCTATCAATAATATTTCTATAATACTTTATATCAATATAAGAATCTTGTCTTGCAACATTTATAAATCATTCTATATCTAATCAATCCATATCATTTTCATATATATCTTCTGCCATATGTAGTATATCAGCATGTGATATATATATTAAATTTTTTGTATTATTTTCATTAATTTTACTATACATATTATTTAATTATTAAATATTAAATTATTAATATATCATATATAATAAACAAATATAAAATTATCAAAAAACACCTTAATTTCAAGGTGTATTTTGTGAAGTTGGTATTTGTGTAGAAAACCATTTTACAATAGGGATGTCTTTTGATCAAATTTTTCAAGAAATTTCTTTACTTATAACTTCTCATCAAAGAAGTATTATTATTGATAAAAAAATTAATACTATTGCATAAACATTCTTTTTTTGTATATAATTTAAAGCTCAATCACTTTCTCATCATGTATGAAACAATTTTTCTGCTCTTCATATAAGATTTGTAAAAAAACTATTTAAACTAATAATAATATATATAAATATTAAATATACTATCATATATAAATAACTAATTTGAGGTTGATTAACCTTTTTTAATATATAATAATAAACAACTGTTATAACAATCATAAAAATAAAATCTATTATACCAGATGCTAATATTGAATTTTTTTCAGAAAATCATTTTTTATCAATAGATTCATCACTATAATTAAAATATAAATAAATCTTTAAAGCCACCTCTTCTGTAAAATAATTTAAAGGTGATAGATTCTTTTTTCATGGTGTAAATAATAATATTATCATCATTATTAATGTTAATGTATGTGTTACAAAAACAACAACTGGATATGATTTTTGAAGTCATCTTTCAGATCAAAAAGCTCATAAAGCATCACTATATCAAGAAATAACTGAATATAATGGTCAAATAAAAAAGAGTCATAAAAAGAATAACAAGATATATTTTATAGTTTTTACAGACATATTTTTTATAAAACAAATAAATATAAATATATATATAATATTCATTATTAAATTTCAAATAATTTTGAAATTTAAATAATAAAAAAGACTTTAAAAGTCTTTTTTATTATTTTTTATTATTAAATATATCAATTGTATCATCTCCTATTCAGTTTTCTCAATCTCATCATAAGACTTCTTTTAGTTGATTTCATACACTATTATTTTTTTTAAATAAAGCATCATTTAAATAAGCTCATAATCAGTTTCAAAGTCATAATACAACTAATGAACCTATAATTAATCATACTGTCCAAGTATGTCTTTTAGTTTCTTTAGCTCATTCATCAGTTGTTGTATCTGTATCAATTTCATTAAATTTTCAAATAATAAATGAAGAAAACCATAGATAAACTCCTATAGTTACCATTTTTATCAAAACACTAAATATACTATCTGATACAGTTCATGATTCAATTGTAACTAAGTTTTTGATAATAAAGAAATAAACAGCAGTAAAGGCGAGTAAAATAATTGCGCTAACTCATAAAGCAACATATTTTTCTCTTTTCTTTTCATAATCAATTGCTGACTTTATTCAATCAGCATAATCTTGTATTTTTTCTCAAGTATTAAAAGTTCATGAAAAAGTCTTTTTCCTAAATATAGATAATCTATCCATCCATTGCTCATATTTAAAATATGTAAAAAAATAAAATAATTATTAACTAATTGAAAATATCAAAATTTTCTTTTTTATTTGTATTATTTGTTTTTTGTATCTTGTGTTTTTAATCATTCTTGTAAAACAAATGTATCTCATCATAAAGTTTCATAGATAGATTTTATAATTGAAGAACGATTAGGATCTTTTATATATTTATCAACAGTTTTTAATGTATAATTTCATAATCAAATTGATACAATAATTCAAACCATTAATCAAATAGACCAGTAAGTTTTTTGTTGTCGTTTTTCATTTATATCATAAAATGTATCTTCATCTAAATCTTCTAATTTTCATACTATAAATGATGTAAATATTACAAATATAGCAACAATTATTAAAAATAAAAAGACAGTTAATATTCAAACTCAAGGTGCTAATGTATAATCTGTATTATATTTTACTATATTTTTTATAATATAATAATAAGCAGAAGAAGTAGCTATTAAATATATAATATATATAATAATTTCTATATATATATTATTTCTTTTATCTTTATCATTAGTAACTTCTCCTAAACTATCCCATTTTTTAACAATTTCACTTGCTAAATAAGTTAATGGAGATTTTAATTTTTTAGTAGGTGTGAATAATGTTATAGCACATAATAATAATCACATTATTGTTGTAAAAACATTCTTTAAATAATCTCAAGATATTATTTCAACTCAAAAAAATGCTTTTAAAGATGTGTAACTTCAAATTACATGTCAAAAGAAAGCTAATCATAAGGGAAATCAAACTATAGCTAATATAAATAATACCTTTCAATTTAATTTTTCATTCATATTTTATATAAATTTATAACTTATTAATATAATTATAATGATTTGTTTATGTTTTTTCAAATAATTTTAAATTTTTATTTAAAAAATATTTAATATATAGTTAATACTATTTCTTAAAAGCATTTCTATATAATCTATATATGAATAAAATATTCATAATAATGATACATAAAAAAATGAATATAATCATATTAACCAAAATCATTCTTTATTTTTAAAAAAGTTATTTGTATGATAATGTAAATTTATTGAAAATAAATATGATATGTAAAAAAATATTCAAATTGAGATCATACTGAAAACAATTCATAAAATATCTCTATAATCTTTATTTGAATATAAATAGAATATATCTTTTATAAAATATAAAACACCAATAAATGTTAATAAGCTTAATAAAAATATAGCTATTCTATTTTCAGTATTAACATCTTTATTAGACCAATTTTTTATATTGTTATACATTAAAGCTCAAATAGTTATTATTGGAGAAAGTATTTTATTTCAAAATCAAAATAATATATATACTAATAATAGTAATATTAATATACTTGACATATATTCTAAAAAGAATAATGAAGTTATTTCATTTGAAGCATTGAAAAAAAGCAATGTTTTTTGAAAAAAAATATACAAAACATTGCTTATTTCTTTATACATAATAATTAATGCTACTATTGGTCAAAAAATTACATTATTTTTCATGTTTAAAGTATATTATTAATTTGTTTTTAAAATGATTTTTTCTATATATTTATATTTTTTATCAAAGTTATAACTTAATACAGGTATTTCATTAGTTCAAAATGATATATTTATTTCAAGATACTTATTAATGTCTCATATAAATGAATTTAGTTTTTCTAAATTTTTTAGAAGAGTTTCTTTTTCTCTTTCTTTTTTAAATAATACTTTATCATACTGATATTTCCATAAATTAAAAGTAGTTTGAAAATCTTTTCATTCAAGAAAAATTGTTTCTCAAGATAAATTATCATTAATTGAAAATATTCATTCATCTAATTCAAAATGAATATCAATAGATTTTTTTAATTTTAAATCATTAATAATATCATCTAATGAATTGACTCAATTTTTTAAAATAGATATTTCATTTTCTATAATATTTTTTATTCTATCTATTTCATTATCTATTAAATGTTTTATCATATATGTTTTTTATTAGGAATATAAAATAATATTCATAATACTAATAATAAACTAATTAAAATAACTAAATTATCTTTTATTCAAGTATTATTTTGTTCTATAACTTGTATATCAATAGATTTTACTGGTTCTGGTTGTTCAATTGTATTATTTATTGGTTGATTTAAATCTATTGGAGCATTATTATATGAAACTTTTCATAAAACATCATATAAATTATTTCAAGCATTAGAAATATTTCAATATTCTAATAATGTAACATTTTTAGTTTCAATAGAAATATTTGCATTTTCTCATACTAATCAACCATCAGAGATTGGTTTAAATAATATGTATAATTTATTTCATTGTGTTATTTTATCATTAATATCAAAAACTTTTTTATCAATACTTCATGACAAATATCTTAAATCTAAGTTTAATAATAATTTATCTTCAGTTATTAATTGTTCGTTAATAGTAATTTTTCAAAATAATGATTTTACATCTGTGTCTTTATTAATATCTCCAACTAATATAGATTTTGAATTAACTTGAAAATTTCAAGTATTTCAAACCATAGTTACATCAGCTTTAACTAAAGATATTAGATTAAAAAATATAAATAATCATACTAAAAGTTTTTTCATAAAAAAGTATTATAAAATAAAGTATTAATTTTATATAAATAAAAACTATTTATTTTTCAAGTTAATTATTAATATTTATTGCATAGTATTAATAATTATATTTAGTTCTTTTGTTTTTTTATCATTTTCAGTTTTTATTGTTTGTTCAGATAATATATCAGTATAAATATTTTTTATTTCTCATTTTATATCTCTTGCCAAACAATCAATTTTTGAATTGTTATAAGTAATTAAATCATTTTCTTGTAAAATAAAATCTTCATATTCATTTAAAGCTTTTGAAAAATCATTTTCATTTCCCCTGATCAGGGACAGGACTGATCCGGAACAGATGGAGTGGCATCGGCAGCATAAAACGATGAGTCCAAAACTCTCCACGCTTAGCCGGCAGTTTTCATGTTCATTTAATCCT
>OGCL01002238.1_pt1 | contig 13999 bp, 12 predicted proteins | sample 1570041 | NCBI WGS metagenome assembly OGCL01 (sample SAMN06266162, study PRJEB24511) | hot springs metagenome | isolation source: Hot spring water | place: South Africa: Limpopo | collected 2015-06-22 | reverse complement strand
GAGCAATTCACCCGCAAGGCCGCCGGGCAAAAAATCAGCCCGCTTCGGGAGTTGATGAACTATCCGAAGGAAGTCGCCATCGTTATCGGCCTCACTCTGGGCGGCACGGTCGCCTTCTATACCTACACCACCTATATGCAGAAATTCCTGGTAAACACGGTGGGCCTGACCAAGACCGATTCCACCCTCGTCTCCGCGGGCGCTCTGTTTGTCTATATGTGCCTGCAGCCCGTGGTGGGTGCGATTTCCGACAAGGTCAGCAACCTCACTCTGCGTCCCTGCGCCGCGCGATAGTCGGCCCACTGGCGCGCAGCGGGGGCAAGATCGTCGGCGGTGATGATCAGGTAATCAACCTTGCCAACCTTGGCGTCGTCGCCCTGTCCCCGGCTGCTGACGGCGGCGCTCAGCGTGGCGACCGGCCTGGTCGGTGCCGCCACCAGTGGCCTGGTGCTGCTGGGCGGGCGGGTGATGGCGGAGGCTTCGGTGTGGATCATCGGCGTCGACGTGCCGCCCGAGGCGCTCATGGCCGGGCTCATCGGACGCGGCGTCTGGGTGAACAACCCGTCTGCCGTGCCGGCCGAGTCTTTGCAGTACATCTGGTCGGCCACGATTGGCGGCGGGGTCATTTTTGCGGTGGCGCTGGTGCTCCCCACCCTCGTGTACCTGCGCGGGGTGTGCGAGATCCATCTGGCGCTGGCGCCTGCGCCAGGCCAGACGGACTCGACCGAAGGCGCGGCATGAGCCGCATGGTCCCGATGGCGGTGGCATGCCCCTGTGGGCAACCGCAAGCGTATGAGGCCTGCTGCGGGCGTTTTCACGCGGCCTGGGCGCGCGGCGACCACGCCGCGATGGCGCCCGGTCCCGAGGCCTTGATGCGCTCACGGTATACCGCGTTTGTCTACGACTTGCGGCCGTACCTGCTGGCGACCTGGCATCCGGATACCCGCCCGGCCGAGATCGAGCCGCCCGAGCCGGGCCTGAGATGGCTGGGGTTGACGGTGCAGCGGGTGGGTTCGACCGGTGGTGGGGACGAGGGCACGGTCGCGTTCGTTGCGCGCTACAAGATCGGGGGCCGGGCCCACCGCCTGATGGAGCACAGCCGGTTCGTACGCGAGTCGGGCATCTGGCTGTACGTGGCCGCGCTCGACGGTGCCGTGCCCGTCAGCTGAACAGGCGGGCCCGACGGAGGCGGTCTCAGCCTGCAGGCTGGGTGGCGCGCTCGAGTGCGCCCAACCAGCGCATGGCATGTTCGCGCGTGTCGCCACACATGTCGGGGCTCGGCTGGAGCGAGCCGCAGACCGCAGGCCGCTGTGGCTGACCGAAGAGGCGGCACCGCAGGAACTCATCGAGATGAGGGCAGGGCACGCCGGCTGGCTTGCCCTCCGGCAGGCCGGGCAGCGGGGAGCTGATGGAAGGGGCGATGCAGCAGGCAGCGCAGCCCGAACGGCATTTCACGAGTGCGGCGAACAGCAGACAGGCCCGCCGTGTCGCGGCGGCGTGCCGCAGGAAAGGGGACCCTGCTTGAATGCTCAGTGACGACAGCGAGACATTCACTATACGGACAAGTCTGGCGCTTGCCAAGCGCCAGCTGAGCCGCGCAGGCGCAGGGCCGGGCGCGTCGCAGACGCCGAGAAGGCCGCGCGCGGGGGCATCGCCACAGGCAGCCCCCGTCTCGGTACAATGGAAGGTTGCTCAAAAATGTGGCAACGGCCTGTCGGGCCGGGCCAGCGAGGTGCGCATGCTGTATCCACAAGAATTTGATGTCATTGTCGTTGGCGGGGGCCATGCGGGTACCGAGGCCGCGCTGGCCGCCGCCCGCATGGGCTGTGCCACGCTGCTGCTGACCCACAACATCGAGACGCTGGGGCAGATGAGCTGCAATCCCTCGATTGGCGGCATCGGCAAGGGCCACCTCGTCAAGGAGGTGGATGCGCTGGGCGGGGCCATGGGCCTGGCCACCGACGAAGGCGGCATCCAGTTCCGTATCCTCAATTCGAGCAAGGGCCCGGCCGTGCGCGCCACCCGTGCCCAGGCCGACCGCATCCTGTACAAGGCCGCCATCCGCAAGCGGCTCGAGAACCAGCCGAACTTGTGGCTTTTCCAGCAGGCGGTGGATGACCTGATGGTCGAAGGCGATGGCGACGGGGCCCGGGTGGTGGGTGCCGTCACGCAGGTGGGCATCCGTTTCCGGGCGCGGGCGGTGGTGCTCACGGCCGGCACCTTTCTGGACGGCAAGATCCACGTCGGGCTGAACAACTACAGTGCGGGCCGCGCGGGCGACCCGCCGGCCGTGTCGCTGTCCGGGCGGCTCAGGGAGCTCAAGCTGCCGCAGGGTCGCCTGAAGACCGGCACGCCGCCGCGCATCGATGGCCGCAGCATCGATTTCTCGAAGCTGACCGAGCAGCCAGGTGATGGGGTGGAGCGGCTGGGTGGCTGGGGTGAGCCCGGTGCGCCCCTGTCGGCGCCCACAGGGCCCGGTGTGCCGGTGTTCAGTTTCTTAGGCTCGCCCGAGATGCATCCGCGCCAGCTGCCGTGCTGGATCACCCACACCAACCAGCAGACGCACGACATCATCCGCTCGGGCTTCGACCGCAGCCCGATGTTCACCGGCGTGATTGAAGGGGTGGGGCCGCGCTACTGTCCGTCCATTGAGGACAAGATCAACCGCTTCGCCGACAAGGACTCGCATCAGATCTTTCTGGAGCCCGAGGGTCTGACCACGAACGAGTTCTATCCGAACGGCATCAGCACCTCGCTTCCGTTCGACATTCAGCTCAATGCATTGCGCACCATGCCCGGACTGGAGCAGGCCTACATCCTGCGCCCGGGCTATGCGATCGAATACGACTACTTCGATCCCCGCGAACTCAAATCGACCTTCGAAACCAAAGCCATTGCCGGGCTGTTCTTTGCCGGCCAGATCAACGGCACGACGGGCTACGAAGAGGCAGCCGCGCAGGGGCTGTACGCGGGGGTCAATGCTGCGCTGCAGGCGCAGGGCAAAGAGGCGTTCACGCTGCGGCGCGACCAAGCCTACCTGGGGGTGCTCGTCGACGACCTGATCACCAAGGGCGTGACCGAACCCTACCGCATGTTCACCAGCCGGGCCGAGTTCCGGCTGCAGCTGCGTGAGGACAACGCGGACATGCGTCTGACCGAACTCGGGCGGGGTGTGGGCCTGGTGGACGACGCTCGCTGGGACGCCTTCAACCGCAAGCGCGACGCGGTTTCACGTGAAACAGAGCGGTTACGCAGCACGTGGGCCCGCCCGGCAACCCTGCCGGCGGCAGACGCCGAGCGACTGGTGGGCAAGGCGCTTGAACGGGAATACAACCTCGCTGATCTGCTTCGGCGCCCGGGAGTCGGGTACGACCAAGTCGCTGAAGTCGGCCAGATCGCAGCTGCGGAGCAAGCCCGCCTGCGAGCACGGTCGGGGCGGGATGAGCCGGCCGCCTCGTTTGTTTCACGTGAAACGCTGACTGCTGAGCTCGGCGCGGCCCTGGCTGGCGCGGTGATCGAGCAGGTGGAGATCAGCATCAAGTATGCGGGCTACATCGACAAGCAGAACGAAGAGGTCGAGCGCGCAGCCCACTATGAAAACCTGCGTCTTCCAGACGAGCTCGATTACATGGCGGTCAGCGCCCTGAGCCATGAGGTCCGCCAGAAGCTCAACAAGCATCGCCCGGAGACACTGGGCCAGGCTTCACGAATGTCCGGCATCACGCCTGCCGCGATCTCGCTGCTGTTGATCCACCTGAAGAAGGGGCGGTTCAAGGGCTTTGCTGCCAATGATGGGCGGCACGAACAGCAAGATGTTCAGCGACGCGACCCGCCTCACACGGGCGGCGAGGCGGCTTGATCCACGAACGACTGCGCTCGTTTTTCTCTCGACCTTTTCTGTTTCGACTCTGTTTGGCCACGCCCATGCCCCCACCTTTCAGACGCTCTGCTGGTCGTTCCAGTCGCCCGGCTTCCCATCCCACGTCGGATGGCGCGGCCCCGGCCTTGCGTGCCAACAAGGCGGCAGCGCCCGGGCCAGCTTGGACGGCCACGCAGTGGCAGGAGGGCGTGGCCGGTGTCGCGGCAGACATGCAATTGAGCCTTGACGCGAGCCAGATTGAACGCCTGGCCGCCTACCTGGCCTTGCTGGCGCACTGGAACGCGACGTTCAACCTGACGGCGGTGCGTGACCCGCGCGAGATGCTGAGTCACCATCTGGCGGACTGCCTGGCCGTGTGCGCACCCTTGGGCCGACAACTGGGCTTGCCCTGGGGGGCGGCGGCAGGCGGTGGATCGCCTGCTGGTCCGCCCTTGAAACGGCTGGTCGACGTGGGCAGCGGCGGGGGCTTGCCGGGAGTGGTGCTGGCCATCGTGTTTCCTGACCTGTGGGTGACCTGTGTCGACACCGTGGGCAAGAAAGCAGCCTTCATCCGTCAGGTGGCAGCCGAGTTGCGGCTCAGTAACCTCCGCGCGGAGCATGCGCGGGTCGAGCAGCTTGCGCTCCAGGCCGATGTCGTGAGTTGCCGGGCATTTGCCGCGCTCGCTGATTTCACCGCCTGGACACGCCAGTTGTTGGGAACGAACGGTGTCTGGATGGCCATGAAGGGGCACGATCCAGTAGAAGAGCGGGCGACGCTCCCGCCCGATGTTGACGTGTTTCACGTGGAACCGATCGTCGTGCCGGGGCTGGAGGCGGCACGTTGCATCGTGTGGATGCGGCCGGCCGCCTGAACGGGTCGATCCAGCGCGCCTCGGCGGCCAACTGCACCTCTCAACAACTGCGGGCGCGGGCGCGACGGCGGGCAGCAAGGCCCACGACCAGGAGCCCGGCCGCCATCAAGGCGTAGACCTCTGGCTCCGGCACCGGGGCCGTCGCCGTGGCCAGGTAGAACACAGCAGTGGTGTTTGTGACCTCATTGGACAAGGCCAGGTAGTAATCGTCCCCCATGCGGAAGCCCTTCAGGCCTTCGGGGGATCGGCTGCCATCGGCCACCAGCATGCGCACGAAGCTCACCTGATACGGATCAGTGATGTCGAACACAGCCACGGCCGCTTGCGTGGTGCGCTCCAGGCCGATGAAGGCGAACGTCCGACCGCCGATGTCCATCAGCTCGACACCTTCGGGCTCCACGCCTTTGTCGCGGCTGCGCCCATCGTCGTAGAGGCCCAGGGCAATGGCCTCGCGGTCCAGGATCTCGCCGCTGTCAAAGACCAGGTTGCCGTCTCCGTCGCGAATGGAGAACGAGCGCGCACCCGCCACGTACAGGTTGCCGGGAGACGAGTCGGTGTTCGACACGCGCAGGTTGGACAGCAGGGTGCCCGTCAGGCTCGGGTCCACATTGGCGGCCGGGCTGCGGTCGGCGTCGTCTTCGCGGAAGTCGCCCTCGTTGGCCATCACCAGATAAGTCTTGCCCGCGCGCTGGTAGGTGGCGATGCCGTCGGGCATGTACAGGCCCTTGGCGTTGACCGAAACCAGTTCGATCCGGTTGTTCGTCTGGGTGCTGTCGTTCTTGGGATCGATGCGGTTGCCCGGGGCACTGAAGTCCTTGGCGCCCAGGCCGACGACCTTCTCGAACTGGCCGCTGGCGATGTCGAGCACGCCAATGCCGTTGGCCTCCTGCAGTGTCACATAAGCCTTGGTGCCGGCGGCGTTGACGGCGATGTACTCCGGTTCGAAGTTCATGCCGGTGTTGGTGCGCAGGTGGCTGCCCGTGCGCAGCGCGGTCTCCAGGTTGGTGCTGGTGGTCACGGCGCCCGACGCCAGGTCGATGATGCTGACGCTGCCGGCCGGGTCGAGCGGGTTGCTGCCATAGCTGCGCGGAAAACTGCCCGCCGGGCTGGTCAGGCTGCCGTAGTGCACACCGGCCCCGGTGGCCCCGGTGGTGCTGTTGTTGGGCGTGCCCTCGTTGGCCACCAGCAGCTTGCGGCCATCGGGCGTGAAGGTCAGCATGTCGGGCAGGGCGCCCACGGTGTAGCTGGCGCTCAGCGTGCGGCTGGCGGTCTGCCAGGTCTGTACCACGCCCGGCAGCTCGCGGTTGGCCTTGTTCTCGATGGCCAGGGCGGCGACGCCGTTGTGGATGGTGACGCTGTTGACGAAGCCGTAGGCGCTCACATCAATGCGCTCGATGAAAGCGCCGGTGCGGGCGTGGAGGATGTCGATGCCGGTCACGCCTGACACCCACAGCTCGTTGCGGGTGGCGTCGAAGCTGACGATCTCGGAGAGAAAGCCGCCGTTGGCGCTGTGCTGGTAGGTCCACGACAGGCTGGCGTTGTCCAGCAGGCCGGCGTGAGCCGAGGGCAGGGCGCCAGCGAGGGCGAAGGTGGCGGCCAATGAGACCGCGCAGGCGCGGTGCGCCAGAAGAGTCAGGGTCTTTTTCATAAGGTGGTCATGCAGGGGGTACAACAATCCATGGGGCGCATCTGGGCGCCGGCCGCCCGTAATGTCGGCGTCGCACATGAAACCCCCGTGACAGCGCGGGCGTGCATGACGCCGCAAGACCCCCAAGATCCCCCGTGGATACGGGGATAATCCGACTCATGCCGCACATCTTCTGCATTGCCAACCAAAAGGGTGGGGTGGGCAAGACCACCACGACCGTGAACCTGGCCGCCGGCCTGGCCCTGATCGGGCAACGGGTGCTGATCGTGGACCTGGACCCGCAGGGCAATGCCACGATGGGCTCGGGTGTGGACAAGCGCACGCTGGCCCACACGGTCTACGACGTGCTGCTGGAAGACGCCAGCATTGCGGAGGCGCGGGTGCGCAGTGACAAGGGCGGCTACGACGTGCTGGGCGCCAACCGCGAACTGGCCGGCGCCGAAGTGGAGCTGGTCAACCTTGAGCGGCGTGACCGGCGCCTGAAAGCGGCCATCGAGGCGGCCGCAGCCGATTACGACTTCGTGCTGATCGACTGCCCGCCCTCGCTCAGCCTGCTGACGCTCAACGGCTTGACCTGCGCGCATGGCGTCATCGTGCCCATGCAGTGCGAGTACTTTGCGCTCGAAGGGCTCACCGATCTGGTCAACACGGTCAAACAGGTGCACGCCAACCTCAACCGCGAGCTCAAGCTGATCGGCCTGCTTCGGGTGATGTTCGACCCGCGCATCACCTTGCAGCAGCAGGTGAGTGACCAGCTCAAGGGCCACTTCGGCGACAAGGTGTTCAACACCGTCATTCCGCGCAATGTGCGCCTGGCCGAGGCGCCGAGTTACGGGGTGCCGGGTGTGGTGTTCGATCCGGCCAGCAAGGGGGCGCAGGCCTTTGTGGGTTTCGCGCGCGAACTGGTCGAGCGCGTGGCGCACGAGCCGGCGCCCGTGGCCTGACGGCCCTCAGCCCCGCTGCCCGAGGAGTTCATCCAGGCAGCGCAGCAGCGCCAGGACGTCCAGCGGCTTGGTCAGGTAGGCCTTGAAGCCGCGCGCCTTGGCCGTGTGGATGCGGTCGGGCATGGCGTCGGCCGACAGGGCCACGCGCGGCACGTCGGCCAGTCCGGGCACGCGCGTGAGCGCATCGGCCAGATCCAGCCCACTCATGTCGCCCAGGTGCATGTCGATGAGCAGCAGGTCGGGTGGCGTGCGTCGTGCCAAGGTCAGGGCGCGCTCGCCGTTGGTGGCCACCAGCAGGCGCCAGTGCGGGCGCAGTTTCAGCACCTCGTGCACCAGCATCACGTTGACTTCGTTGTCTTCGGCGTACAGGATGGTGGCCGCCTGCTGGGCTGCCGGGGTGGCGTCGTGCAGCGGCACGTGGTCAGAGGGCTGGGGCGCGTCGGCCGCCTGGGGCAGATTCAGCGTGAACGTGCTGCCCACCCCGGGCTGGCTCTGCACGGCCACCTCGCTGTGCATCAGCGTCAGCAGGCGCTGTACGATCACCAGGCCGATGCCGGTGCCTTCAATGGCCGTGCGTTCGGCGCCCAGCCGGTTGAAGGGCTCGAAGAGTTGTGCCAGTTGCTCGGGCCGCATGCCAATGCCGGTGTCGGCCACGCTCAGCCGTATGCGTGCGCCCTGGTCGGTCTGTGTGCTGCTGCCGGTCAGGCGCACCGCGCCGCCAGGCTGGTTGTACTTGATGGCGTTGCTCAGCAGGTTGACCAACACCTGCCGCAGCCGCACCCGATCGGCCTGGGCGTACAGGTGGTCGGCCAGCGCGCTGGCATCGAGCTGCACATGGGCCTGGCGTGCCTGCGGCTCGACGAGGGCCAAGGCTTCGTCGACCACGCTGCGCACGTCGACCGGCTCGATGGACAAGGGCAGGTCGCCGGCTTCGATGCGCGACAGGTCGAGCACATCGCCCAGCATCGACAGCAGATGCTTGCCGGCTTTCTCGATCAACTGCACACGGCCACGCTGTTCGGCGCCAAACAGGCCGCTGCGGTCCATCAGCAGCAACTGCGCGAAGCCGATGACGGCGTTCAGCGGCGTGCGCAACTCATGGCTCATGCGCGAGAGGAACTCGCTCTTGGCCTGGTTGGCGCGTTGGGCGGCCTCGGCCGAGATGACGGCGTCCGCGTAGAGCTTTTGCTCGGTCACGTCCTGGATATAGCCGTACCAGGCGGTTTGGCCATCCGGCCCTTCTGGCTGGCCGATCGACTGACCGGCCATCCAGCGCAAACCCTTGCGCGGCAGGACCACGCGGTACTCATAACGCTGCAGCTCGCCGGGGTGCTCGCAGACCAGCCGGCTCAGGCGCTGCACCTCGGGCAGGTCATCGGGGTGGATGCGCTTGTAGTGCGCGGCCCAGGCCAGACGCTCGACCGGCTCGTCGTCGAGCTCATACAGCGGCACGGCGCGTTCGCTGATGTAGGCCAGCTGTGTGTCACCGGTCGGGCCCACCATGACCTTGAACAGCACACCAGGCAGGTTGCGGCTGAGGCTCTTGAGCATGGCATCGCGGGCTTCCAGGCGCCGTGCCAGGCGCTTGCGCTCGGTGATGTCCTGGATCACGCCGTACCAGATGCGGTGGCCGTTCTCGGTGCGCTGCAGGCCGAGCTGCAGCCACACCCAGGAGTGGTGGCCATCGCGGCGCTGAATGCGGAACTCGCCGGTCAACTGCCCCGATCCGGCATTGGCGTCGGCTTCAAGCGCGGCAATCTTGGGCAGGTCTTCCGGGTGCAGGCGCTGGACGATGGCTTGGAACAGCGCCTCTGGTTGCAACAGCAGGGCGGGGTCGAGATCAAACAGCGTGGCCAACCCGTCGCTGGCAAATGGGATCACGCGGGTGCCGTCGGGCGCCCGGTCGAGGATCAGCAGCGCACCCGGCACGTGGTGGCTGAAGCCCGTGAGCACGCTGTCGCGCTCGGCAAGCGCCGCCCGCAGGCGGGTGATCTCGGCCTCGCTGGCCGCCACTGCCGCGCGCAGCCGAGCCAGCTCGGACGCCGCGTCGTCGTCAGGCTGGGCAGGATGCGGTCCGGAAGGTACAGCAGTGGGCTCCATCAACTTCGGATTATCGAGCCGGGCTGGTCCGGAAGGAATGGTTGCGGCGACAATGCGGCCCATGGCGACGAAAAAATCCAAAGGTTTGGGCATGGGCCTGGAGGCTCTTCTGGGCCCCAAGGTCAGTGATACCCCGCAGTCGGCGGCCGAGGGCGCGCCGTCGGTGCTGCGCCTGGATGTGTTGCAGCCCGGCAAGTACCAGCCGCGCACGCGCATGGACGAGGGCTCGCTCTACGAGCTGGCCGAGAGCATCAAGTCGCAGGGCATCATGCAGCCCATCCTCGTGCGCCCCGTCGGCGGTGGCAAGTACGAGATCATTGCCGGCGAGCGCCGCTCGCGTGCGGCCCGGCTGGCGGGCCTCAGCGAGGTGCCGGTGCTGGTGAAAGACGTGCCTGATGAGGCCGCTGCCGCCATGGCGCTCATCGAGAACATCCAGCGCGAGGACCTCAACCCGCTCGAAGAGGCCCAGGGCCTGCAGCGCCTGACCACCGAATTCGGTCTGACGCACGAGCAGGCCGCCCAGGCGGTGGGGCGCTCGCGCAGCGCGGCCACCAACCTGCTGCGCCTGCTGAACCTGGCCGAGCCCGTGCAGGGCATGCTGATGGCCGGCGACCTCGACATGGGCCATGCGCGGGCGCTGCTGCCGCTGGACAAGGCCTTGCAGATTACCACGGCCAACGAGGTGGCGGCGCGCAAGCTCAATGTGCGCGAGACCGAAAAGCTCGTGGCGCGCACGCAGGGCATGGGCCGCCAGACGCCGCTGTTGCGCGTCAAACAAGAGAAATCGCGTGACCTGCAGCGCATCGAAGAGGCGCTGTCTGACCTGTTGACCGCGCCGGTGCAGATCCATGTGCGCAAGCGCACCAAGCGCGGCGAACAAGGCGAGGTCACCATTGCCTTCGGCAGCCTGGACGAGCTCAACGGTCTGATCGACAAGCTGCGGGGCGGCCGCGGCGAGGCGTAAGCCCGGTGCGGCTGTGGCCCTTGCCCTGGCCGCTCCCGGCGGCCCTGACCTGGCTGCTGGCCTGGGCGTTGGCCTGGGTGCTGCATCAGGCGGGCGCGCCGGCCTGGGCGGTGTGGGCGCTGCCGGCCGCGGGCGCGGCGCTGCTGGCGCTGATGCCGGCGGTGGCGGCCACCCGGTGGCGCCAGGTGTTCGTGGCGGCCGGCTTTCCGGTCAGCGCGCTGGCGCTGGGGCAGGCCGCGGCGCTGCCGGCCTGGTTGTGGCTGGTGCCCCTGGCCGTGTTGCTGCTGGCCTATCCACGGCAGGCCTGGCGCGATGCGCCGGTCTTTCCCACGCCGGCGGGCGCATTGCGCGCGCTGCCGGCGCATGTGGCCCTGCCGCCGGGCGCGGCCATCCACGATGCTGGCTGCGGCCTGGGCGATGGCCTGAAGGCGCTGCGCGAGGCCTACCCGACTGCGCAACTCAGTGGCATCGAGTGGAGCTGGCTGTGGTGGGCGGTGGCCCGGCTGCGCTGCCCCTGGGCCCGCGTGCAGCGCGGCGACATGTGGGCGGTGGACTGGTCGGCCTTCGAGATGGTCTATCTGTTTCAGCGCCCCGAGAGCATGCCGCGGGCGCTCGAAAAAGCCCGGCGCGAGATGCGGCCGGGCACCTGGCTGGTCAGCCTGGAGTTCGAAGGGCGCGATGCCCAGGGCCATGCCCACGCGCCGCATGTGGTGCTGACGCTGCCTGGCGGGCGGCCGGTGTGGGTCTACCGTCTACACTGAGCGCTTGCTCTCTGGATTGCCATGCCTGATCTGCCCGCCGCCCCCTCGTCCGAGCCCCCGTTTTCTGCCGAGGACTTCCGCGCCGCGCTGGGCCAGTTCACCACAGGTGTCACCATCGTCACTGCGCGCACCCCCGATGGCCGGCTGGTCGGGTTGACAGCCAACTCATTCAACTCGGTGTCGCTGGCGCCGCCGCTGGTGCTGTGGAGCCTGGCGCGTCAGTCCACCTCGATGCCGGGCTTTCTCTCGGCCACCCACTACGCCATCAATGTGCTGGCCGGTGACCAGCGCCTGCTGGCGGAGCGCTTCGCCCGCAAGGGCATCGACCGCTTTGAAGGCACGCCGTGGCGGCCGGGCCTGACTGGCGCGCCCGTGATCGATGGCGCCGTGGCTGTCTTCGAGTGCAGCCACCGTAGCCAGCATGACGAGGGCGACCACGTCATCTTCGTGGGGCAGGTGGCCCATTGCCGCCGACGCATTGGTGCCACGCCGCTGGTGTTCCACGGCGGGCGCTTCTTTCCCGATCTGCCGATCTGAGCGCCTGCAGGGCCGGCTCGTCAGCCGGGCGCCACGAGCTCGCCCCGGGCGCAGCGATCCAGCAGCCGCAGCAGCCGGCTGACGTCCAGCGGCTTGCTCAGGTAGGCGACGAAGCCGCGCTGCTGGGCGGCGTGGATCTGATCGGGCATCACGTCGGCCGACAGCGCCACGCGGGGGATGTCGCTGGTGGCCGGATGGGCCGACAGCGAATCGGAGACATCCAGCCCGGTCATGTCGCCCAGGTGCATGTCAAGCAGCAGCAGGTCGGGCGGCTGCGTCATGGCCCGTGTGATGGCCTCCTCACCCGAGGTGGCGACGTCCAGCGCCCATTGGGGCCGCATGCGCAAGACCTGACGCACCAGCTCGACATTGACCGGGTTGTCTTCGGCGTACAGCACGTGCAGCGTGCGGCTGCCCAGGTCGTCGAGCGCGCCGAAGCCTGAGCGCGTGGTGCGGCCGCCCTCGGGCTCTTCCTCGGCCTCTGGCCGCGCCAGCGGCAGCCACACGCGAAAGGTGGAACCCACCTCCGGTGTGCTGCTGACCTCGACCCGCCCGTTCATCAACTCGACCAGGCGGCGCACGATGACCAGCCCGATGCCGGTGCCTTCGATGGTCGTGCGCTCGGCGCCCAGGCGGTTGAAGGGCTCGAACAGGTGGGCCTGCTGCGTGGGCGTGAGGCCGCGGCCCGTGTCGGTCACGGCGAACACGACGGCCTCATCCACCTGCTGCGCCTCGATCAGCACCCGGCCGCCGGGGCGGTTGTACTTGATGGCGTTGCTCAGCAGGTTGAGCAGCACCTGGCGCAGGCGGACCTGGTCGGCCACCACCAGCCAGTCAGGCTGGGCCGGCGTGGCGCGCAGCGACAGGTGCGCCTCCGCTGCCTGGTTCGAGACCAGGGCCACGGCCTCGTCGAGCGCCTGGGCCACGGCCACGGACTTGAGCGTCATCGGCAGGCTGCCGGCTTCGATGCGCGACAGATCCAGCACATCGGTGAGCATGGCCAGCAGGTGGGCGCCAGCGCGCTCGATGTGGTCCACCTTCTGGCGCTGCACGTCGGTCAGCGGGTAGCGCGGGTCGACGCGCAGCAGTTGGGCAAAGCCCAGCATGGCGTTGAGGGGCGTGCGCAGCTCATGGCTCATGCGCGAGAGGAACTCGGTCTTGGCCTTGCTCGCCCGCTCGGCCGCCTGGGCCGCAGCCATGGCTTCCTGGGTCTGGCGGCGATGGCCGATGTCTTCGGCCACGGCCACGAACTGCCTGGGCTGGCCGGCCTCGTCGCGCCAGACACTGAGATTGAGTGCCACCCAGACGACATGGCCATCGGGCCGCACGCAGCGCAGTTCGACGCTGCCGGGGCAGGGCGATCCGGTGGCCCGCGCCATGTCCATCTGGGCCTGGGTCAGCGGCCAGTCGTCGGGGTGGACCAGGTCCTGTGCCAGCAGGCCGACCAGGTCGACCGCATGGCGGCCGGCGATGGCCGCAAAACGCGGGTTGACTTCGAGAAAGCGTCCCTCAAGCGACAGACGAGCCAGGCCAGACCCGGCCTGTTCGAAGATCTGGCGATAGGGCGCGTCGTGGGACGGGCTGTGCATGATCAAATGGGCTGCGGTGCGCCACACCTCTCATTCCGGCTGGCACCTGTGTGCGGCGCTTTCACCAGACGACTCCCTGTGCATCCGGAGGTGGCGCGCCCCGGGCTGTCGTGAAACTGTCTCACACTTGGCCGGTTTCGGCCAGTTCCCCCTGCATGGTCGGCCGGGTGGCCGAGGCCCGCACGGTGCACGAGGATGGCCGGGCGGCGGGGGCCCAACTCGGCCTGGCGCAAGTGGTGGCCTTCTCCGAGAACGGGCTGGGGCTGGTGGCGCGCCGCCGCCGCAAGGCGGCCGCTCCCGCTCCGTGAGCGCCCGGGGCGAGGGCCGGCGGCGCGGATGACGGGCGCCGCGCCTGCTGGGCACACTGGCGCGATGCTGACCGTCCTCACCGGGCTGCTCATGCCCCTCTCGTAGGCCACCAGCGACATGATGTCCGCTTCAGTGAACGAGAACATGGCGCCGCGCGAGCGTTCAGATCGCGTGGTTCGGAATGGCCAGGATGGTGTTGCGGATGAACTCGACCAGGGTGGTCATCATCCACGGGCCGGCGATCGCGAACACGGCGATGGCGGCGATCAGCTTGGGCACGAAGGAGAGGGTGGCTTCGTGGATCTGGGTGATGGCCTGGAACAGGCTGATCACCAGGCCCACGCCGAGCACCACGGCCAGCACGGGCGCGGCCACCATGAGCACCATGAAGAGGGCGTTCTGGCCCATCGTGAGGG
>OGCL01002237.1_pt1 | contig 14009 bp, 11 predicted proteins | sample 1570041 | NCBI WGS metagenome assembly OGCL01 (sample SAMN06266162, study PRJEB24511) | hot springs metagenome | isolation source: Hot spring water | place: South Africa: Limpopo | collected 2015-06-22 | reverse complement strand
GACCTCTTATCTATGGCATTCTGATCGCCATCACCGGAAGCGTTCAGTCCGGCATCCTCTCTGTGCTTGCCTTCTTCGTCATCGGTGGAATCCTCCTGTTCACCGTGAACGAAAAGAAAGGGATAGAGGAAAGACAGACCCCCGTCCTTTAAATGTTCTTACATTAATACTTAAACCTAATCCTGTATTTTACTTTCACTTCTTTGTCTTTAGCCACAGGTACATCAAAATGGATCAGGTTGGAACTCAGTTTTTCATAAGGGTGGGTGCTTGAGAGCATCTCCCAGTCGCCCGGGATAGGTTCTTCCACTAAGACCTTGATATCCTCTTTTTTATGGTTCCTTAAACTGACCTCAAAAGCCACCTCATAAAGATTCCAACCCAGGTGCTTATATTCTGTCTGGACCCTTTCTCCAACCACATCAAAAGCCTCCCCTATCTTAATCTTAAACTTTTCGTCTTTTGGCGTATGATCAATCCGATCCTCGCCCACAAACTGGAGGCTACCCTCCTTATCTTCTTTGTAGACCCGGATCGTCCCTTTTGGGAGCGGGATCCCGAGGTTATTCTTTTTTGTGTTCTCCAGTTCGAGAAAGACACCGACTTTTTGCTTGTTCGTCCTCTGATCATATCGGGAGTAATAGTAATGCGGTTGGCCTGAGAAGACGAAAAGCTTCTTAACCGGGACCTGATTAGCATCGAGGAGGGACATCTGCTTGGTCTGGTTATCTTTGATGGTTGTCCTGCGATCCAGGGTATAGAGATGGTATTCGAAGAAGGACTCCTCTTTGAACTGAGGACTCAATTCTTTCGAGGCCGCCATGGGTCTCGCATAGTCCATTCTCATCTCCCCTTTGACCCGATGGATGTCACCTGCGACCAGTTTAAGCAGAGCATTCTGATAAGTGGCTCCGCTCCGGTTGTCAATCGTGACCCAGCCAGTTAAGTCGGTCAGGGTGTCGAGCTTATTTAAAACAGCGACATAATCGGCTTTCCAGTTGATCCCTGATGTGAGATAAGAAGCCTCTACTTTCTGGGGTCGGGAGAGCCTGTTCTCAAGCATCCAGACGAGCGTAGGTTGAGGGATGAGATTTTCAGGGATCTTTGAAAGGAGAATTCGGCCGTGATGGCCGATGTGGATTTTTTCGCCGATCTGAAAGATATTTCCTCCCTGAATGGAGAGAAGGGTGGCTTCAACGATCTCCTCTTTCTTCGTTTCGGGATTGATGGTGGCGAGTTGGACCTTCTGTCCCACATACTTTTCAAGCAACTTCTGTGGGCTGAGAAGGTCGTATTCGTAGTTTTGCTCCAAGACATTGAGGTTCATCCCATTGCTCAGAGACTTAATATGGACGGTCGTAGGGTCAATCTTTCCAGCCACATCCATAAATTTCAGTTCATGGATTCCCGGCTTCAGGTCAATGAGCCGCGTGTCCTTGACCAGTCCAATATTCGAATTGTAGATGGTGATGGCCACATCCTGCTGATCTTTGAGAGTGCTGGTGAGTGGCGCCGCATAACCTATCTGGATAGAAAAGATGAAAGAGATGAGAGTGATGACCATGGTTAACTTTTTCATGTCGAAAGCCTCCTGTTTTGGGTTTTAATATTAAAGACAACAGAGGGACGGATTTGGTTCCAGAAAAATCAAAGATAAAGGAAAACAGCATGAAAAGACTGGGATTTAATTGGTGAGATATTTATGAGGCGGTTATAATAACACTTCTTCCATCCAACCCAGCTTGACGATCTCGATGCGGCGGAGGTCGCTCACCCCGAGTTTATATTTCTCATCGGCCACGAAAATATGTTTTGGGGGGTTATCAAGAGGCCGGTCTTCTCCGAAGTGGGCGGTGCGCTGGATCTGGAGGAGGCGAGCGCCTACAGCATCGAGTGCTACGGGGTCATGTCCGATGAGAAGGCCTTTGTATTCGGAGACAAACCTTCTGTCGAAGTGATGGGGACCACGATTATAGAATTGAATTCGAATTAAACTTAAAATATTGAGGCGGTTTTTTCCCTTGACAATGGGTTTATCCCAGATCGCGGCCAAAGGGGAGCAGGCATCTCGGTGGGTGAACAAGGGATCAGGGTAGAATGGCCAATAATTTTTAATACACCCGCCGATTCCAGACCAGTGATGGGTGCGTAATGGACGGACATTGATCAGGGCGGTAGAGGACTTGAAGATGGGGTTATTTAAGACCCCTCGGTCGTCAATTCCGATATTCTTTCTTGGAACTCCGACCTCCATCACCCGCTTCACAATTGCGTTTTCCAGTTCTTCAGGGGTGGGTAGATAGTGCCATACATTGCTCTTAATGCCTACGATATCTGAGGGTTTGATCAGTCTTTTCCATGCCTGAACAGGGTCTTTTTCTCCAAGGAATTCACAGACTCCATCATCAAGCATCTTCTGAATAATCCTCTGATTAATTCGCCCGTGAGAATCAATGACCTTCTCATCTCTGATGAGAACAACCTTGACCTTTTCCTCTGCCTTTACCTTCCTGCTTAAGGAGGTACCCAGAACCGCCCCCAGAGCGGTATAGGCTGTTCCGCGAATAAAATCCCGCCTTGTGATGACCCTTGTTTCATCCATCGTTTATTTCTCCTCTAATCTCCTAAGCGTCGTTCTGATCAATTCCTCAGCCTTTTGCTCGGAGATTGCATCAAAGGCTATTAGAATATACTGATCGGAGTTTTTTGCTGAAGTCCATTTTCCGTTTTCAGTCTTAATGGTTCCTAAAGTGGAGGCATCCGGCATATAAGCTTTTACAAAATTTTTAAAAGCCTTCGCAGCAACCATCTTCGTTGGGTATTGAATGATGAGAAGATAAGTCTTCTCTTTTACTTGCGGTTGTAAGTAGGTGGCTAAAATCCCTTTTGTCCGTTCTCCCAGTTGGAGGATATTCTGGTGGGAGATGAAATAATGATGGTTCAAGACCTGATGGAGATAAAAAAAACGAATGCTTCTCTCAGAGAGGCCTTCAGAAGGCAGTAATCTGATCAATGATGGTTTTTTCCCCTCCTGCTTTATATTTCCGGCAATGGCGCGGCCAATTTTTAAAATATCATTTCGCATCGAAGGGGTATCTCTCTCAGCATAGACATTGGCAAAGTACTTTCCCTTCCAGAATCGGAGAAGCCCCCCTCCGTAATCAGACCCCTGACCAACCCCTACCTCTTCATCTTCGGTTTGATATGAGAAGATTCCAAAGGCATCCTCTGAAGTACCCATGTCAAAGAGTTCCACAAGAATGGATGGATGATCTACCTTGACATACTTCCGGACCATCAAAAGTTTGAAGGCATATGAACGATACAGTTCTGCTGCGCCATTCATATAGCGGAAGGATGTGTTGCGATCATAAACCTCATCCTTTCCGTCCGCTTTATAATCCTCCACTACAAGGGGGAGCAGCTTCTTCATTGCCACTTGCCTTCCTTCCTTCTCTGCAGATAGGGTTGGGCATTCGGTTGTCACTAAGACGGCCCAAATCGCAAGAAGTGAGCACAGAAAGATTTTCATCTTAATCGTCATTTTTCATTTTGACCCACCGGACAGGATTTAAAACAATTAAAGCAGAAATATTGGAATCCAATAAAGCCGGCCTGATAGAGGCGCCAGAAATTGACATCTTTGACCATCTTTTTCTGATCTTCGGTCGTGCTTTCAGCAAATTTAGACCAGAAACGGATGGCGCTTCCAATGCCATAGGGCTGACTATTTTTAAGGCATTTCATATCATCGGTCTTCCCTTCTTCATTGAGCGCTCCGCCCGGGCAGTTTTCAACGCAGATATTGCAATCGGTGCAGAGTTTTTCAGTCACCAGTGGGTCCGAAGGTAAATCGAGGTCGGTTAGGATTGCAGTAAAGAGAACCCGAGATCCCATCTTGGGATGGATCACCAGATTATGTCTGCCGAAGTTACCCAGACCTGCAGCCACAGCGGCATGGCGTAGCGAAACATCCCCAATCGTGCCTTTGGTTTCATAGCTCATATAGAGAGGATAAGAGGGCGGAACGGTCATGGCTTTGGCCTTAAGTTCCCTTTCGATGAAGCGTGCCATTCTGTAATTGCAAGAACGCCCGAATTCTATCTCGTCGAGCCTGCCGCCTGTAGCGATCTGCATATTACTGCTCTCACAGTTTGATAAAGCCTTGTAGGCAAGCACAACAAGCGATTTGGCTTTAGGAAAGATGGATTCGAGAGCGGGAGATTTTGGGCTTTTATAGTCCTTGACTGAGGCTATTCCAACATCATCCATTCTTAAACTCATGGCAAATTCCTTAATTTTCTCTTTCACATCACACCTCCTCCCTGATCCTTCTTCACCCCATTATATGAAAAAGGATGAGATAAAGCAAAACCATTTTTATTGTAGGCCATGTCAAGCATTTTATGTAAAAAGCAAAGAGGGGATCTCCTGGCCTTTTGAATTCACGTAAATCTTAACGCTGCAATGAAAAGGGGAGGTGGGCATGCTTCCAATCCTTTATCATTGCGGATCATTTATAGGTTTTATGGGAAACAGTGGATATCACCTTAGGTGACCTTGGCCGTATGCTTGAAGCCTGCGCAGCAAAATGATAAAAGGTGCCGCTGGAAAACCTTTCCAGCATACCCACCTTCCTTTTTATATGATATTTACGAAACTGCAAGGTAAAAAAAAGACAGCAAGAGAGTCCGGACCATACGGTTTCTTTTACCCAAACTACCCCATTCGAATGCATAGAAATGGAAGGGCTTTCTGTGTTAAAATTCAATTTATATGTTCAAAATGAGATTTTATGTTCGTGGGTCTAACCATCCGATCATTCGCCTTCTGGAAATGGGGATAGGGCATTCTGACCAGCGGATAGTTTATCCTCTCAGAGAGGGCATCCCCGATTATAATGGACTTATCGCCGTTTGCAAAACTTTGATTGAGAAATCCCAAATTTGAGAGCGGGAAAGGGTGTTTATGGAGATTGAAAAATGAAATGGTATCAACTCGATACAGGAGAGGTTTTCAAAGCCCTTCAAACCTCTGAGTCTGGATTATCTGAGGCCACGGCCCAAAAGCTTCTTGAGACCCATGGACCGAATCGAATAACGGAGGGGAAGAAAACGAGTCGGCTGACCATCTTTTTTCGACAATTCACCAGTCCACTCATCTATATCCTGCTCATTGCAGCGCTGGTCACCTTTCTCCTTGAATCCTACACGGATACAGGGGTCATTTTAACGGTCGTCGTTTTCAATGCCCTTATTGGATTCGTCCAAGAATTTAAGGCGGAAGAGAGCCTTCGGGCATTGAAGCGATTGATGGTCCCGAAAGCCAAAGTGATCCGAGATGGAAAGGAAAGAGAGATCAGCAGCGAGGAGCTCGTTTCAGGCGACATTGTCCTTTTGGCCTCTGGCGCTAAAGTACCAGCCGACCTCCGGTTAATCGAAACACTCGACTTAAAGATTGACGAATCCATGCTAACCGGAGAATCGGTCCCTGCTGAAAAGAGCATAAAGTCCATTAAGGAAGATCATTTGTCTCCAGGCGATCAGAGAAACATGGCTTTTCTGGGAACGGTGGTTGTTTATGGCCGGGGACGCGGTGTCGTGGTTACGACCGGTAGCGAAACCGTTCTAGGCGGGATTGCCACCGAAGTGAAAGAGGCCGAGGGAATCCATGCCCCCCTTCAAGAGAAGTTTCATCGGTTCTCCAAAAGGATCGGACTGATCGTTCTTGCCGCTAGCACTCTTCTCTTTCTTTTGGGCCTATTGATTGGTGAAAGCCTTAAGGAAATGTTCATGACTTCGGTCGCTGCCGCTGTGGCGACTGTTCCAGAAGGGCTTCCTGTCGTCCTGACCATTGCCCTGGCTGTGGGTGTGAGAAGGATGGCAAAGCGAAACGCCATCATTCGGAAACTGGCAGCCGTTGAAACTCTCGGAAGTACGACCGTCATCTGCACCGATAAAACAGGGACCCTTACCAAGAACGAGATGACCGTGAAGGTGATCTATGACGGCGAGCATGTATTCGATGTGACAGGGAATGGATATGATCCTCAAGGAGAGATTCTTCACGAATGGATGATCCCAACCGAGGAGGAACGGAAGCATCTCTTCATGTCCCTCCGCATCGGACTTCTATGCAACGAATCCCGTCTGGATCAAGAGGATGGGGAATACCGTGTGGATGGAGATCCTACAGAAGGAGCCTTAATCGTCTCTGCCCTAAAAGGAGGTTTGAATCCAGAAAAAGAGCAACACCTTTACAAGCGGATTGCCATCTTGCCATTTGAATCGGAACGAGGTTTCATGGCCACTCTCCATGCCTTTAACCGTGGGTCAAAGAAATTGGTCTTCGTCAAGGGAGCGCCTGAAAAAGTCCTTGAATTATGCACTACCTGTATGGTGTCAGGGGGGTTGAGGAGCGAAGCCATTCTTCAGACGGCCGATCGTTTTGCAAAAGAGGGTATGCGGGTCTTGGCTATGGCCTATCGGGAGGTGGATGGATCATTCGACGAGCTAAGCGAAGAAACCGTGAGGGGATCTTACGTTCTGGCAGGGATTCAAGGAATGATGGATCCTCCCCGTCCCGAAGTAGCGGATGCCATCAAGGGATGTAAACAGGCTGGCATTCGGGTGGTAATGATCACCGGAGATCATCCGACCACTGCCTTGGCCATTGGCAAGATGCTTGGCATTGCCCATGATGCCTCAGAAGTGCTCGTTGGCCGTGCGATTGAAGAGATTGATGATGAACAACTCTCCCGGAGGGTCAAGGACGTTTCGGTATTTGCTAGAGTGGCTCCTCACCATAAACTTAGAATCGTTGAGCAGTTGATGAAGCAGAAAGAGATTGTTGCGGTCACAGGGGATGGTGTCAATGACGCACCAGCCTTAAAGAAGGGGCATATCGGCATAGCCATGGGGAAGAAGGGAACGGATGTAGCCAAGGAAGCTTCTGACATGGTGATCACGGATGATAACTTTTCTACAATTTTTAGTGCGGTGGAAGAGGGAAGGGTTGTTTTTGACAACATCCGGAAAGTCGTCTTTTTTCTTCTTCCAACAGGAGTGGCGGCCATTGGTTCAATCCTCCTTTCCATCCTTTTGGGTCTTCCTATGCCCTATACCCCCAGCCAGCTTCTCTGGATCAATCTTGTAACCAACGGGTTTCAGGTCATTGCTCTGACGTTTGAACCCAAAGAGAGAGATGTTCTGATAAGGCCCCCCAGAGATCCTCAAGAAGGGGTCATGTCTCGGGTGTTGATCGAGCGAACCATTCTGGTAGGGGTTCTCATCTCGATCGGCGTTGTCTATAAATTTATTCATGCGCTCGAAGGAGGAGTCTCATTGGAGCGAGCGCGAACGGTGGCGGTGACGACCATGGTCTTTTTTCAGTTCTTCCAGGCCTGGAACAGTCGTTCTGAATCCCGATCCATCTTTAAGATCAATTTTTTTAGCAATCCTTGGATCGTCTATGGTTTGATCGCATCCATATTGGCCCACCTTGCTTCCCTCTATATCCCCTTTCTCCAGTGGATCTTTACGACTGAGCCAATGGACGGAATCGAGTGGATTAAGATTGGGCTGATGAGCCTAACCGTCATCCTACTGGTAGAGCTGGATAAGTTCCTCAGGGGAAGAAGGGCCAACATGAAACCATCCGTCATGCCACTTCAAACCGGAGGTGAAATATGAATCAACCATCCCTTCAAGGAGCATGGAAGATCGGTTCTATCATGGGAATTCCCATCCGGGTACATTATTCCTGGCTCATTATTTTTGGACTTCTCACCTGGCTATTATCTTCTCGTTATTTTCCCCAGGTGACCCCAGACCTTCCTTTTGTCTCATACTGGATCAATGGAATACTGGCAGCCCTGCTTCTCTTTGTTTCAGTTGCCTTTCATGAACTTGCCCATTCTTATGTGGCTCAGCGGTATAGCCTGACCATTGAAAGCATTACCCTCTTCATCTTTGGAGGGGTTGCCCAACTCAAGGGTGAACCGCCCCATCCGAAGGCAGAATTCTGGATCGCCATTGCTGGCCCTTTCTCAAGTTTCTTCCTCTCCATCCTCTTCTTCTTTTTAACCATGGCTACAGGTGGGGGACTGGCCGCTCTCTTTGCCTATTTATCCAGAATCAATTTTATCCTTGGTGTTTTCAATCTCATCCCGGGATTTCCCATGGACGGAGGTAGGGTGCTCAGGGCAGGGCTCTGGGGAAGGAAGAAAGATTATTTCTATGCGACCCAGAAGGCCTCTGTGATCGGACGTGCCATTGCCCTCTTCTTTATCTTCTTTGGACTCTTTTCGATTTTTACAGGTGGGGCACAGGGCTTCTGGTTGATGATCGTTGGCTGGTTTCTTTATAGTGCGGCTCAGGCCAGCTACGAACAGGTAACGCTTCAGGAAGCCCTTTATGGAATTAAAGTTCGGGACATGATGGTGAGAGAGATGAAGACGATCGAACCTTCCATCACATTAGATCAAGCCGTAGATGAAAACTTTTTAAAGTACGGCTATGGTGGATTCCCTGTGATTGAGAATGGGAGGTTTCTCGGGATCCTGACCCTCAAAGAGGTCAAGGATGTGCCGAGGGAGGATTGGTCACGAGTTAAGGTGTCAGAGGTCTACGTCCCGCATGAGAAGCGATGGGAGGTCTCTCCCGAAGCGGATGTGATGAAAGCCCTTGAGCTGATGATTAAGGAGGATAAAGGCAGAATCGTTGTGACTGAGAGGGGCCGGATCATCGGTTTGATCACACGGAACGGAATTGCTCAATATGTCCAGATCAAAGGGAAGCCTTTTGGAAAAAGGGGTTAGGGTTTTCTAAGAAAACCCCCAGTTGCAAAACGGGCATGGGCAAGCCGTCCCACAAGGTTTTGAATGGCGGTTTTTTTATAATTTATTGGACAACGGGGGACCTCACCTAAAGTGAATTCCGGCAGAGAAGCGAAAAGAAGGCGCGGATGCGGCAAAAGGTTCGCCTCGATGCCTTTCCGAACGGATTGTCCATGCCCGTATAAGCAGAAATGATGCAGCGTCAGGGAAAGGAAGAGATGGAGAGATAGATGAAAGCCACCTTTTTAGACGAGATTTCGATTGTTCTCTGCGGCGAAGCAGGTCAGGGCATCCAGACCGTTGAGCATCTCCTTACGCAAACCCTGAAACTTTCAGGCCATCACGTCTTCTCAATACAGGAGTATATGTCTCGGATCCGGGGAGGAAATAATTCCACCCTAATCCGCGTTTCTTCGAGACGGGTATCTTCACCTGTTGACCGGATGGACCTCTTCATCCCTTTTAGTCCTGGTGCCATCAACCATCTACGAGATAGGATTTCCTCCCAGACGATCCTTCTAAGAGATAAGAAGATGTGCGGGGACGATTTCGATTTTCCCAACGCCATGGAGATGCCCTTCTCACAGATCGCTTCTGAGGTAGGGGGAAAGATCTATACCAACACTGTGGCAGCGGCTTTTCTGACCGGACTGCTTCAAGTTGAAGAGGAAGTGTTGGGGCGATACCTCAGAATCTATTTTACAGGAAAAGAGGAGACGATCATCGGGAAAAACCTTCTGGCCGCCAAGAAGGGTTATGAGTTGGGTCAGAAGTTGGTTCAAAATGGACAGATCCAGGTCAGATTGGTAAAACACGATGAGGTCAAAAGTGAGATCCTCATGGACGGTGTCGAAGCTTTAGCCATGGGGGCGATAGCGGGTGGATGCAATTTCCTCTCTTTCTATCCGATGTCTCCTTCGACGGCATTGGCTGTGCTTCTCGCTGAGCACTCAAAGGAATTTGGGATCATCGTGGAACAGGCAGAAGATGAGATCAGTGCAATGAACATGGGACTGGGGGCCTGGTATGGGGGAGCAAGAGGGCTTGCTTCGACCTCCGGAGGGGGATTCGCGCTCATGGTGGAAGGGCTAAGCCTTGCTGGAATGATCGAGTCTCCCATGGTGATCCACATTGGTCAGCGGCCCGGTCCGGCAACAGGGATGCCCACCCGAACAGAACAGGGAGAACTTCTCTTCTCCCTCTTCGCAGGTCATGGAGAGTTTCCAAGGATCATTTTGGCGCCAAGCACGATTGAAGACTGTTTCTATCTGGCCGAGAGGGCTTTCAACCTTGCTGACCGATACCAGGTGCCTGTTTTCATTCTGACGGATCAGTATCTACTGGAGTCCCATTACAATATTCCGTCTCTGGGACCTGGACAAACTCCTCTGGAAAAGCATTTTGTCAGCCCGGATCCGGATTACAAGAGGTATCGGTTTACAGAGACAGGACTTTCTCCGAGAGGCATTCCGGGTCTGGGTGAGGGGCTTGTTGTGCTCGACAGCGACGAACACGACGAAGGAGGTCACATCACTGAAGAGTTTGACGTGCGGATCAGGATGGTCAATAAACGGCTCAAAAAATTGGAACTGATTCGAAATGATCTCATCCCGCCCAAATTTGTTGGACCAAACGAGTATGAGACGCTTATCATCGGATGGGGATCAACCTATCATGCCACCAAGGAGGCAATTGAACGAATGGGGAGAGAGAATACGGCCCTGCTCCATTTCAATCAAGTCTATCCCTTGCATCACGAGACAGTTCATTTCCTCAAGAAGGCAAAAAAGACTGTGGTGATAGAGAACAATGCGACCGCTCAGTTTGCCAAACTGATACGTATGGAGACTGGAGTTGGAATGGAACATAAGATACTCAAGTATAACGGCTTGCCCTTTTCCACGGATGAATTGGAAACGAGGCTCCGATCGGTGCTCAAATAGGAGGGAAGCCTATGGATCAAAATTGGTTTGATCAAGAAGGGATGGATATTGCCTGGTGCCCGGGCTGTGGGAATTATGCCATCCTCAATGGATTGAAACAGACCCTCTTCGAATTAGGGATTCAGCCTGAGAGGCTTGTGGTCATCTCCGGAATCGGTCAGGCGGCAAAGGCTCCTCACTATTATCGGTGTAACCTGTTTAATGGTCTCCATGGACGATCTCTCCCTGTTGCTACAGCCATCAAGGCCGTCAATCCAGAACTCATCGTCATTGATGAAAGCGGGGACGGCTGCATGTATGGTGAAGGAGGAAACCATTTCATCCACGCCATACGTAGAAATCCGGATATCACTAATATCGTCCACAACAATATGGTCTATGGATTGACCAAGGGGCAGGCCTCTCCTACAAGCCTTCAGGGATTTAAGACGCTCGTTCAACGAGAGGGCGTTTTCCATGAGACGTTCAATCCTCTGGCGGTTGCCATCACTCTTGGGGCATCCTTTGTGGCAAGGGCATTTGCGGGAGATGTTGCCCAAATGAAGGAGGTCTTCAAGCAGGCGATCACTCATAAAGGGTACGCCCTGGTGGATGTTCTTCAACCCTGCGTCACCTATAACAAACTCAATACCTATTCTTGGTTTAAAACCAAGACCTATTATCTTGAATCCTCCCACGATCCTCATGATCGAATAGAAGCTTTGAAAAGGGCCTGGGAAACCGAGAGACTCCCCTTAGGGATTTTCTATCTCAACCCGAAGCCCACCTTCGAAGAAAGATTGAGCGCCTATCAAGAGAGTCGAGATCCTCTCTATAAACGAAGTCCCGATTTGAAGAAGCTTTCAGCGTGGATCGAATCGAAAAGGGGAATTTGAACTGACCTCTCATTCTTCGATTGAGTTGATAAGGTTATTTTGCAAGCTCCTGCGCCAGGTCCCAAAGGCTAAGATCGAGGGGTTTCTTCGTGGTGGCCACGACTTTTAATGGAGTAGTGGCGATCTCGTTTTTGATCAGTCCGACTAGAACGCCTACTTTACCCCTTGCAAGGCAATCCGTGGCGGCTGCACCCAAGCGTGTGGCAAGAAGCCGATCGGACGCATCGGGAGTTCCACCGCGCTGAACATATCCGAGAATCGTCACCCGCAGTTCAAAACCGAGTTCATAATGGTCTTTGAAGTAGCGGGCCAGCCTCTCCGCATTATATTTCGCTCCTTCGGCGACGACCACCAGGGCATGGGGTTTGCCTTTTTCATAGGCCTCACGAAGTTGTTTTGCCACCCGATCTGGGTCGGTCTCAATCTCAGGAATGATAATCACCTCTGCCCCACCTGCTATTCCTGCCATGAGTGCGAGATAGCCGCAATCCCGGCCCATCACTTCTACCAGAATCCCTCGTTGATGAGAGGAAGCCGTCACTTTTAGCCGGTCAATGGCTTCAAGGGCGATGTTGAGGGCTGTGTTGACACCGATGGTGATGTCAGCCCCATAGAGGTCGTTATCAATCGTGGAGGCAACACCAACCACAGGAAAGCCGGATTCGGTTAAAGTGTAAGCTCCACGCTGAGAACCATTTCCTCCGATGATAACGATACCCTCTATACGATGCTTACGGAGTGCTTTTAATGCCCTCTCTCTTCCCTCTTCGGTTTCAAATTCAAGGGAGCGAGCGCTCCCCAAGATGGTTCCACCCAATTGAAGGATGTTGCTCACATCGCGAGACCCCATTGGTTTTAGATCTCCGTTGATGAGACCGTCATAGCCACGCCGGACACCAAACACTTCCCATCCTCTATTGATCCCAGTTCTGACGACTGAGCGGATAGCGCCATTCATCCCTGGGGCATCCCCTCCGCTCGTTAAAACAGCAATCCGTTTCATCTCATAACCTCCTTTGGGAAAAGGGCGTCAGATTATGTATAATTCATAATATAGCATACAAACCGATATTAAACTCCTTTATCTTTGCCCTGTGCGAACCTTAGGCTCTTTCGAGGTGCAAACCGTCCCGTTAGAAGGGCGAAGCCCTTCTAACGGAGTTTGCCCGTGATAATCGAGCGTTTAAAAAGCCTAAACTCGAATAACCGATTCGGACCTATCACAATTTTTTCAAATTGTTTGACCTAAGTCAATTACAAATTGACCCTGGGAGATTATTCTTGAATCAAGATTGGCTTAGCCCCGTTTCGACTCAGATTCCTAAAGATGGGGACAAAAATCAACTCGCAAAGGAGGCAAACGATGTTTTGTTACGAGTGTGAACAGACGGCAAAGGGTGAAGGTTGTACCAAAATTGGAGTTTGCGGTAAGGAGCCAGAGGTGGCAGGCCTTCAGGATCTTCTGACCTACACCTTGAAAGGGCTTTCATGCGTTGCTGTAGAAGGGCGAAAGGTGGGTGTGGTTGATCCAGAGGTCAATGAATTTACCTGTAAAGCCCTATTTTCGACGCTTACCAATGTCAATTTTGATCCAAATCGAATCATCGAATTGATTCAGACCTCCCACTCCCTGAAGGAGAACCTCAAGACGAAAGTGAAGGCAGCAGGAGGAAAAAGCGATTTTCAAGAGGGTCCGGCTGCTTTTCAACCCGCAACCCATTTGGAAGGACTTCTCAAACAGGCCGAAGGTGTAGGGCTCAAATCAGACCCAAGCATTGCTCCCGATATTCTTTCCCTTCAACATATCCTCCTTTATGGACTGAAGGGAGTAGCTGCCTATACGGACCACGCCCAAATTTTGGGCAAGAAGGATGATCAGGTCTATGCCTTTATCCATGAGGGGTTGGCTGCAACCCTGAGACAAGACCTGAGTCTTCAAGACTGGATTGGGTTGGTTCTGAAATGCGGAGAAGTCAACCTAAAGGCCATGGAGCTTCTTGATGCGGGTAATACAGGGACCTATGGCCATCCTGTTCCTACTTTGGTCCCGCTCGGAAATAGAAAAGGAAAGGCCATCCTGATTTCAGGACATGATCTGAAGGATATGGAGGAACTTCTCAAGCAGACGGAAGGAAAAGGCATTAATGTTTATTCCCATGGAGAGATGCTTCCTGCCCATGGCTACCCGGGATTGAAAAGATATAACCATTTTTATGGCCATTTTGGGACAGCCTGGCAGAATCAGACCCGAGAATTTGTTGATTTTCCAGGAGCGATTTTGATGACGACCAATTGCATTCAGAAACCAAGGGAATCTTATAAAGGAAATATTTTTACGAGCGGCATGGTGGGATG
>OGCL01002235.1_pt1 | contig 14017 bp, 16 predicted proteins | sample 1570041 | NCBI WGS metagenome assembly OGCL01 (sample SAMN06266162, study PRJEB24511) | hot springs metagenome | isolation source: Hot spring water | place: South Africa: Limpopo | collected 2015-06-22 | reverse complement strand
GAGCCGGTCAGCACGAAGACCAGGAAGATGCCGAGCAGGAAGCCGAAATCGCCGACGCGGTTGACGATGAAGGCCTTCATGGCGGCGGCGCAGGCGGAGGGCTTCTGGTACCAGAAGCCGATCAGCAGATAGGAGGCGAGGCCGACGCCCTCCCAGCCGAAGAACATCTGCAGCAGGTTGTCCGCCGTCACCAGCATCAGCATGGCGAAGGTGAAGAGCGAGAGATAGGCGAAGAAGCGCGGCCGGTGCGGATCCTCGTGCATGTACCCGATCGAGTACAGGTGCACGAGCGAGGAGACGGTGTTCACGACGACCAGCATCACCACGGTCAGCGTGTCGATGCGGAAGGCCCAGTCCACCTGCAGCCCGCCCGAGGACATCCAGGTCGCGACCTGGACGCGCGTGGTGCCCGAGCCGAAGCCGACATTGAAGAAGGCGATCCAGGACAGGACGGCCGAGACGACGAGCAGCGAGGTGGTGACGATTTCCGAGCCGCGCGCGCCGATCAGCCGGCCGAAGAGGCCGGCGATCAGGAAGCCGATCAGGGGGAGGAAGACGATCGCGTGATACATGGGGCGGATCCGGGCGCTGGCGCCTCAGCCTTTCATCATGTTGATGTCTTCCACCGCGATCGTGCCGCGGTTGCGGAAGTAGACGACGAGAATGGCGAGGCCGATCGCCGCCTCGGCCGCCGCCACCGTCAGGACCAGCAGCGCGAAGACCTGCCCGACGATGTCGTTCAGGAAGCTCGAGAAGGCGACGAAGTTCAGGTTGACCGAGAGCAGGATCAGCTCGACCGACATCAGGATGACGATGACGTTCTTCCGGTTCAGGAAGATGCCGAGCACGCCCAGCGTGAACAGGATCGCGCCGACGGCGAGATAGTGGCCAAGGCCGATCATCAGACGGTCTCCTCCGGCAGGGCCGCGCCCGGCTGCACCTTCTTGACGTCCATCGCGGTCGCCTTGGTACGGGCGTTCTGCTGCACGATGTCCTGGCGCTTGATGCCGACGCGCTAGCGCAGGGTCAGCACGATCGCGCCGATCATCGCGACGAGCAGGACGAGGCCCGCCGCCTGGAAGTAGTAGACATATTGCGTGTAGAGTACCCGCCCGAGCGCCTCGGTGTTGGTGATGCCGGATGGGATCGCTGCGACGGGCGCGCGCACGATCTGCGGGTCGATCACCCAGGCGCCGACCACAAGGAGCAGCTCGACCGCGAAGACGAGGCCGATCAGCGCCCCGATCGGCAGATAGTTCAGGAAGCCCTGGCGGAACTCGGCGAAATCGACGTCGAGCATCATCACGACGAAGAGGAACAGCACCGCCACCGCGCCGACATAGACGACGATCAGCAGCATCGCCAAAAACTCGGCGCCCAGCAGCAGGAAGAGCCCCGCCGCGTTGACGAAGGCGAGGATCAGGTAGAGCACCGAATGGACGGGGTTGCGCGAGGCCACCACCATGAACGCCGAGGCGACGGTGACACCTGCGAAGAGATAGAAGAAGGCCGCTGCGGCATTCATCTCGGTCAGCCTTTCCGCCCCTGCCGGCGGCTCTCGTGTTCCGTGCCGCCCGACTCTCGCCGGACGTCGTTTGGAGCGTCTATAGTCAGGCCCACCGGCTGCGACAACCGCGCCCTGAGCCTGCCGGACCCTCAGCGATAGGGAGCGTCCATCGCGATGTTGCGCGCGATCTCGCGCTCCCAGCGGGCGCCGTTCGCGAGCAGCCGGTCCTTGTCGTAGAACAGTTCCTCGCGGGTCTCGGTGGCGAACTCGAAATTCGGCCCCTCGACGATCGCATCGACCGGGCAGGCCTCCTGGCAGAAGCCGCAATAGATGCACTTCGTCATGTCGATGTCGTAGCGCGTGGTGCGGCGCGTGCCGTCGTTGCGACGCGGGCCGGCCTCGATGGTGATGGCCTGCGCCGGGCAGATCGCCTCGCAGAGCTTGCAGGCGATGCAGCGTTCCTCGCCGTTCGGATAACGGCGCAGCGCATGCTCGCCGCGGAAGCGGGGGCTCTGCGGGTTCTTCTCGAAGGGGTAGTTGATGGTCGCCTTCGGCTTGAAGAAATAGCGCATCGACAGCGCGAACGCGCCGACGAACTCCTTCAGCAGCAGGCCCTTGGCGGCTTGTGCGAGCGACATCGCCTTCGTCCTTCCCTCTCAGCCGAACAGCGTCCGGCCGATCACATAACCCAGCACCGGCGTGACACCGATCATCAGAACGGCCAGCGCCAGCTTCAGCACGCGGATGCGGCGCTCGTAGTCGTCGCGTTCCGCCTGCGTCGTCGAACGATCGGTCCGGCGCAGCGCCGCGATGACGACGCCCGACACGATCCTGTATTCCAGCAGCCCCAACGCGAAGCCGAGGACGGCTCCGATCGCGCCCGCCATGCTCATCCCGGCACCAGCCCCAGCCATTGCACGGCGCGGCTCCCGAGGAGGCCCCCGAGAAAGACCGCGAAGATCCACCCGTTCCAGGCGAAGTCGAACATCGCGTCGACTGCACCGAACCACTGACCGCGCCAAGCGAAGTAGCACCCCGCGAAGAACAGCCCGCCGCCCGCCACCATCCCGGCCACCCCGCCGAGGACGGACGCAACCATCAGCGCGCCGGGCCCCAGCCCGTCAGCTGCAGCACGAAGGCGACCACCACCACGGAGACCAGCGAGAGCGGGAGGAAGACCTTCCAGCCCAGCCGCATCAGTTGATCGTAGCGGTAGCGCGGCACGAAGGCCTTCACCATCGCGAACATGAAGAAGACCAGGCAGACCTTGAGCGCGAACCAGAACACGCCCGGCAGCCAGGTGAAGGGCGCGATCGGGAACGGCGGCAGCCAGCCGCCGAGGAACAGGATCGTGGTCAGCGCGCACATGGTCATGATCGCCACGTATTCGCCGAGCATGAACAGCAGATACGGGGTCGAGGAGTATTCGACCATATAGCCCGCGACGAGCTCCGACTCCGCCTCCGGCAGGTCGAAGGGCGGGCGGTTCGTCTCGGCCAGCGCCGAGATGAAGAAGATCACAAACATCGGGAAGAGCGGCAGCCAGTACCAGCCCAACAGGCCCGCCTTGGTGTTCTGCGCCTCGACGATGGCGGTGAGGTTCAGCGAGCCGACGCAGAGCAGCACGGTGATGATGACGAAGCCGATCGAGACCTCGTAGGAGACCATCTGCGCGGCCGAACGCAGCGCGCCCATGAAAGGGTATTTCGAGTTCGACGCCCAGCCCGCCATGATGACGCCGTAGACGCCGAGCGAGGAGATGGCGAGGATGTAGAGGATGCCGACATTGATGTCGGCGATCGCCCAGCCCGGCGCGACCGGGATCACCGCCCAGGCGCCGAGCGCCAGCAGGCAGGAGACGAAGGGCGCGAGAATGAAGACGCCCTTGTTCGAGCCCGACGGAATGATCGGCTCCTTGAAGGCGAACTTCAGCAGGTCGGCGAAGCTCTGGAACAGGCCGAAGGGGCCGACCACGTTGGGGCCGCGCCGCAGCTGCACCGCCGCCCAGATCTTGCGGTCAGCCAGCAGGATGTAGGCGATGAAGACGAGCAGGCAGACCAGCAGCAGCAGGCTCTTGCCCAGCATGATCGCGAGATCGAGAACGAGGTCCCAGTTCATGGCCGGTTACTCCGCCGCCTGCCGAAGCCGGCCCGAGGCCAGCGCCGAGCATTCGGCCATCACGGCGGAAGCGCGCGCGATCGGGTTGGTCTGGTAGAAATCCGCGACGGGCGAGGCGAAGCCCGCCTTGTCGAGCTTGCCGCCGAGCCCGGCGAGAGAAGCCAAGCCGCTGGCATCCGTCGTCTGCAGCGTGTCGAGCGCGGCGAAATGCGGGTGCGCCGCATAGAGCGCCTGGCGCAGCCCGGCCAGCGAGTCGAAGGGCAGCGTCTTCCCGAGCGCGGCCGAGAGCGCCCGCAGCACCGCCCAATCCTCGCGGGCATCGCCCGGCGGGAAGGTGGCGCGCGCGGTCATCTGCACGCGCCCTTCGGTGTTCACATAGGTCGCCGACTTCTCGGTGTAGGCGGCGCCGGGCAGGATGACGTCGGCGCGGTGGGCGCCGCGGTCGCCATGGGTGCCCTGGTAGACCACGAAGGCGCCTGCCGGCACCTCGACCTCGTCGGCGCCGAGCAGGAACAGCACATTGAGCGCGCCGGGCGCGAGCATGCCGGCGACGTCGAGACCGCCTTCGCCCGGCACGAAGCCGAGATCGAGCGCGCCGACGCGGGCGGCGGCGGTGTGCAACACGCCGAAGCCGTTCCAGCCTTCGCTCACGGCGCCGAGCGACTGGGCGGCCTTCGCCGCCAGCGCCAGCACGGCCTCGCCGTCGGCGCGGGCGAGAGCGCCCTGCCCGATCAGCACCATCGGCCGCTCGCCCGCCTTCTCCGCCTTGCCGGCGAGATCGGCCAGCGTGTCGGTGCCGGCGCCGAGGTAATCATAGTCATAGGTCAGGTCGGCCTGCTCGCCGATGAGCTGGATCTTGAAATCGCCGCGCAGCCAGCGCTTGCGGATGCGGGCGTTCAGGATCGGCGCCTCGCGGCGCGGATTGGCGCCGATGATCAGCAGCGAGGTCGCCTCCTCGATGCCTGCGATGCCAGCATTGAGAACGTAGCTGGCGCGGCCGAACTTCGGATGCAGCCTGGTGCCGTCCTGGCGGGCATCGAGATTGGGCGAGCCGAGCGAGCCGATCAGGCTCTGCAGCGCGAACAGCTCCTCCACCGCCGCGAGATCGCCGGCAATGGCGCCGATCTTCTCAGGCTTCGCCGCCTTCACCTTGCCGGCGATCAGCGCGAAGGCCTCGTTCCACGAGGCCGGGCGGAGCGCGCCGTTCTCGCGGATATAGGGCCGGTCGAGACGCTGCGTGCGCAGCCCGTCGACGATGTGGCGGGTCTTGTCGGAGATCCACTCCTCGTTCACCGCCTCGTTGAGGCGGGGCAGGATGCGCATGACCTCCTTGCCGCGGGAATCGACGCGGATGGCCGAGCCGACCGCGTCCATCACGTCGATGGACTGGGTCTTGGACAGCTCCCAGGGCCGGGCCTTGTTCTGGTAGGGCTTCGAGGTCAGCGCGCCGACCGGGCAGAGATCGACGACGTTGCCCTGCAGCTCCGAGCTCATCGCCTGCTCGAGATAGGTGGTGATCTCCATATCCTCGCCACGCCCGATGGCGCCGAGATCGGAGCCGCCCGCGACCTCCGTGGTGAAGCGGACGCAGCGCGTGCACTGGATGCAGCGCGTCATCGAGGTCTTGACCAGCGGGCCGATATACTTGTCCTCGACGGCGCGCTTGTTCTCGGCATAGCGCGAGGTGTCGACGCCATAGGCCATCGCCTGGTCCTGCAGGTCGCACTCGCCGCCCTGGTCGCAGATCGGGCAATCCAGCGGGTGGTTGATGAGGAGGAACTCCATCACCCCCTCGCGCGCCTTCTTGACCATCGGCGACTTGGTCGAGACGACCGGCGGCTCGCCATTCGGGCCGGGGCGCAGATCGCGCACGCCGATGGCGCATGAGGCCTGGGGCTTGGGCGGGCCGCCCTTCACCTCGACGAGGCACATGCGGCAATTGCCGGCGATCGAGAGCCGCTCATGGAAGCAGAAGCGCGGCACCTCCGCACCCGCCGCCTCGCAGGCCTGCAGGACCGTGTATTCGGCGGGTACGTCGACCTCGATGCCGTCGATGATGAGTTTGGTCATGCTCTCACTCCGCCGCCATCATGCGCACGGGCTCGCTGTGCGGGTTGGCGGCATAGTCGTCGATGCGCTGCTCGATCTCGTGACGGAAATGCGCGATCAGGCCCTGGATCGGCCAGGCGGCGGCATCGCCGAGCGCGCAGATCGTGTGTCCCTCGATCTGCTTGGTGACGTCGAGCAGCATGTCGATCTCGCGCTTCTGGGCGCGGCCCTCGGCCATGCGCTCCATGACGCGCCACATCCAGCCCGTGCCCTCGCGGCAGGGCGTGCACTGGCCGCAGCTCTCATGCTTGTAGAAATGGCTGATGCGGGCGATGGCGCGGACGATGTCGGTCGACTTGTCCATCACGATCACGGCCGCCGTGCCGAGGCCCGACTTCAGCTTCGACAGCGAGTCGAAATCCATCGGCGTGTCGATGATCTGTTCGGCCGGGACCATGCGCACCGAGGAGCCGCCCGGGATGACCGCCTTGAGGTTATCCCAGCCGCCGCGAATGCCGCCGCAATGCCGGTCGATCAGCTCGCGGAAGGTGATGCCCATCACCTCTTCCACGTTGCAGGGCTTGTTCACATGGCCCGAGACGCAGAACAGCTTGGTGCCGACATTGTTGGGGTTGCCCAGCGCCGAGAACCAGGCCGCGCCGCGGCGCAGGATGGTCGGCGCCACCGCGATCGACTCGACGTTGTTCACCGTGGTCGGGCAGCCATACAAGCCGACATTGGCCGGGAATGGCGGCTTCATCCGCGGCATGCCCTTCTTGCCCTCGAGGCTTTCGAGCAGGGCCGTCTCCTCGCCGCAGATATAGGCGCCGGCCCCGTGATGGACGTAGAGATCGAAGGGATAGCCGTGGACGTTGTCCTTGCCGATCAGCTTCGCCGCATAGGCCTCGTCGACGGCGCGCTGCAGCGCCTCGCGCTCGCGGATATATTCGCCGCGGATGTAGATGTAGGCCGCATGGGCGCCCATGGCGAAGGAGGCGATCAGGCAGCCCTCGACCAGCGTATGCGGGTCGTTGCGCATGATCTCGCGGTCCTTGCAGGTGCCGGGCTCCGACTCGTCGGCGTTGACGACGAGATAGTGCGGGCGGCCGTCATTCACCTTGGGCATGAAGGACCATTTCAGGCCGGTCGGGAAGCCGGCGCCGCCGCGCCCGCGCAGGCCCGACTTCTTCATCTCGTCGATGATCCAGTCGCGCCCCTGCTCGAGCAGGAACTTGGTGCCGTCCCAGGCGCCGCGCGCGATGGCGCCCTTCAGCGACAGGTCGTGAAGGCCGTAGAGATTGGTGAAAATACGATCGCGATCGGCGAGCATCGTCCTGACCTCACTTCACCGGCTTGTCGGCGGGCGCGCCGGCTGATTTGGCCGACTCCGCGGCGGACTTCGCATCGACCTTGCCACCGGCGGCGGGGGTGTCGTTGGCGGCGCTCGTCGGCTGACCCGGTTCGGACGGCTTCGGGCGGCCCGGCGCCGCGGTCTCCGTTGCGGGCTTTGTCGCCGCAGCCGGCGTTGCGTCGGTTTTGCTCGCTTCAGCCTTCTTGGCCTCCGCCTCGGCCGCGGCCTTGGCGGCGGCGGCTTCGGCGGCCGCCTTGCGCTGCTCGGTGACGCGCTTCTGCCAGTCGCCGGCGCCGATCACCGAGCCGTCATAGAGGGCCGGGTCCTTCAGCGTCTCGCCGCCGCCGACCGGCTCGGAGCCGGAGCGGCCGATCTGCGAGCCCGTCTTGACCGGGCGGCCATGGCGCAGATCCTCGAGCAGCGCCTTGAAGTTCTCGGGCGTCAGATCCTCGTAATAGTCGAAATTGATCTGCGCCATCGGGGCGTTGCAGCAGGCGCCGAGGCACTCGACCTCGAGCCAGGAGAGCTTGCCGTCGGCGCTGACCGTCGATTGCGGGCCGATCACGTCGAGGCAGACCTTCTTCAGCGCCTCCGCCCCGCGCAGCGCGCAGGGCGTGGTGCCACAGAGCTGGACGAAATGCTCGCCGACCGGCTGCAGGTTGAACATGGTGTAGAAGGTCGCGACCTCCATCACCCGCATCGGCGCCATGCCGAGCTTGCGCGCGACCGCCTCGATCGCGGCCCGCGGCAGCCAGCCGTCATGCTGCTCCTGCGCCTTCCACAGCAGCGGGATCACGGCCGAGGCCTGGCGCCCCTCCGGATATTTGGCGATCTGCTGGTCGGCCCAGTTCTCGTTCGCCGCATCGAAGGCGAAGGAGGCGGGCTGGACGGCATCGGGGGCGAGACGACGGACGGACATCAGCGGTCAACTTCACCAAAGACGATATCGAGGGAGCCGAGGATCGCGGAGACGTCCGCCAGCATGTGCTTGCGGCACATGAAGTCCATGGCCTGGAGATGGGCGAAGCCGGGCGCCTTGATCTTGGCCCGGTAGGGCTTGTTGGTGCCGTCGGCGACGAGATAGACCCCGAACTCGCCCTTCGGGGCCTCGACGGCGGCATAGACCTCGCCCTCGGGGACCTTGAAGCCCTCCGTGTAGAGCTTGAAGTGGTGGATCAGCGCTTCCATCGAGCGCTTCATCTCGCCGCGCTTGGGCGGGACCATCTTGCCGTCGAGCGCCGAGATCCGCCCGCCGCCATCGGCCGAGAGCAGCTTCTCGCAGCACTGCTTCATGATACGGACCGACTGGCGCATCTCTTCCATGCGGATGCAGTAGCGGTCGTAGCAGTCGCCGTTCTTGCCGACGGGGATGTCGAAATCCATCTCGGCATAGCACTCATAGGGCTGCGCCTTGCGCAGGTCCCAGGCGGCGCCGGAGCCACGGACCATCACGCCCGAGAAGCCCCATTTCCAGCAGGTCTCGAGATCGACGACGCCGATGTCGACATTGCGCTGCTTGAAGATGCGGTTGTCGGTCAGCAGACCCTCGAGGTCGTCGCAGGTCTGCAGGAACGGGTCGCACCACTCGGCGATGTCGTGGATCAGCGAGGGCGGCAGGTCCTGGTGCACGCCGCCGGGCCGGAAATAGGCCGCGTGCATGCGCGCGCCCGACGCGCGCTCATAGAAGACCATCAGCTTCTCGCGCTCCTCGAAGCCCCAGAGCGGCGGCGTCAGCGCGCCGACATCCATCGCCTGCGTGGTGACATTGAGGAGATGGGAGAGGATGCGACCAATCTCGGAATAGAGGACGCGGATGAGCTGGCCGCGGCGCGGGACCTCGACGCCCATCAGCTTCTCGACCGCCAGGCAGTAGGCATGCTCCTGGTTCATCGGCGCGACATAGTCGAGCCGGTCGAAATAGGGCATCGCCTGGAGATAGGTCTTCGCCTCGATCAGCTTCTCGGTGCCACGATGCAGCAGGCCGATATGCGGGTCGACGCGCTCGACGATCTCGCCGTCCAGTTCCAGCACGAGGCGCAGAACGCCATGGGCCGCCGGATGCTGCGGGCCGAAATTGATCGAGAAGTTCCGGATGTTGTGCTCGGTCATGTCCGGCTCCGATCAGACCGTTTTCGCCTTCTCGTCGCCCGGCAGGACGTAATCCGTCCCTTCCCAGGGCGAGAGGAAATCGAAGTTGCGGAATTCCTGGTTGAGCTTCACCGGCTCGTAGACGACGCGCTTCTGCTCGTCGTCGTAGCGGACCTCGACATAGCCGGTCAGCGGGAAGTCCTTGCGCAGCGGATAACCCTCGAAGCCGTAATCGGTGAGGATGCGGCGCAGGTCAGGATGGCCCGAGAACAGGATGCCGTAGAAATCATAGGCCTCGCGCTCGTACCAGTTCGCGGCCGGGAAGACTTCGATGATCGAGGGGACCGGGGTCGCCTCGTCGGTCTGCACCTTCACGCGGATGCGGCGGTTCGAATAGGGCGCGAGCAGGTGATAGACGACGTCGAAGCGCTTCTCGCGGCCGGGATAGTCGGCGCCGGCGATGTCGGTGAAATTGACGAAGCGGAAGCGGCGATCGCCGTAGAGCGTCTTCATCACCTCGACGATCGAGGCCGCCTCGGCATGGATGGTCAGCTCGTCGAAGGCGACGACGGCCTCGGTGACCGCGCCCGGCAGCGCCGCCTTGATCTCTTCGCCGAGTTGTACGAGCGCTTCGCTCATCATCTCACCTTCGTTGACCCATCTGCGTCACGGTGGGGTCTGGCCCGACCGTCTCATGCAGGATTGGGCCCAATCCCTGTCCTGTCCGTCGCGCGCCGGCCGGGCGAGGCCCGACCGACGGATACGGCCTAGCGCTCGATCGTGCCCGTGCGCCGGATCTTCTTCTGCAGCAGCAGCACGCCGTAGAGCAGCGCCTCCGCCGTCGGCGGGCAGCCCGGCACATAGATGTCGATCGGCACGATGCGGTCGCAGCCGCGCACCACCGAATAGCTGTAGTGGTAGTAGCCGCCGCCATTGGCGCAGGAGCCCATCGAGATGACGTAGCGCGGCTCGGGCATCTGGTCGTAGACCTTGCGCAGAGCAGGCGCCATCTTGTTGGTCAGCGTGCCGGCGACGATCATCACGTCCGACTGGCGCGGCGAGGCGCGCGGCGCGAAGCCGAAGCGCTCGACATCGTAGCGCGGCATCGAGAGCTGCATCATCTCGACCGCGCAGCAGGCAAGGCCGAAGGTCATCCACATCAGCGAGCCGGTGCGCGACCAGTTGATCAGGTCGTCGGTCGCGGTGACGAGGAAGCCCTTGTCGGCGAGTTCGCTGTTGATCGCCGTGAAGAAGGGGTCGCGCTGGCCGACCGGCAAGCCGTCCGGCCCGACGAGCCCCTTGGGCGCGGGCGCGACGAGCGGGTTCCCGCGGTCGATCGCTGTCATTGCCATTCTCGTATCCTCGTGAACCGTAACCGTCAGATATGCCTCGCGCTTTGCGCCTGCGAGGCGACAGTTAGTCCCACTCGAGCGCACCCTTGCGCCATTCGTAGACGAAGCCGACGGTCAACACGCCCAGGAAGACCATCATCGACCAGAAACCATACCAGCCGAGCTCGCCGAAAGCGACCGCCCAGGGGAAGAGGAAAGCGACTTCGAGGTCGAAGATGATGAACAGGATCGCCACCAGATAGAAGCGCACATCGAACTTCATGCGCGCATCGTCGAAGGCGTTGAAGCCGCACTCATAGGCCGAGAGCTTCTCGGGGTCCGGCTTCGAATAGGCGATCGCGAAGGGAGCGATCAGCAGCGCCAGGCCGATGAACGCCGAGACGCCGAGGAAGATCACCAGCGGCAGATAGTCGTTCAGCAGCGACGGCACCGGAAGAGCTTGCATGGACGATCCCGCCTCGAAACGGACGCGGCACCGCGCCGCCGCTGTCGATTAGACCTTGCTTTAGAATGAAGCAAGACTCTGCCGCGCTGCAGCATCGCGCAGCGGGGTTGAATACCGCGCAGGATGAACGATTTCTCTCGATCCCGCCGCGGCGTCCGGCGGCATCGCCCGAATTTCGCCGCAGAATGCCGGCTTCCCGCTAGCCGCACAGGACGCGACACGACACACTCGCGTCGAATCGACTCATCCGCGTTTCGCCGCGATGTCCCAGAAGAGGCACCCATGCCCGCGCATCTCCGGTCTCTGTTCGCCGCCCCGCTCCTCCTGATCGCCGGGCTGCAGCTCGCGCAGGCGGAGGCGCTCGACCTGTCGCGGGCGAGCTGTGCCGATTTCGTCTCGATGAACGAGAACGACCGCACCCAGCTCTCGCTCTGGCTGGCGGGTTATTTCGCCGGGAGTGCGATGCGCCCCCTGCTGGACACCGACAAGGTGACAGCCGCGCCCGCCGCGCTGGCGGAACTCTGTGCCAAATCCCCGCAACTCGCCCTCGTCGGGGCCGAGACGCGCGCCGTCTTCATCCCGGCGCCGACGCCCTGATTTTCATGGCCCGACGCTTCCCGATCGCGCCGAGCCTGGCGCTGGCCCTGACCTGCGCGCCGATTGGCGCCGTCTTCGCGCAGCAGGAGGGGCAGATGATGCGCGCGCCGCTGCCGCCGCAACGTCCCTTCGATCTGGATCTTTTGGGCAGCCCGCCCTTGCCGCCGATCATCGTGCCGCCGGCTCCGGCTTCCGATGGCCCTCCCCCGGCTGCCAACGCTCCGCTGACCAGCGAGCCGGACGAGGATGAGGGGCCGGAATGGCCTCAACTCACGCCGGGGCAGAAGGCTGGCGCCGAGCCCGCTTTCGACCCCAACGAAAAGCCGGAGCGTCCCGGCATCTCGACCGACCCGGGCACCTCAATCGCTTGCCTGCCGCCACGGCTGAAGGCGATCCTGACGCAAATCTCGAACAAGTACGGCGCGGTGAAGGTCACCTCGACCTGGCGCCCGCCCTGGCGCGCGCGGCGCGGCTCCTATCACAAGCGCTGCGAAGCGATGGATTTCCGGGTGCCGGGCGTCAGGCCGCGCGCCGTCATCGAATGGGTCCGAACCCTGCCCGAGGTCGGTGGGCACAAGGTCTACTGGAACGGCATCCTGCATGTCGACACAGGGCCGCGGCGCCCCTGGTGACGCTTCGAGCCGACCCGCCCTAGTTTCGGGGCCGGAGTGTCCGGCATCCTCAGGCCACGCGGGCCATCGCCTCCGCGATCTCGCGATGGGTCCGCTGCAGCAGGCCCGCGACCATCTCGAGGCTTTCTGGCCCCGGCGGCACGGCGTCCTCGCGAGCGGCACGTTCCATTTCGGCCGCGGCCCCGGCGAGACGCCTCGCACCGAGATTGGCGCTCATCGATTTCAGCGCATGGGCGCAGGCCGCGATCCTGTCGACATCGCCTTCCCGCGTGGCTTCGGCCAGACGGTCCGCCTCTTCCATCGACTTCACCCGGTAGAGCTCGGCGATGCGCTGCGCGGTCTCGATCGAGCCATTGGTCATGGCGATCAGGTCCTGCAGAACCGACTCGTCGAGGCAGGCTGCTTCGTCGGACGCCGCTGCGGCGATGGGCTGCGGAGCGCCCTGGCCGCGCTCTCCCGGCGCGAAGGCTGCGAGGACCTCACCGAGCCGCGAGAGCGTGAAGGGCTTGTGAACGACATCATCCATGCCGGCTTCGCGCCAGGCATCGGCCGCCGTGCCGACGACATGGGCGGTCAGGGCGACGATGGGCAGGCGGGCGCGCCCCGTCTCGGCCTCCCGGGCCCGGATCGCACGGGCGGCCTCGAAACCGTCGAGTCCCGGCATGCTGCCATCCATCAGCACGAGCACGGTGGCAATCAGTGCGGTGCACGCCGCGAACGACCGGTTCCGCAATGGACCCGCCGGCAGAAGCCCGAGCAGCAGCGCCGGCAGCGCCGCGCCGTCCTGCCACAGCCTCCGCCCGGCCGTCCCGTCCATCCGGCTCGCCAGCATAGCCACCTGGCCCGCCGCTCCCGGGTCGGCTGCCGTCAGGGTCCCGTGCACGCCGCCCAGCAGCCCGCGGGCCAGCAGCTGCGCGATCACCTGCCGCGTGCGGGGGTGGTCCCGCGCTTCCCGCAGCAGTTCCGCCGCCACCGCGCCGAGCAGCCCGTCCACCCCCTCGGGTACACCGCGCGGGCGGGCGCCCGGTGCGGGCCCGGCAGACACCAGATCGAACAGAGCCTTCCCGCTCATCACGCCTCATATCGGCGCGATGCGGCCTCTTCTGGATTGCTTGTGCCCCGCCGCCCTAGATGAACATCTCGTCATCGTGCGTCGCCCGGTCCACCGTGGGCCGCCGCGCCAGCAGCAGCGTCTGGAGCGCCGCCTTCACCCCTGCCACCATCCCGCTCACTTCCCTCACCGGGCGCATCACTGTCCCGTGCACCACCCCCACCACATCCTGCACCCTGTTCAGAATGTCTTCGAGCACCAGCTCCATCCGCTCGCTCTGCACGCGCCACTGCGCGGCCAGATCCCGCCGCGCCTGGTCGATGCCGTCCACCTGCGCCTGCACGCTGTCCATCAGCGCTTTGGCCATCTCCACCGACTCGTGCAGCTCCTCCGCCGTCTGCTTCAGCGTCGTCTCCGCCTGCTCCAGCGCGGCGAGCCATTCAGCGCTCGTACGTTTCTTGAACTCGGCTGCAAGTTCACCGGCATTGCGCCGCAAGAGGTCCAATGTCTCCGGGCGGTCCGCCTGGATGTGGACGCGCATCGAGTCCCCTTCAGGCCACAGGGTCAGATGCACACGCCCCAGTTCAACCGGATCCAGCCGGATCTGGATCACCCTCTGGCCCGCAGTTTGCTGCGAAGCCAAAACCACTGCCTGCAATTCGGCGCTCAACCGCTCGACACGAACCGGCGTGGGCGTTGCTCCCCAAAGCTGAGGGGCACTGTCAACGCGCACAGAGGTGAAGAAAACTGGCCCCTCCGCCAACGAAGCTGCATCAGACCGTGATGATAGGCCAGGCAGTGCGATTTCTGCCAAACACCTCTGTTCG
>OGCL01002233.1_pt1 | contig 14021 bp, 15 predicted proteins | sample 1570041 | NCBI WGS metagenome assembly OGCL01 (sample SAMN06266162, study PRJEB24511) | hot springs metagenome | isolation source: Hot spring water | place: South Africa: Limpopo | collected 2015-06-22 | reverse complement strand
GTTGACGTGGACGAAAGGAAGAAAAGCCCTGTGGATTTCGCATTATGGAAGGCTTCAAAGGAAGGGGAGCCGTGGTGGGATTCTCCGTGGGGAAAAGGAAGGCCGGGATGGCATATAGAGTGCACTGCAATGGTGATAAAGCATCTTGGTGAATCGATCGATATACATGGCGGCGGCGCAGACCTCATATTCCCGCACCACGAAAACGAGATTGCTCAGTCAGAGGCATATACAGGCAAGCCTTTTGCAAAGTACTGGGTACATAATGGTTTCATTACTATCGATAAGGAGAAGATGTCAAAGTCCCTCGGAAATTTCTTCACCATACGGGAGATTCTCGATAGGTATGATGCAGAGGTTATAAGGCTGTTTATCCTTTCGAGCCATTACAGAAGTCCCATAGAGTTTTCCAATGAACAATTGCATGATTCAGAGTCTTCTCTGGAAAGATATTACAGCACAATGGCGAGGATTGATGATTTCCTGTCGCATGCCCCTGAGACTACAAAAAGAATTCAGACAGCAGAAATTGAAGCCGTTCTCGAAAAATTTAAAGACAGGTTCGAAGGGGCCATGGATGATGATTTCAACACAGCACTGGCAATCGGGCATATTTTTGAGCTTGTGAGAGAAGTGAATAAATTCCTTGATTCAAAGCCATCCGGCGAAGCAGCAAAGGCATTGATAAAGAGGGCAAAGGATATATTCGAAACTATTGGTGATGTCCTCAATCTCTTTAACAGGACGCCGGATGAATGGAATATCGACCTTCTTAAGAGCAAGAAAATCCCTTTGACCGAGTCCGAAATAGAAGACAAGATAGAAGAGAGAAGAATTGCAAGGCAGAACAAGGATTGGGCAATGGCGGATTCAATCAGAAAAGATCTTGAAGACAAGGGAATCATACTTGAGGATAAAAAAGACGGGACTTCGTGGAAGGTGAAGATTAGTTAAGATTAAATGAAGGACAAAAGCGCAAAGGAAGAGTGGCTCTATGGCTTTAACCCTGTTCTGGAAGCTATCAAATCAGGCAGAAAGATAAAAACTGTCTATATCTCTAAACAGAGGCATGAGCAGGTAGATAAGATTGTTGAACTCGCAAAATCAGAGGGCATTAGCATAGAGTTTGCAGATAAAGATTTCTTCGATTCTAAATTTCACAAAGGGCATCAGGGAGTTGCTGCGGTTGCTGAAAAAAGGCAAATTCTATCTACAGATGAGCTTTTATCTATCTCTGAAAAAAGAGAGGAATCAGCCTTTTTTCTCATCCTCGACCTTATAGAAGACCCGCGAAACCTCGGTGCAATTTTAAGAGTTGCTGATGCTGCTGGTGTGCACGGAGTGGTATTTCAATCTCATAGGTCGGCGGGCATTACTCCTATTGTCTCAAAGGCATCTGCAGGCGCGCTTGAATATGTTAACCTTGCTGAGGTTGTGAATATAAAGCATGCCATAGATAAAATGAAAAATTTAAATATTACAATAATCGGCGCAGAGGCTGGCTCTGAGCTGACTCCATGGGATATTGATCTAAAATCTCCACTTGCCTTTGTTATAGGCTCTGAGGGTATGGGGTTAAGAAAAACAGTAAAGGAGATGTGCGACTTTGTTGTGAGCCTGCCCATGAAGGGAAAGGTGAATTCTCTTAATGTATCTGTTGCAACAGGTATTTTATCTTATGAGGTCATAAGGCAGAGGCTAAAAAGGTCTGAATAGGGCAAGCAATGGGCATGAGTTGTATTGACAAAATTTGAGTTTAACCTTTAATATTATGCTTACTTTTAAATTCTGGTAAAAATAGTGAAGATTACTGTTTCGGAGATACCCGAGGAGGGTTTAGAGCTTGAGTTAAAAGAGGATATATCCTCTGATTTGTTGAAATTTCTATCTCCGGTCAGTGCAAAGATAAGGATCGACAAGCAAGAATCAGAGATTTTCGTCAGGGGTTTTATTAGCTGTCAGGTTGAGCAGCAGTGCAGCAGATGCTTAAAAAGCTTTGGCGCAAAGATAACATCAAATCTGAATGTTGTTTATCGGCCTTTTGATTATATGGGCAGAGAAGAGCATTATGAGTTGAAGGAAGATGAACTCGAAACAGGTTTTTTTAAGAATGATACCCTCGATACAGATGATTTATTGAGAGAACAAGTTTTTTTGAATATATCTATGAAGCCTCTCTGCTCGTCTGATTGCAAGGGGCTGTGTCCAAGATGCGGCGCAGATTTAAATGCAACATCATGCACATGCAAGACTCCAGAGATAGATTCGAGGCTCGCTGTGCTTGAGCAATTATTAAAGGAAAGGAGTAAATGAAATGGCAAATCCGACCCATCGTCATTCAAGGGCAAGAAGGGATAAAAGAAGGGCAAACTGGAAGGGACAGCTTCCAAATCTTGCAGCGTGTCCAGACTGCAAAGAAATGAAGCTTCCGCATAGGGTCTGCATCAATTGCGGCTCTTACAACGGAAAGAAAATCCTTGAGATAGTATCGAAATAATTATGAAGATTGCCCTCGATGCTATGGGGGGTGATTTTGCTCCTGATGTGACTGCTGCAGGAGCGATAGAGGCTGTTAGCGAGAATGATGATATAGAAATCATTCTTGTTGGCGACAGGCTAAGACTAAACGAATCTCTCAAAAACAAAAGATACCCCCCTGATAGATTGTCCATATACCACGCATCTGAGGTTGTGCAGATGCATGAGTCTCCTATTGCCGCCATTAGAAAAAAGAAGGATTCATCCATACGGAAAGCAGTAGAGCTTGTAAAGAAGCAGGAAGCCGATGCTGTAGTCAGCGCGGGGCATTCGGGTGTTGCGATGGCTACCGCTCTTTTTATATTAGGCAAAGTTCAAAATGTAGACAGGCCTGCCATTGCTACTATAATGCCTTCGTTGACAGGCCATTTTCTGCTTATTGACGCAGGAGCAAATGTTGATTGCAGCCCGGAAAATCTTCTCGAATTTGGCTACATGGGAGATGCTTATTACAGGGTGGTTTTTGATAACCCATCTCCAAAGCTTGCCCTTTTAAGTATTGGCGAAGAAGAGGTAAAGGGCAATGAGTTGACAAAAGAGGCATTCAAGCTTTTGAAGAATACAGGCATGAATTTTATTGGAAATATCGAAGGAAAGGATATTTTTACTGGCAAGGCTGATGTTATTATTTGCGATGGTTTTATAGGGAATATTGTTTTAAAGGTTAGCGAAGGGCTTGCAGAAACGATTTTAAAGATGTTGAGAATGGAAATATCGAGTGTTGCGACTGGAAAATTAGGCTATATGATGATAAAACCAGCTATCAGAAATTTTAAAAAGAGGACTGACTATTCTGAGTATGGAGGGGCTCCATTGCTTGGTATAAATGGAACCTGCATAATAAGCCACGGCCGTTCTTCAGCCAGGGCAATAAAAAACGCAATAAGGGTTGCTGCAGATATGGCAAAAAAGAATGTGCACAACGCGATAATGAATTCACTCCAAATCAACAGGAAAAAGGTTTCAGAAAATGTTGAGGTCTAAAATAATCGCCACAGGCTCATATGCCCCCGAGAGGGTTATGACCAATTTCGACCTTGAAAAGATTGTGGATACATCAGATGAGTGGATTACAGAAAGGACAGGGATAAAAGAAAGAAGGATTGCAGAGGAAGGGCAGGCAGCATCGGATCTTGCTTATGAGGCTTCAAAAAGAGCGCTTAAACAGGCTGGACTCAAGGCAAAGGATATAGACTTGATTATAGTAGCAACGGTGACAGGTGATATGCCGGTGCCGTCTACTGCATGCATACTCCAAAGCAAGCTTGACGCAAAGAAGGCCGCAGCCTTTGATATTAATGCTGCTTGTTCTGGTTTTATCTATGGTCTTTCTGTTGCGGATAGTTTTATAAAATCAGGAGTATATAAAAGGATCCTTCTTGTTGGCGCTGAAATGCTGTCAAAGTTTACAGATTGGGAAGACAGGACAACCTGCGTCCTTTTTGGAGACGGCGCAGGAGCGGCCATACTTGAAGCTTCAGAAGGAGAGAATGGAATAATATCTGTCAACATTTATTCTGATGGAAATCTAAGGGAATTATTAAATCTTCCAGGCGGCGGTTCTAAATATCCTCCTTCAAAGGAAACTATCAGCAGAAGGCTTCATTTTTTAAAAATGAAGGGCAATGAAACATTCAAGGTGGCAGTGAAAACACTTGAAAGCCTTGTAGTGGACACATTAAATGCTAATAAGTTAAAGCCATCTCAGCTTGCAGCCCTTATTCCTCATCAGGCAAATCTGAGAATAATTCAGGCAACAGCAAACAGGCTTGGTTTATCTATGGATAAGGTTATTGTCAATCTTGACAGATACGGCAACACATCTGCAGCATCTATCCCTATAGCCCTCGATGAAGCTGTGAGGACAGGAAGAGTAAGGAAGGATGACTATGTGCTGCTTGAGGCATTTGGCGGCGGACTTACATGGGCATCTGCGCTTATAAGGTGGTAATATTTAATCTTCTGTTTTCTGCTTTTCTTTTTTCCCTTTCCTGTAATCTATAATATGCCATATCCTGAAGAGCCTTTCGAGCTTATCTCTGTAAGCCATTGCAATAAGCATGACAATTAGCGATATTCCGACAAGGATGGAGAACCTGCCGTATTCATGATGTCTTATGTAATTGCCGCCGAGAGTGAGCAAAATAGTGCCAAAAAGCCTACCAGTGCCTCCTATTAAAAGAAATTGTTTTGTAGACAGATGCCCAAGTCCGAGTATATAGCATAAGTAATCCTTTGGGAATCCGGGGATTAGGAAAAGCAATAAGACAAGGAATGCTCCTTTGTGGTGAAGGAGGTAGTCAAAGCGGTCCATTATGGCCTTGTCAACGAATCTCTCAACAAATGGTCTTCCAAATGTCCTTGAAAGGCTGAATGCTATATAAGAGCCTGCAGTCAAGCCGATAGTTGATAAAACAACTCCTAAAAAGGGGCCGTAAAGAAAGCCGCCGAGCAGTCCTGTAACCTCTCCTGGGATAGGAGCTGCTACAACCTGCGCAATCTGAAGAAGTATAAAGCCTATAAAAGCAAGGGGTCCGAGGGAATCAAGAAACCGCAGCAGCCTCTCTTTGTTGAGGAAAAAATGGACCAACCCTGTTTTGTAAAAAATTATTGTCAGTCCGCCGACAATAAGTATAAGTATTAAGAGTTTAATCCATATATTGTTTTTTTTTATTATATTAACCTCTTATTTCTTTTCTAAAAAAGTCTTCATTAAATCTATCGGAAGTGGGAAGATGATAGTTGAGTTCTTCTCTGTAGCGATCTCTGTCAGAGTCTGTAGGTATCTAAGCTGCAAAGTTGACGGCTCCGATGCAATAATTTTTGCTGCATCTGCAAGCTTCTGTGCTGCCTGGAGCTCTCCTTCGGCATGGATAATCTTTGCCCTTCTCTCTCTTTCTGCCTCTGCCTGTTTTGCTATTGCCCGAAGCATCTCTGTAGGCAGGTCTACATTTTTTACCTCTACTGCCGTAACCTTAACTCCCCACGGCTCTGTCTGAAGGTCTATTACCTTCTGCAATTCTGCATTAAGCTCATCCCTTTTTGTCAGAAGGTCATCAAGCTGGCTTTGGCCGAGGATGCTTCTCAGGGTAGTCTGTGCTATCTGTGAAGTAGCATAATAAAAATCCTCAACCTCAGTAATTGCCTTTATAGGGTCAAGAGGCCTGAAATAAACAACAGCGTTTACCTTAACAGTTATGTTGTCTTTTGTTATTATGTCTTGCGGAGGCACATCCATTGTGACTGTCCTAAGGCTTACCTTTACAAGCCTGTCAATAATAGGCCATATTATTACTAATCCTGGCCCTTTTACAGGAATAATCCTTCCGAGCCTGAAAACAACTCCCCTTTCATACTCCTTTAAAACCTTAATCGCACTGGAAAGAAAATAGACAATCAATAATACTATAAAAAGCAATGTCATAAATGATGGTGCTAGCATGGTATCCCCCTTTTCTTTTATTTTATTATACATTAATTTAAAACCTATTTGTCAGTCAAAATTTTCTGACCAGAAGCATCTAAAATTGCAGCTTATAATTATTTGATGGATATTTTTTTCGCTTTCTGAATAAAATTTTTGACCCGTTCTAAGGCTTGTCCACTCAACCCTAAAAACTCGGCCTTTGGCTTCAAATGCTTTAGATTTGCCTTTTTGGGGACGCTGCCTTCGCCAAGACAGGCTGCCCAAAAAATTTTATAATGTTCGTTCAAAGGACATCTCCCGTTTGATAAACTTGCATCTGTGCCGAAATTTTGGATGCTAGTTTTCTGATACAACTTCTTTAATCGATTTGATTTATAATATAAACATGAAAAATATACGAAGGGTGCTTACCGACTTTGACCTTCACCTTATAGGCGAGGGAACACATTATAAGAATTATGAAAAACTCGGAGCCCATGTGTTGGAGATAGACGGCGTTAAGGGTGTCCACTTTGCTGTATGGGCCCCTAATGCTAAAAGGGTTAGTGTTGTTGGGGACTTCAATAGCTGGGACGTGAAAAAACACAGGATGCATTTGTTGGGAGATTCTGGCATATGGGAGATATTTATTCCCGGGCTTGACGAAGGAGAGTTGTATAAATTTGAAATATCATCAAAGTATCATAAATACAAGGAACAAAAGGCCGATCCCTTCGCGTTTTTTTTTGAGGTCAGGCCCAAAAGCGCTGCAATTGTATATAACATAAACGATAAATACAGATGGCAGGACGATGAATGGATGGAGACCAGAAGGAATAAAAACTGGTTTGAATCTCCAATTGCAATATATGAAGTGCATCTTGGTTCATGGATGCGTGTGCCTGAGGAAAATAATAGATTTCTCACATACAAAGAGCTGTCAGAAAAATTAATACCCTATGTAAAGGAAATTGGTTACACACATATAGAGCTTCTGCCTGTAACAGAGCACCCACTTGACGCATCATGGGGCTATCAGACTATTGGTTATTATGCCCCTACGAGCAGATTCGGAAGGCCAGAGGATTTTATGTATTTCATTGACAGATGCCACCAAAACGGCATTGGGGTGATAATGGACTGGGTTCCTGCTCACTTTCCAAAGGATGCTCACGGGTTAGGATTCTTTGACGGCACGTGCCTTTATGAACATGAGGACCCGAAAAAGGGCGAACATAGGGATTGGGGCACACTTATATTTAATTACGGCAGAAACGAGGCGGCAAACTATCTTATATCAAATGCCCTTTTCTGGCTTGATAAATATCATATTGACGGACTAAGAGTTGATGCAGTAGCATCAATGCTTTATCTTGACTATTCAAGAAAAGAAGGGGAATGGATTCCGAATATATACGGCGGAAACGAAAATCTTGAGGCGATAGATTTTATAAAGAGGTTAAACGAAGTTGTTCATAAATACCATCCCGGCATACTTACAATTGCAGAGGAATCCACTGCTTGGCCTTCTGTTTCAAGGCCGACATATCTTGGAGGCCTTGGTTTTAGCATGAAATGGAATATGGGATGGATGCACGACACTCTTGAATATTTTTCAAAAGACCCTGTTTATCGCAAACACCATACAGACAAGCTTACATTCAGCATGCTTTACGCATTTACAGAAAACTTCTTGCTTCCATTTTCTCATGACGAAGTTGTTCACGGCAAAAGATCTATGCTCGATAAAATGCCAGGTGATATGTGGCAGAAATTTGCCAACTTGAGGGCATTATATGCCTATATGTATGGTCATCCCGGCAGGAAGCTATTGTTCATGGGCTCTGAATTTGGCCAGTGGAACGAATGGAACTCTGATAGTTCTCTTGACTGGCATCTTCTTCAGTACGAACCTCATCAGAAATTAAAAAGATTTATAAAAGATTTAAATTGTCTTTACAAAAAAGAGCCTGCCTTATATGAATTGGATTTTTCGTGGCAGGGATTTGAGTGGATAGACTTTCATGACTCAGAAAGCAGCGTTATATCTTTTGTCAGAAAGGCTAAGAATGCTGATGATTTTCTTATCTTTGTATTGAATCTTACGCCTGTCCCGAGGTTTGGATACAGGATAGGCGTTCCCAAAAGAGGATTTTATAGAGAGTTATTAAACAGCGATTCTGAGATATATTGGGGAAGCAATCAAGGGAATGCAGGAGGGGTCCATGCAGAAGAAATTTCGCAGCATGGAAGACCATATTCTATAAGTCTGACATTGCCTCCGCTATCAGCAGTTGTTTTTAAGAATCAATATTAGAAAAAAGAAAAGCGGGGCGGACGGGGCTCGAACCCGCGACCTCCGGCGTGACAGGCCGGCGTTCTAACCGGCTGAACTACCGCCCCATGTAAAAATCTGCTATGCAGATTTTTGAGTCATAAGTTAAGAGTAAAAAGTCAACAGTCAAAGTATTTTTTATTTTACACTTTTGACTGTTAGCTAATAACCCTGCTTTTGCTGGGAGCAAAGGCAGATGGTAGGCGGAACAGGGATCGAACCTGTGACCCCAGCCTTGTAAGGGCTGTGCTCTCCCGGCTGAGCTATCCGCCCAAGGGCAAGTCATATTTAACAATATGTAATTTACTTTTGTCAAATTATCTAATTATTTTCTTTTCAATCTGAGAGCATATTCCGTGAAGCATTTTTAACTCCCAATCAGCAATCCCAACTCTGCCGATAAAGTGCTTCAAATTTTGCATAATCTTCTTTTCAAGATTTCTATCGCCTTTAGGGATATATTCAAGAAGCTTTAATATGTTAGATATTCTTGAATATAAAGCTGTAAGTTCTTCATAATTGATCAGCGAAATTTTTTCATGTTCCGACTTCTGACTTCTGCCTTCTGTATTTTGCTTGTATTCTGCCTTTGAGAGCTCATATGCTACTATCAATACTGCCTGCGCTAAATTTAAAGAGGGCTGTTCTTTGCTTGAAGGTATTGTTATAAGAAATCCGCATTCTTCAACCTCTTCGTTATATAAACCGTTGTCCTCTCTGCCGAATAGGACAGCCACTTTGTTATTCAATCCAATGTTGTAAAGGTCGTTAGCTCCTTCTTCAACATTCAAAAAAACACCTCTTCTGCGGCCCTTTCTGCGGCTTGTCCCAACGACAATGGATTTGTCATTTAAGGCATCTTTAAGGTTATTAAAAGTTTCTGCAGATTCAAGAACATCGAGGGCATTGCGGGCAAGCCATCTTTCCTCATTATCAAGTCCCTCCTTGTCCCACTTTGCTAAAGGGGGGATTGGGGGATTTACAAGACAAAGGTTTTTAAAGCCCATGTTCTTTATCGCCCTTGCAGACGCACCTATGTTGCCGGATTCTTTTGGTTCAACAAGGATAAAATAAATATTGTCTTTCCAGTTTTTCATTATTCTTTTTTCTGCAAAAAAAATAAGGCGGAAGATTTATCTTCCACCCTATTTTACATTAAAAGTATTAGCAGCCTTCTATTGCCTTTTTCTTCTTTGGTGCTTCTTTTGCAGGTGCCGCTTCCTTTGTTACCATGCCGTCCTTAATGGTTACCATATCGCCAACTTTGAGGTCCTTTGACACTTCCTTGACCTCAACTGTTGTCTCTTTGCCTGCTGCATCCTTTACAGTTATCTTCTTTCCATCAATCTTTGAAACTGTGCCCTTTACCTCGACCGCCTTCTTTTCTTCAGCCTTTGGGGCTGCTGCCGGCTTGTCTGCTGCAAATCCGAAACTTGCAAGACCGAGGGTAAATACAAGGGCGAGTAACAATACAAAAATCCTTTTTGTCATTTCTAATTCACCTCCTCTCTATATGATCTCACCATGCCTTTACTTTAAGCAATAGGCATGCCATAAACATTTTACAACAAATTCAGACATCGGGACAATAAATTATTCCCTATTTGAGGATTGATTTCCGATTACAGGGAATCAATCCTTCATCGGCTTTATAAACATAAAGTAAGTCATTGTCCAGCTTCCGAACATAATAAATATAGTTGCCACGACACTCTGTAAGGTTAATGCTGACATACCTGTCAGCGCATGCCCAACAGTTCAGCCGCCAGCAAACACGGCTCCGACACCCATTATAAGCCCTCCGGAAAATACACGCACTAGTTCGCTTGCCTCTCTGGGTGAAGTTAGTTTAAACTCTCCAAGTCCTTTCGCGCTTATATACGCTCCTATTGGAACTCCAAGTACATAAAGAGCACCCCACGAAATATTGCCGATGCCGAATATATTGAACATAGGGTCAAACCTGGCATTACTGTCTGCCGTAAAAACAAACATGACAAATTCTGCCAATGGTCCTGTAAAAGAAAGACCCCTTGCCTGTCCGCCGTAGTAGTAAGAAGCCCACCATGAAAGGACAACGATCATTCCGATAAGAGCGCCTCCGAGAGACCATGACCATCCCTTTTTAGGGCCCTTTGCAAAAGGTTTGCCCTTAAGCACAACAGGTATCATTATAGCTACTAAAGCAGCTATGACAATCCACTTAATAGTAGGTGTGTTGCCAATAACATTCCACAATGCAGGGCTGCTTATAGGGTCGCCTGCCTCATCTATGCCCACTGACATCTTGAAGCTTTTTAAGAATTTGCTGATCGGAGCAAGCGGACCGAATGCTGTAGCAAGGATAGCAGTGAAAAAACCAAATGTTGCGACAGTTGCTGCAAATTGTCCTTCGCCTTGTTTATACAGGACACCGCTTCCGCATCCTCCGGCAATAACCATTCCAATGCCAAAAAGATAGCCGCCTATAATGGCTGCAACCGGCGCAAAAGCCTGTCGCCTTAGTCCCATTTCACCCATAAAACCAAGGTCTTCTATCAAGTTTGCGCCTATCATGGCTATGCTAAGTGCTATCAGCCATCCTCTAAACAATGTAAAGTCGTTTACAAAGATCACGTCTCTGTAAGCGGAATTCATTCAGTACCTTCCGCGCTGAAGTGTGAAGCCGAACAGAACGCCAACGAGCAGACCGCTTAAAATCACCATTATGCTTGCCTGCGATACCTCCATATGTCCTCCCTAATGATTTTGTTATTAAGGCCAAGGGCCTTTTTACCATGAAATTATTTTATCTGCTTTTTCTATGAGGTCAACAATTGCGTTATAATCCTTATCTTTATGCAAAGTTATAACTGTTGCATCATGATATTTAGCGTGTTCTTGTATTATTGTCTTTACGCTTTTTTCTGGTTCTTTCTTTAGTATGTGAAGTATGTTCATAATTGATTTATCAATTTTCAGTATGGCAAAATATTATCATAATCTAATAGTTTTTTTGCAATATTCTCTGTCGAAATATATTCTATGCCTTCATTTAAGGCTGTATTTGTGTAGATTCCCATTTTCATTTCCTTAATCATCTGGAGATTTAATAAGATGTCATCGGTTGCAGCGAGCTTTTTGTCAAATATGTATACATCAACTTTGTTTAGCACCGAGATGCCCAATGCCATGCGCAAGGCTTCAGACTGCCTTTCTCTGACTATGACAGCTATCTTTTTCCCTGCACCCATCTTAAAAAACTATTACCTTATCTGATTCTTTGTTCATAAGTGCATTGTCATACTGGCTTCCGCAGGTAATGCCTTCTGGAATTTCTTTATCTGCAATCTCTATTTTCTTTCGGTTGTAGTCGCAAAGACTCATAACAACATTGCCTCTTTCTTTTAGCGACTTAATCTTCTCGTCTGTTATCAATCGGCAGCCTTCATCCATGAAAAAGATAATAACATCGTGTCCCCTGCTGACTGCTGTCTCAGCAATTCCTAATATATCATCCCTGTGCTTGTCTGTTGTAATTAGCATTCCAAGTGTCATGGCACTCTTTTTTTAGCACAAAATACAAAAAAAGTAAACTTTTTGTAAATACATTTGTAAATTTTGCAACCCTCTGTTTATAATTTTATATGCGCTTTAAATTAATCATTATTATTTCTGTCCTGTTTTTTGGATTTATAGCAGGGGGATATCTTGCAATTGCTAAAGGAGTGCCTTCGATTGAGGAAATAAAAAAATATAGACCTACTGATGGAACAAAGGTTTATGCTGACGATGATACACTAATAGGAGAATTTAAGGTAGAAAAGGGTATATTTGTTCCTCTGAACAGCATGCCTGCACACCTTAAAAATGCAGTTATTGCTGTTGAGGATTCGAGGTTTTGGCAGCATAAGGGCATAGATTATATAGGCATAGGAAGGGCCCTCATAAAAGATATAGTCCACATGAGCCTCAAAGAAGGCGGAAGCACTATAACTCAGCAGCTCGCAAAGATGATATTCCTGACGCCTGAAAAGACAATACAGAGAAAAATTAAAGAGGCACAGCTTGCTATGAGACTTGAAAAAGAATTGACCAAAAATGAGATTCTGGAATTATATTTGAACAGGGCATACTTTGGACATGGTGCATACGGCGTTGAAATGGCATCAAGGCTTTATTTCGGGAAGTCCGCATCACAGATAAATCTTCCTGAAGCAGCGTTATTGGTTGGACTTTTAAAGGCACCCAATGCCTATTCTCCTTACAACAATCTTCTTACGGCAAAGCAGAGGCAGGAAATAGTGCTTGTTAGGATGCAGGAGGAGGGGTATTTAAAGCCATCAGAAGTGCATCAGGCAAAGAATCATGGAATTATACTCTCATCTCTTAGGGCAAATAGAGATGCTCATAATTATTTTCTTGAGCATGTCAGACAGAAGTTGGAGCAGGATTTTGGAATAGAAATGGTTTATAAAGGCGGTTTAAGAGTATATACGACTCTCGATAAAAATGCCCAGATACATGCTCAAAGGGCATTGCAGGAAGGACTTAGGGATATAGATAAAAGAATGGGATGGAGGGGCCCCATAGGGAAAAGAGATGAGCTAAAAACAGAGGGCAATGAAGAAAACAAGGTTTCTTTCTCGGCTTCAATTGGAGATATATCAACAGGTGTTGTAATGTCTGTAAATCCAAAAGAGGCTTTTATTAAAGCAAGGGGGATTACAGGAAAATTGATGCTCGGCGATGCTTTATGGGCGAGCAATGTAATCGATAAAAAAACCGGAAAGATAAAGAATATTAAAAACTTTAACCTTACAGATATTCTTAGCAGGGGAGATATTGTCTGGGTAAAATTTAAGACCATATCAGGCAAACAAATAACTTTCAGTCTCGAACAGGAGCCAGAGGTAGAAGGTTCTTTGGTTGCAATAGATCCCGAGACCGGGTTTATAAAGGCGTTAGTAGGCGGTTTTAGCTTTACAAAGAGCGAGTACAATAGGGCTGTTTATGCCAAAAGGCAGGTAGGGTCTGCAATTAAGCCTATAATTTATGCTGCTGGTCTGGAACGAGGGTTTACTCCTGCGAGCATCATTAATGACGAGCCTATCTCATATCCTGATGGTCTTGGCGGAAAATGGAAGCCGGAGAATTACGACCGTAAATATTATGGGCCAACAAGATTAAGAGAGGCTCTTGCTTATTCAAGGAATATAGTGACAGTAAAACTTGTGGATGCCATTGGAATTGACAAGTTAATCTCATTTACGAGAGACATAGGTATAAACTCAGAAATGCCGAGAGACCTAACTATAGCACTGGGATCTATAAGCATTACACCTCTTGATCTTGCAAATGCCTATTCTGTATTTGCAAGCGGAGGCATCAGGAATAAACCTATATCGATAAAATATATCACTGATTCCGCTGGTAAGGTATTAGCAAGCAACGAGCCAGAAGGCATTGAAGTTTTAAGTCAGCAGACATCTTTTATAATTACATCCATGATGAAAGATGTTGTAGACTACGGAACAGGAATGAGGGCGAATATAGGAAGGCCTGTTGCCGGCAAGACAGGCACAACAAATGATTATAAAGATGCCTGGTTTGTTGGATATACGCCTCAGCTTGTTGGATGTGTATGGGTAGGCTTTGACGATATGAAGCGCTCTCTTGGTCCTAGCGAGGTTGGAGGAAGGGCTGCTGCGCCCATATTTGCGAATTTTATGAGAAATGCACTTTCTGAAAAGCCCAGTTTGG
>OGCL01002231.1_pt1 | contig 14032 bp, 25 predicted proteins | sample 1570041 | NCBI WGS metagenome assembly OGCL01 (sample SAMN06266162, study PRJEB24511) | hot springs metagenome | isolation source: Hot spring water | place: South Africa: Limpopo | collected 2015-06-22 | reverse complement strand
ATGTATCGCATTCTAAAAGGGTTTGAGGCATTGCCGCCCCCCTTAGGAGATAGGGTGAATCGCTCAATTTAGGTAAACTAAATCAACCAGAGAGACCAAATCACCAAAAGGAGCATCTATGAAAAAAGACTTTATCTTGGCAATCTTAATTTTTCTCCTCATCCCTGCAGAAGTTTTTGCTTTAAACGCCCATGTTGAGACCGTTGAAGGACTTGTCATTGAAGTCAGTGATTTTTCGATGGATGGGAGGCGTGCCTTTTCGATCGATTCAATAGGTGGGATCGGAAAACTCGACTGGAAAGACCTTTCTTCCTTTGAGATCAGAAAAGTGGGATCAGATTACTGGGTCGATGTTCAATATGTTACCGGTAAAAAAGAGTCTTTCAACCTTCGACAGTTCTCCGTATTTCGTGGCCGTAGCGATTTTGGATGGGTATCCATTCCTTTTGGAAAGACGAAAAAGGTTATATTGTCAACGGTCGAGGCAGAGGGAGGAAAGAAAGAAGATCCGTCCCAAAAGGGTGAGGCAGGGACTTCTTCTCGTTGGCTTGATCGGGTCACTTTGCGGAACGGAGATGTTCTTGTGGGAGATCTGCTGGTGGAGGCCCTTGCGATCCGAACAATCTTTGGAACTGCCTCTTTCAAAAAAGAAGATATTCAAAAAATCTATCTTGGATTAGTCAGGAGTGGAAAAAAAGAGACTGAAAAGGATACTCTCTTGTCAAAATATGGAGATAAATTGACAGGGGTCATTAATGGGCCCTTTCTAAAATTAAAGCTTCGCACCGAAGAGGAGGTTTCTATTCCCCGCCAACACATTCAGGAAATTGAGTTTCGTATTCCGGAGATCGACACCGCCATCTCCACACCATCCAGTGTTAAAACTCCGGCACGAGATGTCCTGTTTCCCTCTCTTCAACAAAAGCCTCCATCCGAAAGATGAATCTCTCCAGATCTCCGTCAGCTGGTTTTCAGGGAAACGCGGATTTTAGTGGCAGATGTGCTTGAACAGGTAGCAAGCGATATAACAGGAAAGTCAATCGTTGAAGGGTCGCGGGACAAAGAAAACCGGATCAAGAGTGGGAGATGGAGGAAGATTTAATGTGGGATTTTAAGATTTTTTATGATGAGGCGGAAGATATTCTTTATCTCGCAATGGAAGAAGAAGAGGTCTTGGAGGCTTCTCCTGGGGTGAATATGGAGCTTGATGCCTCAGGAAAACTAATAGGAGTGGAAATCTTTATTTAAATTATAACATAATAAACCAGCAAATGAAGTTCATTTTTTCTATTATATCGATTGGTTACATCTCATCTATATTTATTTTCGCCGATTCAAAACTGGTTCATCAGATCTCTGGCTTCAACCCCTACAGCCTTCTCCACATTCCTCTTTATGGGGTGCTTACCCTGTTGCTTATTCTCTCTTTTCATCCCCTCCATAATTTCCAATCATACAACCAGACAAACCAGAGAAATCCTTTAATCCTATCCCCATTCATAGCAATCGTGGTCTCTATCTTTGACGAACTCTATCAATCACTTATCCCTGGTCGAGATGCCTCACTCCTTGATATTCTTCTAAATATTGTAGGGGTTGGAATTGTTATCATCCTTGCTAAAAGGTTCCTCCCCCTAATGACCAAAAAAATAATAGATAGACCATACAGACCAGATAAACCAGAAAGACCAGACAGACCAGAAAGACCAAACAGACCAGACAGACCAGACAAACCAGATAAACCAGATAGACCAGATAAACCAGATAGACCAAACAGACCAAACAGACCAAACAGATGATTCTAATTGCTGGTGGCGCAGGCTATATCGGTTCTCATGTCAATAAGCTCCTTAGCTAAAGAGGCTTTAAGACCGTTGTCTATGACAACCTGAGCAGGGGGCATCGAGAGTTTGTCAAATGGGGAGAGTTTTTTGAAGGTGACCTTCTCGATGTTGACCGACTCAGATTATGTTTTAAAACCTATCCGATCGATGCGGTCATGCATTTTAGCGCCTTTGCCCTTGTGGAGGAGTCGATTGCCTACCCAGAAAGATATTACAGAAATAATGTATTAGGGACACTGAACCTCCTTGAGGTGATGCGAGAATCGGAGGTCAAATACTTTATCTTTTCATCAAGTTGTGCAATCTATGGTCTTCCAGAAAGGGTTCCTATTCCGGAGGATCATCCGAAGAGGCCGATTAACCCCTATGGTCGAACAAAACTGATTGTCGAAGAGGTTCTTATGGATTATGATAGGGCCTATGGCCTGAAGCATATAAACCTGAGGTATTTTAACGCTGCGGGGGCTGATTCAGAGGGAGAGATCGGTGAACTTCATCATCCGGAAACGCATCTCATTCCTCTTGTCCTCTACGCAGCCAGAGGGATCATGAATGAGATAAAGATATTCGGCACGGATTATCCGACCAAAGATGGAACATGTATAAGAGATTATGTCCATGTGGTGGACCTTGCAGAGGCCCATATCAAAGCCCTCCACTACCTTATGAATGAGAAGAGAAGCGAGTCTTTCAATCTCGGGAATGGCTATGGCTATTCAGTAAGCGAGGTTATCGAGTTAGTAAAAAGGGTGACCTGCAGGGATTTTAGAATCTTGGAGACCGGTAGAAGAGAGGGTGATCCACCCGTCTTAATCAGCAATAGTTCGAAGGCAGAAAGTCTCTTGGGTTGGAGGCCTAAATACGGAGACCTAAAGACCATCATTGAGACGGCATGGAATTGGTATCAGAGGGTTCCGTCCCATTATCTTTCCGCCTCATCTTAGTCGACGGGGTAAGTGGTGAGATGAAGGTTACTATCATCGGAGGTTCAATTTCAGGCCTTTACAGTGCCTATCTTCTGGCTAAAGAGGGGGTTTCAGTAGAACTCTACGATAGGGTGGAAAGTTTAGGTTTCCCTCCTCGGACATTGATCGTTACAAGCAAACTGAAAGAACTCCTCGATTTTTCAACAGAAGAGGCGATTGTAAACAGAGTGAGAAGATTTGAAATCTTTTCCCGATCAAAAAAAATCACAATAGATCTTTTCGTCCCTGATCTTGTCATAGAGAGGGAGAGGTTGATTAAACTCCTTGCTCGCCGTGCAGAAGAGGCTGGGGCAAGGCTCATCCTGGGTCATCAATTTGAGGGATTTCATCGGGAAGGGGGAAAAATATTAGCAAAATTTAGGAATCTCCAGACCGAAGCCACCTTCTTCGTCCATACAGACATCCTTGTAGGAGCGGATGGAGTATGGAGTTCTGTGGCCCGTCCTTTCTCCCATAATGGTCATTACCCGGCAACACTGCTTCAGGCGAAAGTGGCTTTTTCAGGGGAGGGGGGTTCAGATACCTGCAAGGTCTGGTTTGATTCAAACTTTACGAGGTATTTTTTCTGGTCCATTCCTGAGTCCGGAGGGTTTGCTACAGTTGGTTTAATTGCCGATGAGGATGCACAGGCCTCATTGGGGCTTGAAAGTTTTTTAAAGGAGAAGGGGCTAAGGCCTCTGGAGTTTCAGAAAGCCCAGGTTCCCCTTCATCCATTGAGCTGGGTCAGTGAAAGGAAGGTATGGCAGGGGAGCGTCTTTCTAGTTGGGGACGCAGCAAGCCAGGTGAAGGTCACTACCGTAGGGGGTGTTGTCGCAGGGCTCTATGGAGCAAAGGCTTTGACCAGGGTCCTCCTTAATGGGGGAGACTATGATAGAGAGCTCCGGGGGCTTAACCTTGAGTTGGACCTTCATCTTCTGATTCGAAGCGTTTTGAATCGATTTAATAATCGTGACTATGACAGTCTGCTTGAGAGGCTTAACGGGGAACTTAAGCTTATTCTTCAGAGGTGGAATCGCGATGAGCTGAGGTCTTTCTTCTTAAGAATGATATTGACAGAGCCTCAACTCATCGGTTTAGGACTGAAGACTTTTTTAAGATCGATTAAGGAGAGAATCCTGGAGAGAAAAGATTACTCATTTCCGGACTCGAGGTGATTCGATGAACCGAATCTTAGTTACTGGTGGGGTAGGTTTCATAGGGAGCCATCTCTGTGACTACTTAATAGGGGAGGGGCACGACGTCCTTTGCGTTGATAACCTTTTTTCAGGGAGTAAAAATAATATCCGGCATCTCCTCGGCCATCCTTACTTTGAATTTTCTCGCCACGATATCATCCACCCTTTCTTTGCCGAGGTAGACCGGATCTATCATTTAGCCTGTCCAGCCTCCCCGATCCACTATCAGTACAATCCTATCAAAACAATAAAGACCAATGTCATGGGGACGATCAATATGCTACGATTGGCAAAGAGGGTGAAGGCCAGGATCCTTCTCATCTATGAATAATCTTTTTGCCGTAATCCTTGCGGGTGGTTCAGGGACTCGATTGTGGCCCCTGAGCCGGGAGACCTGGCCCAAGCCGATGCTCCAGATTGTCGGGGAAGATACTCTCCTCAGGGAGACGATCAACCGAATCCAGGCCATTGTTCCTCCAGAAAATATCTATATCGTAACGACAGCGGATAAGGCTCTGGAGATCAGGCTCCATCTTGAATCCCTGGGGCCTATAGCCGGCCAGATTAAAATGATAAAGGAGCCAGTTGGAAGGAACACTGCCCCAGCCATTGGACTTTCGGCCATTCATCTCCATCGCGACCACCCTGAATCAATTATGATGGTGATGCCCTCTGACCATGCCATCACTGAAAAAGAGAGATTCATAAGCGATCTTAAACTGGCTATCCAGGGGGCGGAGAAAGGTGATCTGGTCACTTTTGGGATTAAACCCGTTCGGCCTGAGACAGCGTATGGCTATATCAAGGTGGATGATCTTTCAAAACCGGAGATAGAGGGTCTTAAGAGAGTTGAGAGATTCATTGAGAAACCTGATCTTGAAACGGCAAAGACCTACCTTTCCGAAGGCAACTATTTCTGGAACTCAGGTATATTTGTCTGGAAGACCTCTCAGATCCTCTCCGAGATTAAGGCCCATCTTCCCAATCTTTATCAGAACCTTAAAGAGATTGAAAACATCCTTTTCGACCAAAATCACCCAAAAGAATCGGAAATCCTTTTGGCTCAGTTCTATTCCAATATAGAACCCATCTCGATCGATTATGCGGTGATGGAGCAGAGCCATAACCTCCTGATGGTCCCTGCCACCTTTAAATGGTCAGATCTTGGAAACTGGACCTCTCTTGACGAGATCATTGAAAGAGACGCTAACGGTAACATTCTGAGAGGAAATACGGTTGATGTCGGAAGTCGAAATTCAATCGTATTTGCTTGTGAAAGGCTGGTCGCAACCATTGGATTGAAGGATATGGTCGTGGTCGATACTCCCGATGCAACCCTGGTGACCCCGAAAGATCGGGTGCAGGAGGTTAGGGGTATCGTTGATATTCTCAGAAAGAGCAAACGGGAGGAGCATCTCCTTCATAAGACGGTCAAACGTCCCTGGGGAAGTTATACTGTTCTTGAGAAAGGAGAGGGGTATAAGATCAAGAGAGTGGTTCTCAATCCTGGAGCCCGATTAAGCCTTCAACTCCATAGGCGAAGGAGCGAACACTGGGTGGTGATTTCTGGAACGGCCAAAGTGACCAGAGAAGATCAGGTTTGTTTCGTCCATGCAAATGAAAGCACATTTATCCCCATCCATACAAAGCATCGCCTCGAAAACCCGGAAGAGATCCCCCTTCAAGTGATCGAGGTCCAAAATGGTGAATACCTCGAAGAGGATGACATCGAACGCTTTGAGGATGATTACGGCCGTTTAGGTTAATAGGATTAACGAAAAGAGTAAGGAGTAAAAAGTAAGATGTTAGTAAAGCCCATAAAAATTAATTGACTCTTCACTGTTTACTCTTCACTTTATTCTTACATAAAAACCAAACAAACCAAACAGACCAGATCAACCAGATCAACCAGAAAGACCAGAGAAACTAGATAGACCAAACAAACCAGATAGACCAGATAAACCAGACAGACCAAATAATGACATCTGAAGATGTGACCCCCAATGACAAGGCTTTTTCTTGACCTTATAATACAAACGAGATAATATAGTAATGAAGGTCATCATATGGGAATTGATTCTGTTGAGATGAGCATTGATGAGATTAAAGGGATGTTACCCAAACTTTCCAGGAGTCAAATTATTGAGCTAGATAAAAAAATTCATGATTATCTGGAAACCTCTCTTTTGACGAAAGCCTCGGAAACTGCATTCTCTGATTGGGAAGATCCTGAAGAAGATATCTATAATGCCGAGGTATGATCCTGAAACGGTAGTATTGGTCAATTTCCCCTTCTCAGATCTTCACTCTTCTAAGGTCAGGCCTGCCTTGGTGCTTACCACAAAAGGAGAAGATGTGATCATTCTTGGAATCTTTTCTAAAATTCCAGATGAAATTCGTGAAACATGGGTTAGGATTGAAGAAGATAGTCCAAATTTTCATCTCACGGGATTAAAGAAGACATCTATCATCAAAACGGAGAAAATTGCGGTGATTCATCATTCTCTGATAAGAAAAGAACTTGGCCGTCTTCCTCTAGAATCAATGGAGCGGGTTAGAAAGACTCTTATCAAGACTCTTGAAATTGAATAGAGCATTATCTCCCAACCAAACAGACCAGATCAACCAGAAAAACCAGATCAACCAGACAGACAAGAAAAACCAGACAGACCAGAAACATTCGAAAAATTAAGATCGATATGGTATATTTAGCGAAAATTTAAGGGGATCATTATGGCAGAGATTACAAGAAAGGATCTCTTCGATACACTGAATGAATTCTATGTTAAACTCCTGGAACCTCGCTTTGATCGGATCGAGAAGCGCCTGGATGAGCACGATCAAAAATTTAAGGATATCCTTCAGCATTTTGATCAGATTTATCAAAGGCTTGACAGGCTCGAAACAGAGTACTTTGCAATAAAAGCAAGCATCGATAGGATGGAGAAACGCCTCGATGGAGTAGAGCACCGTCTGGATAGACTTGAACAAGGTCAGCGAGAAATCGTGGAAAAACTGGATAAAGAAATCTCGATAAGGGAAATCCTTGAGAAGGAAATAAAGGATCTTAAGCAGAGGGTATCCATACTTCAAGAAAGGATCGAAGACCTGGAGAAGCGTCTCAAAACCTTCTCCTAATCCAAACCAACCAGAAAAACCAAAAAGACTAAATAAACCAGAAAAACCAGAAAGACCAAACAGACCAAAGAAACTAAACAGACCAGAAAGACCAAAATATTTAATTACTTATGCCTGACCCCATCGTTCGAACATATGTCTGATCCCAAATTACAATTGTTTAGGAATATCTAAAGTGATATAATGAATCGATCGTTTGGGTTGGTAAAGTTTGTGTCAAAGTCTGTAGATCAAAAGGAGAGGGGGCTAAACAGAATGGATAAAACCATTGAAGACTATGATAAATTAAGTATCATTGAAAAACGAATAAGCTATTTATTAGGGGCGAGATTACGTGAAAAAGAAAAAATCAGAGCCGCCATCGAGAAACAAGATAGGCTCAGGGAGGATCATCCCGTTCCCCATGGGTGGGATAGCGTATCTGTTATCCGTAAATGGAGGGGGGCTCGATGAGCGTGCTCGATGCATCGGTTGTTTTAAAATGGTTTGTAAACGAACCAGACAGCACTCTTGCAGTAGGTCTGAGGGAGGAATTCTATGCTGGGAAAAGGGAGATAATTGTTCCCGATCTTTTGCTCTTTGAAATTACAAATGCATTACGATACAACCCTACTTTTACATCAAGGGAAATCCAGGAAGCATTGGAAACCCTATTTGGTATGGGAATAGAAATTATTACTCCTACCTTATCTTTGTTAGGAAAGGCCGTGGAGATGGCAGAACAGTTTGATTTAACCTGTTATGATACAACCTATCTTGCACTCTCTGAGGAATTAGGGTTTGAGTTCATTACCGCAGATGAAAGATTTTACCGAAAGGTTGAAAAGAGCCCGAAGTTAAAGGCTTCCATTCGGTTACTAACTGATTTGACTATGACTCATGGATAATTTTTCCATTAGCTCGGGCGGCTTTCTTGTATCACCCCCGAATGTTCAGAGAGCACATGCCCATTATAAAAATCAGCGAAAATGAAAAATATTATATTCCGGCGTAAAACTCTCTATTCCATCCCGAGCTTGTCGGGGGATCCATTCCGCAACATAACTCTTACTTCCATTCACGAAGTGAATCATGTTTCCAGCCAGACCAGATAAACCAGAAAGACTAGACAGACCAGATAAACCAGATAGACCAGAGAAACGAGATAAACCAAATAAACCAGACAGACCAGTTAGACCAAACAGACCAAAGAAACTAAATAGACCAGAAAGACCAAAATATTTAATTACTTATGCCTGACACATACGAAGGCAAATAACAAAATGGAAGAAAGTTACACGCAATAAACAAGTCTGACCAATGGCGGCCCATGCGAATGAAAGTAATTGACAACTATTAAGTAATGTAGGATAAATCTATATAAGCCTTTTATTGATGGATAGTTTCAAGAAGTAGAAAAAAGAGGTGTTGAAATGCTTATTGAATTTGTTAACAAAGCAATGAGTAAAGCAGTCTATGAAAAGTTAGAAGATGGTACTTATTCTGGAAAGATTCCACAATGCCAGGGTGTTATCGCCTTCGGAGAAACGCTTTATCAATGTCAGGAGGAATTAAGGTCAGTGCTGGAGGGGTGGCTGATTGTAAAGATAAGGCATGGTGACAGGTTACCGGTGATAGGTGGAATTAACCTGAATAATAAAATGCCCGCCTTAAAAGAAGTGGTTGCCCATGGCTAGATGGGCTCCCTGCAAACGAAAAGATTTCATAGCAAAAATGAGGAAAATTGGTTTTGAATCGCCAGAACCAGGCGGTCGTCACTTTTATATGCGTCACGGGACATTTACACTTGCTCTTCCCAACAATACAGAATATTCTGTTCCCCAGATTAAAATGCTCCTTAAAGAAATTGAGGTGGGAATAAAGAAGAAGATCTCCTTGGAAGATTGGCAGAAATTGTAAACAGATTAGCCATCTCATTGCACTAAACACACATCACGTCTCATACTTTAATCCTTCATTGGGAGAACAGACCAAACAAACCAGAAAGACCAGACAAACCAGAGAAACGAGATAAACCAGACAGACCAGTTAGACCAAACAGACCAAACAGACCAGATCAACCAGATCAACCAGATAAACGAGAAAGACTCTGAACTCCTTGCCTGGCTCCTTCTTTTGTGGTAATTTCAATTCAGATAGGAGGAAATATGGAAAGAATTGTGATTGATAAAACCATTAGACATGGAAAACCTGTGATTCGAGGGACCAGGGTTCCAGTCGATTTGGTCTTGGGCTCTCTGGCTGGTGGGATGTCTTACAAAGAAATTTGTGAAGACTACGAAATTACAGAAGAGGATATAAGAGCGGCAATCGAATATGCTGCCAAAATAATATCCAATGAAGAGATACATCTTCTTGAGGCAGTGTAATGCTCAGGATTTTAGTGGATGAAGATATGCCACGTCCTACGGCAGGGTTACTTCAATCGCTCGGTATCGATGCGATTGATTTGAGGGATGTAGGATTGAAGGGGGCAACCGATGCCGAGGTCTTTGGGTATGCTCAAAAGCAGGAAATGATCATTATTTCAAGAGACAGAGAGTTTGGTAATATTGTGAAATATCCGCGGGGAACCCATCATGGAATTATTTGGGTGAACCTTCCTCACACCTTTATAAGACAACAAATTTTGGATGCTGTGAAAAGATTCTTTGTTGAAGTGGAAAGAAACAAACTAATGAATAATTTGACTATTCTGGAGGTGGGAAGATATAGAATTAGAGAACAATCTTTGTTAGAGCCAGTCGGAAGGTAACCTATCCTGATCTCCTTATATGCTTTTAGACAAATCCAACAGACCAGATCAACCAGACAAACCAGAAAGACCAGAGAAACTAAACAGACCAGATAAACTAAATAGACCAAACAGACTAGACTTGATTTCATATGCTTGAAAAAGGAAAATAATTGTAATAGTTTAAAACGAAATTCTAAGGAGACATGAGATGGGAAATCTTCATGGGAAATATATTGTGGATGAAAATGGTCAGAAGACAGACATCATCCTACCAATAAACGAGTATGAGGAACTCATCGAAGATCTTCATGATCTGGCGGTTATAGCGGAGCGCAAAGATGAGCCTACTATAAGCTTAGACGAGTTGAAAAGGAAGCTTCAGGCTGATGGCATCCTTTGAAATCTTATGGAAAAGCTCCTCTGAGCATGATCTCAGGAAAATAGCTCACCAATACATTCCTCAAATTATTAAGGCTGTAGAGGGCCTTTCAGAAGATCCATTTCCTAATAACTGCAGAAAACTAAGGGAGTCGGAATCAAGCTATCGAATCCGTATAGGAGACTATCGAGTGATTTATCAAGTGGATTCACAAAGTAAGGTAGTGACTATCTTTCATGTAAGGCATCGGAAAGAGGCTTATAGAAAGTGAACCAGACACACTAAAAAAACCAAAAACGAGATCGACCAGATAAACTAAATAGACCAAACAGACCAGATAAACCAGAGAGACCAGACAAACCAGAGAAACGAGATAAACCAGACAGACCAAAAAGACCAGAAAATGACACCTGAAGATGTGACCCCAGAGCACCCATGTATAGACAACCAGTTAAAGATATGGTAAATAAGAAATAGGCAATGAATGTCATTTAGCATTTAGGAGAAAAGAAATGAAGATAGAAGAACTTAAAAAGAGATATAAAGATGAATGGTTACTTATAAAAATTACAATGGCCAATGAACAGGATTTACCGATTGAAGGAGAGGTATTGCTTCATAGCAAAAATAGAGATGAAGTGTACGAGGCCCAAAAAAATCTTAAAGAGTATCTCTATATAACGTACTCAGGTGAAATGCCAAAGAAGGGATTTGCGGTGGCCTTTCATGAGTAGTACCACTTTTGATCCCCAATCGCCGGTCATAGTAGTAGATATAACTCTTGAGGGGGAAGGAGGTATAAAGAGGAGAATTAAAGTAGCTCTGGATACTGGAGCAACATATACAATGATTCCTTGGGAAATAGCTGAGGCTTTGGGTTACAGGCCAGAAATTTCAAAGGAAAAAGTTACATTGATCACAGCAAGTGGGGTGGAGACAGCTCCGATTATAGAGGTAAAGAAAATAAGGTTTTTGGATGAAATTGCAGATAATGTGCCGGTAGTATGTCATGATCTTCCTCCTAAAAGTTTTGTGGTCGGTCTTTTAGGCTCCTCATTCTTAAGGGAGTTCAAGATTGCGATTGACTATCCGAAGGGCATATTGGAAATTTCCAGAGAGTAGAATATAAACATATCAAACCATTTCAACTTTTTTATGGATGCCCCCAAAGGCCTTCCTCCACTACCTTTTTGTTGCATTATCTTCTGCTGCAGAGCCATTTCTATATTGCCTTGGACCGAAAATATGTGACGCAAGAAATATTTGACCAGATTTATCAACAAGCTGACAAGGTTGGCAAAATGGATTCAAATCTCATTACTTATCTCCGTGATTCTAATCGCCGTTACAACGAAACCAGAAAAACCAAAAAGACCAGAAAAACCAGATAAACGAGATAAACCAGACAGACCAGTTAGACCAAACAGACCAGATCAACCAGATCAACCAGAGAAACTAAACAGACCAGATAAACCAGACAGACCAGATAGACCATCGTGAAAATTAACCGTTTTGAAGATCTTGAATGTTGGCAAGAAGCCCGCAAATCGTCAACATGGTTTATGATGCGATTGCCCAAAACCCTGCCTTTGAGAGGGATCTTCGCCTCCGTGATCAATGTAAGGGAGCCGCCATTTCTACCATGGGTGCAATCCCGGAAGGTTTTGCTCGGAGATCGAATAAAGAATTTATCCAGTATCTTTTTATTTCCCTATCTTCAGCTGCGGAATTGCAGAGTCATTTCTACATCGCCTTGGACCGAAAATATGTGAATCAGCAAACCTTTGATCAGATTTATCAACAAGCTGACAAGGTGGGCAAAATGGATTCCAATCTAATCACTTATCTTCGTGAATCCGATCGCCTTTACAACGAAACCAGAAAAACCAAAAAGACTAAATAAACCAGATAAACTAAACAGACCAGAAAAACTAAAGAAACCAGATAGACCAGATAAACGAGATAAACCAGAAAGACCAAAAAGACCAGCCAAACCAAATAGATCAGATAAACGCAACTACTCATGTCTGACACCAAGGCTACTGGTCTATACTGAGCATTAACCTGTTAAGAAATGAAAAGTAACAATTTTCATCAACGTCCCCTCAGTCTCCCTCCCTTGCTACCAACCAAGGAGGACAAGATATCCTTGACATCCATTGCTGCCGTGGTAAGATTAAATGAATGATTCAGAATATCCGTAGGAGGATGAGTTAATGAAAAGTGTTACTCTTGAAACTATTTATAAAAAAGTTGTTGATTTGCAGCGTGATGTAGGCGAGATCAAGAAGACTCTTCTGGAAGAACCTGAGCTGCGGGACGATTTTATTCTAAGGATGAGAGATATCGATCTCGAAAAGTCGATCATCGTTCGAGATTTCGGTAAAAGGTATGGTTTGAAGTAGTGTATAAACTTGCCGTCAAAGAAAAGCTGGATAACAAATTTAAGAAGCTTCAGAAAAAAGACAAGGAGATGCTTCGACTAATCGAAAAGAAGGTTCAAGATATTCTTGAAGATCCTTATCGTTTTAAACCTTTAAGGAAGCCGTTGCAAAATAAACGCAGGGTTCATGTGGGTGGCTCGTTTGTATTAATATATGAGGTCGATGAAGCAGAAAAAATAGTAACTCTGTTTGATTTTGATCATCACGATAATATTTATAAAACTTAATCTCCGCAAAAAGACTACCTAATGCTCAACGATCTAACCAAACAGACCAAAAAGACTAAAGCAACCAGACAGACCAAACAAACCAGAAAGACCAAAAAGACCAGAAAGACCAAATAAACCAGATAGACCAGAAAAACCAAAGAGACCAGATAAACCAAAATATTTAATTACTTATGCCTGACCCCGCAGGCTTTCTTAAAATGAAAAAAAGCTCATCCCAGCGAGGCTTTCTAATAAGGTAAAAAAAGGATTTTTTAAAGATTGAAAGAGGAGAATTGGATATGGAAGCATCACAGTTAAAGGAATATGATGATTGGTTGTCAGAGCATTTCGAAGAGCTGGTTGTGCAATATCCTGGGAAAGTGGTGGCCATTCACGAAGGGAAAATTATTCTCATAGGCGAAACAGAAAATGATATCTATCGGAAAGTCTCTGAGAAAGGGCTGATCCCTGCCCCCCTTGTTTTTCGCATTCCCCGTGAGGAAGACTTACAATCCATTCTGTGATCGGATTTTTCTGAAAATTTGCTATGCCAGTTATCTATCGTTATAAGTATAAGTCTCTCCGTGGGCGGCTGGTGCCCATGATCACAATCGGTGTGAAGATAGGAGGGGCGTGGTATCCGGTTGAAGTCTATGTAGATTCAGGAGCCGCCCATACTCTTCTCCATGCCCAAATCGCTGAGGGTGTTGGATTTGATTATCGTGCTGGGAATGGTATCTATTTACAGGTTGGGGATGGGAGTTTCATTCCTGTTTATTTGCATGATCTTCAAGTCCAGGTGGGAAGTGAGCAGTTTAATGCAAAAGTGGGTTTTTCAGAGAAATTGGGGGTTGGCTTCAATTTGCTTGGAAGAACGGATATTTTTGATCGATTTAAGGTTTGCTTTCATGAGAATCAGCGCATTCTGACTTTTGAGACATAAAGAATCACCTGACTCAATTTTTAAGTCAGCCCAATAAACCAGATAAACTAAAAAGACCAGAAAAAATAAAATATTAAATTCCTTATACCTGATCCCAATAGTCAATAAAGCAGGGTTAATCAAATCCTTAAAAATTGACTCTTCACTGGTTACTCTTTACTTTTTTCTTAGATAAAG
>OGCL01002230.1_pt1 | contig 14040 bp, 11 predicted proteins | sample 1570041 | NCBI WGS metagenome assembly OGCL01 (sample SAMN06266162, study PRJEB24511) | hot springs metagenome | isolation source: Hot spring water | place: South Africa: Limpopo | collected 2015-06-22 | reverse complement strand
CAGTCGATCTATTCCTTCCAGGGCGCACGCCCGGAGCAGTTCTCGCAGGAAGCCACGCAAACCGCGCGTGCCGTCATCGAAAGCGGGCAGAACTTCAACACGGTGCGTCTGCCGCTCTCCTTCCGCTCGACGCAATCGGTGCTCGCGGCCGTCGACCAGGTCTTCAGCCTGCCGGAAAACAGCCGTGGCCTGAGTGCCGGCGGTGACCCCGTCATCCACCAGTCGAGCCGCATCGGGCATCCGGGAACGGTCGACGTCTGGGACATGATCGCCGCCGAAAAGCAGGAGAAGGACGAGGACTGGACTGCGCCCTTTGACGCGACGCCGGAAAGCGCTCCATCCGCGATCCTCGCACGACGCGTGGCGCACCAGATCAGCCAGATCGTCGGACGCGAGACCATCATCGAGAAGGGTAACAAGCGGCTGATCCGCCCGGGGGACATCCTCGTGCTCGTGCGCAAGCGTGACGGCTTCGTCAATGCGCTGACCCGGGCGCTGAAACGTCCCTACAATATCCCGGTTGCCGGTGCAGACCGCCTGAAGCTAACCAGCCATATCGCCGTACAGGACATGCTGGCCCTCGGCCGTTTCCTGCTGCTGCCGGGTGACGATCTCTCGCTGGCTTCCCTGTTGAAGAGCCCGCTCTTCAATCACAGCGAAGACGATCTGATGGTGCTCGCCGCCGAGCGACCGGAAGCGCTGAGCCTCTGGGCGAGACTGACGGAGCAGGCTGAGACGAATACGGCATGGAAGAAAACATACGACCGGCTCGCCCTGTTTCTGGAACAGGCGCGGGAATACTCGGTCCATGATTTCTATGCCCGCGTGCTCAGCGTCCATGGGGGCCGAAGGGCCTATCTTGGTCGCCTTGGTTCAGAAGTCAGCGACATCATCGACGAGTTCCTCACCTTTGCCCTCTCCTTCGAGACCAGCGGATTGCCAGGACTGCAATCCTTTGTGTCGACGCTCGAAATGGAAGCGCCAGAGGTCAAGCGCGAACAGGACAAGGAGCGCAACGAAGTCCGGATCATGACGGTGCATGCCTCGAAGGGTCTCGAAGCGCCCATCGTGTTCCTGATCGACGGCGGCTCGAAGCCTTTCAATTCGAACCACGTGGCGAAGCTCAGGATCCTCGAAACGGCCGAAGGCCTGTCCTTCCCGATCTGGGTCCCCTCGAAGTCGCTCGGCAATTCGATCGCCGCTGCCGACATGGATCGGCGCAAGGATCAGGCCGAGGAAGAATATCGCCGGCTGCTCTACGTCGCGATGACCCGCGCTGCCGACCGGCTCATCGTCGGCGGCTATCGCGGCGTGCAGGACACGGGCGAGATCTGGCACAAGATGATCGCGCGGGCGCTCAGTGCCGACGAAACGCGCTGCAAGCCGGTCGAATTTTCAGGACCCGATGGTAGCTGGAATGGCCTGCGCTGGTCTCTCGGTGAGACAGATGATGATCTGCCCGTGACGGAAGAGCGCGCCGAGGCTGAGGAGAGTCATAGCCTTCCCTCCACTCTCTGGAAGCCGTTGTCGCCACCGATCAGCCTACCGAGACCGCTCAGCCCATCCGGTGCCGGCAGCATCACCATCGACGAAGACGAGGATGCCCTGACGGCGTCGGCGCTGTTTTCGACAACGGAAAAGGCGGATCTTGCCTTGCAGCGCGGGCGGCTCATCCATCGGATGCTCCAGAACCTTCCGGGTTTTCCGGAGGGTGAACGCCGTGAGGCAGCCGAACGTTATGCGGAACGTGCGGCCCGGTTCTGGCCGGCAGAGCAGCGCCAGCGACTGGTCTCTACCGTCATGGCCGTGCTGGAAGACGAGGCGCTTCACCCGCTGTTCGATGCGGGCAGTCGTGCCGAAGTTTCGGTCATGGGGACCATGCGACTGAAGGGAGAATTGCGTGCGGTCTCCGGCCGTATCGACCGCATGGCCGTCCTTGGTGACCGTGTGATCATCGCCGACTACAAGACAAACCGGAGTCCCCCAGTGGAGGCCGCGCAAGCCCCCCTCTCCCACCGGGTGCAGCTCGCCATCTACCGCGAGATCCTGCAGCCGCTTTACCCCAGCAAACAGGTGGAATGCTGGCTGATCTATACCGAAAACGGCAGTCTCATTCCGCTCGATGACAGCCTTCTTCAGCGGTCCCTTGCCGACCTCGAAACATCGTGAGATACCGCATATTGAAATTGCTGCCGTGCGGCATCACATATCTAGTCAATTCCGTATCTATGAAGGGAGAGCCCCATGGCTACCGTTAAAGTCGACAAGTCCAATTTCCAGGCCGAGGTGCTCAACGCTTCCGAACCGGTTGTCGTGGATTTCTGGGCCGAATGGTGCGGCCCGTGCAAGATGATTGCACCAAGCCTCGAAGAAATCTCCAACGAGCTCGCCGGCAAGGTGAAGATCGCAAAGCTCAACATCGATGAGAACCCGGAACTGGCTGCTCAGTTCGGCGTTCGCTCGATCCCGACGCTCGCCGTCTTCAAGGGTGGCGAAGTGGCCGACATCAAGGTGGGTGCAGCCCCGAAGACTGCACTGTCCAGCTGGATCGCCGGTGCAGCCTAAGCCTGAGCGCTGATGAACAAGGAAAAAGCCCGGTTTCGCCGGGCTTTTTTCATTTGGGGATGGTGCCGTTTTCGGCGAGCACATTGCCCGCAAGATAGAGCGAGCCGCCGATCATGATGCGCGGCGGAATTCCGCCTTCGCTGCGTTCGCGGATGGCGTCCAGCGCCTGACCCAGCGATCCCATCGGAAGGGCTTTCAGCCCGGCTTCTGCTGCGGACTGGGCGAGCGCCACCGGATCGAGGCCGACGTCTGAGCCTGTAATCGGCACGGTATAGACATTATGGGCGATGTCGACAAAGGCGCGGAAGAAGCCGATCGGATCCTTGGTGTTGATCATGCCGATGACCAGATGCAGCGGGCGTGCCTGGCGTTCTTCCATGGCGGCCATGGCTTCGGCAATTACCTCGCCTGCCCCGGGATTATGCCCGCCATCGAGCCAGATTTCGGCACCTTGAGGCGCACGCTCCACCAGCCGACCTTCGGTTAGCCTCTGCAGGCGGCCCGGCCACTCGACCGACAGCATAGCCTTTTCAGCGATCTCTTCCGTCACCGTATAGCCGGCTGCCTTCACGGCGCGGATGGCGGTTGCAGCATTGCCGATCTGGTGGCGACCCGGCAGACGCGGCAGCGGCAGGTCCATCAGACCGAACTCGTCCTGATAGACGAGCCGTCCGAATTCCTCATAAGCCAGGAAATCCTGGGCGAAGACCGCGAGCGGACAACCGAGGCGCTCGGCGGTGCTGATCAGCACATCCTTTGCGCCGTCGAATTCCTGGTGACCGATGACCACAGGCACGCCGCGCTTCATGATGCCGGCCTTTTCAGCGGCGATCAGTTCGACGCGATCCCCGAGATAAGCCTGATGATCGAGGGAGATCGGCTGAACGATGCAGACTGCCGGCTTTTCGACGACGTTCGTGGCGTCAAAACGCCCGCCAAGGCCGACCTCAAGCACAACGACGTCGGCTGGCTGCTCGGAAAACAGAATAAACGTCACCGCCGTCAGGATCTCGAAAACGGTGATCGGCTTGCCACCATTGGCTTCGGCCACGCGACGCAGGGCATCGGCGAACAGCTGGTCGTCAACGATTTGACCGGGGCCACCCTTGACGCCGATACGATAGCGCTCGTGCCAGCGCACGAGATGCGGCGAGGTATGAACGTGGACCGCGAGACCCTGGGCTTCCAGAAGCGCACGACAGAAGGCCGTGGCCGAACCCTTGCCATTGGTGCCGGCCACATGGATGACCGGCGGAAGCTTCAGATGGGGGTTGCCCAGAACCTCGAGGAGGCGGCGGATGCGGTCGAGCGAGAGATCGTAGCCCTTGGGGTGCAGCCCCATGAGTTTTTCGATCTCGGCATCGGCCTGACTGACGATGGGGGCTGTCATCACATTGGTCCCGCTGCCGCGGCCTCACTGAAAAACCGGCTCAGGCCGAGGCCTTCTCGACCGGCTCGGCCACCTTCACTGGCACAGCCACATCGTTTGCCGGGCGCTTGGTCATGATCTTCAGGACGCGCGCCAGCGTGTCCGGGATATCATGGCGCTTGACGACCATGTCGACCATGCCGTGTTCCAGCAGGTATTCCGAGGTCTGGAAGCCTTCCGGCAGCTTCTCGCGGATTGTCTGTTCGATGACGCGCTTGCCCGCAAAGCAGATCTCAGCACCCGGTTCTGCGATGTGGAGATCACCCAGCATGGCGTAGGAGGCCGTCACGCCGCCCGTGGTCGGGTTGGTGAGGACAACGATATAGGGCTGGCCGGCTTCCTTCAGCATGTCGACGGCAACCGTCGTACGCGGGAGCTGCATGAGGGAAAGAATACCCTCCTGCATGCGGGCGCCCCCCGAAGCCGGGAACATGACCAGCGGGCACTTTTCCTTGATGGCGCGCTCGAATGCTTTCACGATCGCTTCGCCAGCGGCGATGCCAAGCGAGCCGCCCATGAAGTTGAACTCGTGGACGACGGCCACGAGCTTCAGGCCCTGCACCGTGCCGACGCCGGCAACGATCGTATCTTCCTGATCCGTCTTCACGCGGCTGTCACGGAGACGATCCGTGTATTTCTTGGAATCGCGAAACTTCAGGGGATCCTGCGCCACCTTTGGCTGCGGCAGTGCCTCGTACTGGCCACCGTCGAAGAGATCGATCAGGCGGGCCTTGGCCGGCATCTTCATATGATAACCGGAGGCCGGGATCACCCACTTGTTCTCTTCCAGGTCCTTGTGGAAGACCATCTCGCCCGTCTCCGGGCACTTGATCCAGAGGTTTTCCGGAACTTCGCGGCGGCCCAGCATGGAATTGATGCGCGGGCGCACATAGTTGGTGATCCAGTTCACGCGGCTTACTCCTGATGTTTAAAGCCCATATGGGGTGCTTATTCGGCAGCAGCAAGGCGCGCAGACCGCACGCCGCTTGCCAGTCCGCGCACCAGCGTGGCAACGGCCTGAACCGTATCCGCCGTCGCCTTACCATCGGCTGTGAGATTGGTGGCAACCTGATTGACGATCGCGGTCCCGACCACGACGCCATCGGCATTGGCGCCGATCAGTCGGGCATGCTCGGCGGTCTTGACGCCGAAGCCAACGCAGATCGGCAGGTCCGTATGCGCCTTGATGCGCTGGACAGCGCCGGCAACGCGCGAAGGATCCGGCAGCGACGAACCGGTGATGCCGTTCATCGAGACGTAGTAGACGAAGCCCGAGGTGTTCTTGAGAACGGTCGGCAGACGCTTGTCGTCGGTCGTTGGGGTTGCCAGGCGGATGAAGTTGATATCGCGACTGCGGGCCGGGATGCAGAGTTCGTCATCCATTTCCGGCGGAAGGTCGACGACGATCAGGCCGTCGATGCCGGCAGCCAATGCGTCATCGAGAAAGCGTTCGACGCCATAGACGTAGATCGGGTTGTAGTAACCCATCATGACGATCGGCGTCTCGTTGTCGGTCTTGCGGAATTCGCGGGCCAGATCGAGCGTGCGCACGAGGGTCTGACCGGCCTTCAGGGCACGCTGACCGGCAAGCTGGATCGCCGGGCCATCGGCCATCGGATCCGAGAAGGGCATGCCGAGCTCGATGACGTCGGCGCCGGCTTCCGGCAGGGCCTTCATGATCGCAAGCGACATGTCGTAATCCGGATCACCACCCATGAAATAGGTGACGAGAGCCGGGCGGCCTTCTGCCTTCAGGGCGGCGAAACGTTGGTCCATACGCGCAGTCATGATCAGAGCCCCATACCGAGAATCTTGCCGACAGTGAAGATGTCCTTGTCGCCGCGGCCGCAGAGGTTCATCACGATGATCTGGTCCTTGTCCATCTTGGGCGCGCGCTTGATGACTTCGGCGAGCGCATGGCTCGGCTCGAGCGCCGGGATGATGCCTTCGGTGCGCGTCAGGAGCTGGAAGGCGGCAAGCGCTTCGTCATCCTTGATCGGGACATATTCGACGCGGCCCATGTCTTTCAGCCAGGAGTGCTCGGGACCGATGCCGGGATAGTCGAGACCAGCAGAGATCGAGTGACCTTCCTTGATCTGGCCGTCGCCATCCTGAAGCAGATAGGTGCGGTTGCCATGCAGGACGCCCGGCGTGCCGGCGGTCAACGAAGCGCAATGCTCCTCGCCTTCGAGACCCTTGCCACCGGCTTCGACGCCAACGATGCGCACGCTCTCGTCATCCAGGAAGGGATGGAAGAGGCCGATGGCGTTCGAGCCACCGCCGACGGCAGCAACCAGCATGTCCGGCAGGCGGCCTTCGGCAGCCAGCATCTGTTCGCGAGTCTCGCGGCCGATGACAGACTGGAACTCGCGGACCATTTCCGGATAGGGATGCGGGCCGGCGGCAGTGCCGATCATGTAATAGGTGTCGTCGACATTGGTGACCCAGTCACGCAGCGCCTCGTTCATGGCATCCTTGAGCGTGCCATGGCCGGCGGTGACCGGCTTTACTTCGGCGCCGAGGAGCTTCATGCGGAAAACGTTCGGCGCCTGACGCTCGACGTCGGTTGCACCCATATAGACGACGCAGGGGATGCCGAAGCGGGCCGCAACCGTGGCCGAGGCCACGCCATGCTGGCCGGCGCCGGTTTCGGCAATGATGCGGGTCTTGCCCATGCGCTTGGCAAGAAGGATCTGGCCGAGGCAGTTGTTGATCTTGTGCGAACCGGTGTGGTTGAGCTCGTCGCGCTTGAAGTAGATCTTCGCGCCGCCGAGTTCTTCCGTCAGTCGCTCGGCGAAATAGAGCGGGCTCGGACGACCGGTGTAATGGGTGTTGAGATGCGCCAGCTCCGCCTGGAATTCCGGATCCGTCTTCGCCTTTTCCCACTCCGCCTGAAGATCGAGGATCAGCGGCATCAGCGTTTCGGCAACGAAGCGGCCACCGAAGATGCCGAAACGGCCGTCTTCGTCGGGACCTTCACGGAAGGAATTGGGTTTCGGTGACTGGTTCACTTGACACTCCCTGAAACCGGCTGTGCACGACTTGCCTCGGCAACGGCCGCAAAAAACTCGTCCATCATCTGAAGATCCTTAACGCCCGGCGCAGATTCCACGCCGGAGGAAATATCGATCGCCCGCGCCCCGGTCTCTCGCAGGGCTTCTGCGATGTTGGCCTTGTTCAGGCCCCCGGAAAGCATGTAATCGACGCTGTCGTCAAGCGAACGCAGCAGACGCCAATCGAAGGTGACGCCATTGCCGCCGGGGAGATCGGAGCCCACGGGCGGCTTGGCATCGAAGAGAAAACGATCGGCAATCCCGATATAGGGCTCGATCCGCTTCAGGTCATCGGCATCGCGGATGGAAAATGCCTTCATGATCGGAAGACCGGTCACGGCCTTGACCGTAAGCAGGCGTTCCGGGCTTTCGTGGCCATGGAACTGCAGGATATCCGGCCGCATCAAAGCGATGATCTCATCGAGATCGTCATTGTCGGCATCGACCGTGACCGCAACGCTTTTCACCCGGCCGCGAACGCGATCGGTAAGCGTGCCTGCAATGTCGGGCTCGATGTTACGCGGGCTCTTTTCGAAGAAAATAAAGCCGATATGGCTCGCGCCGCGCTCAGCCGCACGATCGACCGCCTCCGGCGTCTTCAGTCCGCAGATCTTGATATCGGGTCTCATGGCAGCGAAGTCGCACGAAATCAAAAAAGAGTCGAGCCAATTTGCGACAAAGGCTGAAAGGTCGCGGGCACGCTCAATCAAAGTCAATGGCATGCAGCGCCGAACCGTGGCGCTTGAGCCAGGCCTTTGCTTCATCCATTTCAGGGCAGAGCTTCCGGCACAGCGCCCAGAAGGCCGGACCATGGTTCATCTCGCGTAGATGCGCGACCTCGTGGGCTGCGAGATAATCGATGACAAGCGGCGGTGCCATGACGATGCGCCAGGAAAAACTCAGCTTGCCGTCCCAGGAACAGGAGCCCCAGCGGCTGCGGGTATCCTTCAGGGTCATGCTCTTGACCGGCTTGCCAACTGTCTTTGCGTGGAGCGCCACGAGCTGCTCCAGATCGCGGCGCGCTTCCTTCTTCAGAAAGTCGGCGACGCGACGCGGCAGATGGACTTCGAGGCCGCTGACACTGAGGACGTGGCCGATCTCGCTGTCGATCGATTGGGTCAGGCCGCGCAACTGACCTGTGTGGACGATGCGGTGAGGGATGCCTCGAAGCAGGATCTCCCCGCCATCCTCAATGGCGCCGGGCGTTTTCTGGCGCTTGAGCTTGGTGCTGAGCCAGCCTTGGTGCCGGTCGAGAAAATCATCGATGTCCCGTTCGCGCAGCCCCGGTGGAATGGTCATCTTCAAAGCGCGCCCGCCGGGCTCGATCCGGAGCGTGATGCGGGTCGCGCGGCTGTTCTTGCGGATCGTGAGGGGGACCGAGCGACCGTCGACAGCAATTGCACGCTCAAGCTGGATCGCCGGCGTTCTCTGTGGTTTCAGCTTTTTCAGCAGGGGAAACATGATCTGTGTTCTAGCCGATTCGTGGCGATGTCGAGCATCAAAAAAGGCCGGCGCAATAGCGCCGACCTCGGTCTCGTCCCTTGAGCACCGGCCAAATCAGTTGCCGGTAAAACCCTGGGCGGGACCGCCCTCACCTGAAGTCTTCATCTGCTGACGGTCACGCATGAAGCGGTCGAACTCTTCCTGATCCTTCGCCCGACGCAGTTCGCGGGCGTAGTTGTCGAATTCGGCGCGCATTTCATCCAGACGGCGACGTTCTGCATCGAGACGCTCAAGTTCGGTCTTGCGCCAATCGTCGAACGCGACGTTGCCGGTTGAGGCAGGCCCAGTGTAGCTGTTGGAGCGGCACCATGCGAAGGCACTATCCGCCTTCTGATTGGCTTCTCGCTTGAAGCTCTGGAACTTCTCACCGAACAGGATGTAGGCAAGCATGGCCAGACCGAGCGGCCAGAAGACCACGAAGCCGAGCACCATCAGGGCGACGGTTGCCGGAGTCCAATCCGGCCGGAGCAGTGCTGACTGGTTCATCATCGATAACCTCGTTTAACGCGGGCAGCGGGATGCCGCCCGATGGTTTCGATGTGGGAAATGCGATCGTACCCTTCAAGAAAGAAGCGGCTCCAATCGGAGAACCGACTGAATCCGCTTCTTAAATTCGGAATGACGAAAATGTCAGAGAGCCTTGCCGCCCTTGATAACGCGCTTGACCGGAGTGTTGGCTTTGACCTTCTTGCCGTGTGTACGGGCAAATTCGACAATGCGCGGTGCAATTTCCCGGCGGAAACGCGAGCCATTGAATACGCCGTAATGGCCTACATCCGGCTGCATGTAATGCATACGCATATCGTCGGGGATGTTGGTGCAGATCGTCTGCGCGGCCTTGGTCTGACCGAGACCTGAAATGTCGTCGTTCTCCCCTTCCACTGTGAGCAAGGCGACATTACGAATGGCGGTGGTGTCGACGCGCTTGTTGCGGTGCATCATCTCACCCTTGGGCAAGGAGTGCTTGATGAAGACGGTGTCGACGGTCTGGAGATAGAACTCTGCCGTCAGATCCATGACAGCCAGATATTCATCGTAGAAGTCGCGGTGCTTCTCAGCCGAGTCCCCGTCATTCTTGACGAGGTGCATGTAGAAGTCCTTGTGGGCGATCATGTGCCGATCAAGGTTCATCGACATGAAGCCGGAAAGCTGCAGGAAGCCCGGATAGACCTGTCGCATGAAACCAGGCTGTGGCCACGGCACCTGCATGATGACGTTGTCACGGAACCATTCGAGCGGCTTGTCTTGCGCCAGTTGGTTTACGGCTGTCGGATTGATGCGGGTATCAATCGGACCGCCCATCAGTGTCATCGAGGATGGGGCGCAGTTATCCTGGTCTCCTTCCATAACGGCAACGGCGGCAAGAACCGGAACCGAAGGCTGGCAGACAGCAACCACATGGGTATCCGGACCCAGGTGATGCAGAATCTCGATGACGTAATCGATGTAATCATCGAGATCGAAATCGCCCTCGGTCACAGGCACCATTCGCGCATCGATCCAGTCGGTAATGTAGAGGTCAGCGCTCGGGAGCAGTGCCTCGACAGTGCCGCGCAGCAGGGTGGCGTAGTGGCCGGACATCGGCGCGACAATGAGAATCCGCGGGCCCTTTTCCACTCCTGCCGGGAGGTGACGCTTGAAGTGGATCAGATCACAGAAGGGCCGGCGCCAGACGATCTCTTCCTCAACCGCAACACTCTCACCATCAACCGTAGTCGTCGGCAATCCGAAGGCCGGCTTGCCGTAGCGACGGGTCACGCGCTCGAAAACTTCGAAGCCCGCCGAAAAAGACCGACCCACGACCGTGTGGGACCATGGGTTCAAGGGGTTCTTCCAGGCGAGGTTCATGGCATCGGCCGTCGCACGGAAGGGTGCCATGAATGCGTGGTTGAGTTCGTAGAGCTGATAGAACATGGGTTCTGCACCTTTGTACCGGACCAAAGCCGTCCGCGTTCATTCGCTACACTAACAGACTTTGTGCAACGCAAAAGCCCGGATTTCTCCTCGTGGGCTCGGCACCGAAAGCCTCAGACATCGATGATGTTCCAAAAGGCTTAAGGTTCCCTCCCGGGACGCGGTTAATCAACGTTCACCGTGTTCAACCGAATGTGCGCTCCCTACCCTTTCCGAGGCTTGCGGATTGATGTTTGTTCCATCCGTCACCCCGAGACATGAGTGAAGGAGCATCATGACCACCAGCAATCACCGCAAGTCAGAATACAACGTCGATCCGATCTTCCTAGATCGCTGGTCGCCGCGCGCCTTCGATGGCAGCATCATGCCGAAGGACGACTTGCTCACCATCCTGGATGCCGGACATTGGGCACCATCCGCCTTCAACTACCAGCCCTGGCGCTTCGTTTATGCGCTGAAGGGCACACCGGAGTTCGACAAGTTTCTCGACATCCTGAACGAGTTCAACCAGGGCTGGGCAAAGAATGCTTCGGCGCTCGTCTTCGTCTTCTCGGACACCTTGAGCCGCCCTGCAGACGGGTCGGAGCCGAAACCTTATCGCAGCCACAGCTTCGACGCCGGTGCAGCCTGGGGACTTCTCTCGATTCAGGCGATCAAGTCCGGCTACTTCGCGCACGCAATGACGGGCTTCAGCTTCGACCGCGCGCTTTCTGAACTTGGCGCGCCGGAAGGGTTTCACGTCAACGCCGTCGTTGCCATCGGTAAGCTGGGCGACAAGGACGTGCTTCCGGAAAGCTTGCGCGCACGCGAGACGCCCAATGATCGGAAACCGTTGGAGCAGGTTGCCCTGGAAGGTGGCTTCTAGGCGCTGCCAGTTAATGGTTTCACGTGAATCACGTTAACCATCTGCGCCATCAAATCTGTTGAAAGCAAAAGGGCCGCACATGTGCGGCCCTCTTTGCATTTCCGTTCCAGCGGTCAGATGTCCAGGTTGGCAACACTCAGCGCATTGTCCTGAATGAATTCGCGGCGAGGCTCGACCTCATCGCCCATCAGGCGCGAGAACAGGCCGTCGGCGTCAGTCGCGTCGTTGACACGGACCTGAAGCAGAGAGCGGACGTTCGGATCGAGCGTCGTTTCCCAAAGCTGCTCGGCATTCATTTCGCCAAGACCCTTGTATCGCTGCATGGAGAGGCCCTTGCGGCCGGTTGCGAAGATCGAATCCAGTAGCGCGCGCGGACCAGACATTTCGCTGCGGCCGTCCTTGCGGGTGAGAACCGGAGGCTCCGAATAGATTTCACGCAGGCGTGCGGACATCTGATCCATGTGGCGTGCGTCCGCCGAACCGATAAGGGCGACATCGACAGAAGCCACTTCCTTGACGCCGCGGACCATACGTTCGAAGCGAAGCCCGCCTTCGTCGGTGACGAAACCCTGCCAGCCGCGTTCGGTGTCTTCGGCAATCATGTCGAGCCGGCTAGCGACGAGCGCTGCTGTTGCCTCTGCCTGCTGACGGTTACCCGTGAGTTCCGGATTAAGAGCACCAGCGATCGCAGCCTGCTCGATCACGTTCCTGTTGTAGCGCGAATGCAGACCGTCAATCAGGGAACGGACGCGCAGTGCGTCCTGGATCACATCGCGAAGATCCTGGCCCGCACGCACCTCGCCATTTGCGAGCGTTAGCGTCGCCTCTTCGAGACCCATGGTGATCAGATAGTCTTCAAGCGCCTTCTCGTCCTTCAGATACTGAACCGATTTGCCGCGTGCGACCTTATAGAGCGGCGGCTGGGCGATGTAGAGATGGCCGCGCTCGATCAGTTCCGGCATCTGCCGGAAGAAGAAGGTGAGCAGAAGCGTTCTGATATGCGCGCCGTCGACGTCAGCATCGGTCATGATGATGATCTTGTGGTAGCGCAGCTTGTCGGCGTTGAACTCGTCCTTGCCGATGGATGTGCCGAGGGCTGTGATCAGCGTGCCGATTTCCTGGCTCGAGAGCATCTTGTCGAAGCGGGCGCGCTCGACGTTGAGGATCTTACCACGCAGCGGCAGGATCGCCTGGTTTTCGCGCGAACGGCCCTGCTTCGCGGAGCCACCTGCCGAGTCACCCTCGACGAGGAAGAGTTCGGACTTTGCCGGGTCACGCTCCGAGCAGTCGGCGAGCTTGCCTGGCAGCGAGGCGATGTCGAGGGCACCCTTGCGGCGGGTGAGTTCACGCGCCTTGCGAGCGGCTTCGCGGGCAACCGCAGCCTCAACGACCTTGCCGACAAGGATCTTGGCTTCCGTCGGGTGTTCCTCGAACCAGGTACTGAGCGCTTCGTTGACGAGGTTTTCGACGACCGGGCGAACTTCCGAAGAAACGAGCTTGTCTTTCGTCTGGGACGAGAACTTGGGATCCGGTACCTTTACCGAGAGGACGGCAGACAGACCTTCGCGGCAGTCTTCACCCTGCAGCGACACCTTCTCCTTCTTGGTGATGCCCGAGCTATCTGCATAGGACGTCACCTGACGGGTCAGAGCGGCGCGGAAGCCGGCCATATGCGTGCCGCCGTCCCGCTGGGGAATGTTGTTGGTGAAGCAGAGCACGTTCTCGTGGTAGCTGTCATTCCACCACATGGCAACTTCGACGGTGATACCGTCCTTCTCGCCCTTGATGGCGACAGGCTTGTCGACGAGCGGTTTCTTGGAGCGATCGAGATAGCGGACAAAGGCTTCCAGACCGCCATCGTAGAGCATCTCTTCCTGGCGGATGTCGGACTTGCGCTTGTCGGTCAGAAGAATGCGGACACCGGAATTCAGGAAGGCGAGTTCGCGCAGTCGATGCTCGAGCGTCCCATAATCGAAATCGACATTGGTGAAGGTCTCTGTGCTGGGCAGGAAGGTCACTTCCGTTCCCGAACGGCCCTCATATTCGCCGATCACTTTCAGCGGGCCATCGGCTACGCCATGGGTGAAGCTGATTTCGTGCAGCTTGTTGTTGCGGCGAATCTTCAGGGTGAGCTTTACCGAAAGCGCATTGACGACGGATACGCCGACGCCGTGTAGACCGCCGGAGACCTTGTAGGAATTCTGGTCGAACTTACCGCCTGCATGCAGCTGGGTCATGATGACCTCGGCGGCGGAGACGCCTTCGCCGGTGTGAATGTCCGTCGGAATGCCACGACCGTTGTCCGTCACGGTGACGGAGCCATCGGCATTCAGCGTGACGGTGACGATGTCGGCATGACCGGCCAGCGCTTCATCGATCGCGTTGTCGACGACTTCGTAGACCATGTGATGCAGGCCGGACCCGTCGTCGGTATCGCCGATATACATGCCCGGACGCTTGCGGACGGCATCGAGGCCCTTGAGGACCTTGATCGACTCAGCCCCGTAGTCGGAATCCGGGGATGGAGTCTGGCGGGCGGGTTCGGCCATGAAGAACCTTCGAATCAGTCGCGGAACAGGCGGCGGAGATGGCTGTCATCTGACACGAAAACAGGGTGTCGTACAGCCTAAAGTGCGAGCTTTAAGTAATTGTATATAAAGGAATTTCAAGGCCAATTCGGGGCGTCCGGGAGGCGTCCGCGGGGGCCGGAT
>OGCL01002228.1_pt1 | contig 14052 bp, 7 predicted proteins | sample 1570041 | NCBI WGS metagenome assembly OGCL01 (sample SAMN06266162, study PRJEB24511) | hot springs metagenome | isolation source: Hot spring water | place: South Africa: Limpopo | collected 2015-06-22 | reverse complement strand
GCATAGACGACCACCGAGCAGTCGCCTTCGCCTTCGTGGAGGGCGGTGTGGACGGAGTCGGCCAGGCGCATCCAGGTGCTTTCATCCTCTTCGGCAACGTCCCGGACGAAGCGGTCTATGAGCAATTGGCACGCCGCCACTTCGGCGGGCGGGTCGGTCAGCAGGTCTTCGATGCGCTCGATCTGACCGCCGCGAAAGACACGCGTATAGCCTTTCTGCAACAGCACTGACAGCACCTGGGTCACCGGGCGACCGCTCCATGAAATAGGAGCGACCAACAAGCCGCGCGTGCCGTCGGGCAGACTCCTGACAAAGTCTACCACGTCGCTGACCTCGTGCTTCTGAACGACTTGACCGCTCTTGGGCGAGTAGTACTTGCCGACGCGCGCATACAGCAGGCGCAGGAAGTCGTACAGCTCCGTCATGCTGCCCACCGTAGAGCGCGCATTGCCCGTAGTTACGCGCTGCTCGATGGCGATGGCCGGGCAGATGCCGCGGATGTAGTCCACATCAGGTTTTTTCATGCGGCCTAAAAACTGGCGCGCATAGCTGGATAGGCTCTCTACATAGCGACGTTGTCCTTCTGCAAATAATGTATGATAGGCCAAAGAAGATTTTCCAGAACCACTTACACCAGTGACGACAGTTAGGCATCCATGCGGAATGTCAACCTCTACATTTTTTAAATTATGAACGCGTGCGCCTTTAATTTTTATGAAATCGGTTTCTGATTCATTGGGATTTGCTACATCAATATAATTGAATTCCCGATTATTATAATTTAGCTTGGACAAGGCAGTATATTTTTAATTTTTAAATAAAACAAAGGTAAATTATTACTGATCTTCCCATTGGTCCAGGAATTTTACTTAAAAATCATCAGCCATAAAGCATATAAGAAACCCCAAAGACCATAAAAAAGTTTTATAATTGAACTAGTAAAAAAACCCAAGAAACTACTCCATCCGCTTTTTAAAGCTTTATTAATGGATTTGGTTTCCCATAATTCTCCTAGCACAGATCCAACAATAGGTCCAAAAATCATACCCATAGGTGGAAAAACCAATAGGCCCACTACCATACCCAAGGTAGCTCCAATAGAAGCGCTTCGAGAACCTTTGTAAAGGCTTGTGAAATAAGTAGGTAAAACGTAATCCAGTATAGTGATAATTATCATAATTACACCTGCAGTGATAAGCGTCCACAGCGAAGGTGAAAATTGAGTAAAATACAACAGAAATAATCCCAAAAATGTCAGAGGAGGACCCGGAAGCAATGGAAGAATTGAACCTAAAATGCCTCCAATAAAACAGATTATGGCTACAATAGTTAAAAATAAATCCATTTGAAAAAGCCGAAGCGAAATTAAAAATGTTCTTGAATTAACGTGCAAAAATTTAAAGCTGGTTTACGGGAAATCTAATTAAAGATTATGTTATTTTTGTAATTTCTACATGATTAAAATTTTATTCTCAACCATTACTTTATTCTTATTGCTCATCATTTCTTTTTCATGGAAAGGCACTTCAGAAACAACATTATACGGAAATGAAAATAAAGTGCATAAAATAATTGCTCAGCATCTTCTTTTAACACCCCCGATCGATTCTGGAGAATATTTTCTTAGTTCCTCCAGTTGTATGGGGTGTCATGGATATGATCCAGCAGGCATTGCAAGCGTAGATTTGCAAGGCAACGACGTTAATTTAGTAGACGATTGGCAAGCTTCTATGATGGCCCTTTCGGGAATTGACCCGTTTTGGAGGGCCAAAGTACGCCATGAGGTATTGACCAATCCTTCTCATAGCACGGAATTACAAACTTTTTGTACTTCCTGCCATGCGCCTATGGGACGTTTCAACGCTTACTTTAAAGGACAAAGCACATATACTTTAGATGACCTTCAGCAAGACTCACTGGGGCTAGGAGGTATAGGCTGCCTGGCCTGCCATTCTATTAAGGATGAAGATCTAGGGGCTCTGTTTAGCGGCCAAATCCCCTATGATTCCACACACAAGGCCTACGGTCCCTTCGCCGGGCCTGTATTAGGTCCTATGCAGCTCTATGAAGGTTTTGACCCAGTTTACGGCCCTCATATGAGTGAAAGCCGTTCCTGTTCTCCATGTCATACGCTTGTTACCAATACCGTAAATCTTAATGGTCAACCCACAGGCCAAAAATTTGTAGAGCAGGCCACTTTTCATGAATGGCTCAATTCCAAGTTTCCCCAAGAAAATACAGAATGCCAAACATGTCATATGCCCAAAATAGAAGACCCCGTGAAGCTTGCTGTCGGGTACATATCCATTCCAGCGCGTTCTCCATTTAATCTTCATAAGTTTTCGGGGGCCAATAGTTTTATGGTTGATCTAATCCGGCAATACAAAAACCAACTGGGGGTGAACGTGGCTGAAGAAAGATTTAATGAAACCATTGCAGATATATTACATACGCTTACTACTAACACTGCTAAAATTAAACTATTCATAGAAGAACTAAGTTCTACGCAAGGGGCCATTTTAAGCGTGGAAGTTGAAAACTTGGCTGGCCATAAATTTCCAAGTGGATATCCGGCCCGACGAGCCGTTCTACAATTTTGGATAAAAGATGTCAACTCAGGGCAAATTCTCTTCAGCTCCGGCTTGATAGATTCAGGCGGGGAAATCATCGGAATTACATCCAATGTGGAACCTCATCATGATACCATTTCTCAACCCAGTCAGGCTCAAATTTATGAATTCATTATGGCCGACGTCAATGGAAATCGCACTACTGTTCTTGAAAGAGCGGCCTTCACCTTAAAAGATAACAGACTGCCTCCAAAAGGATTCACTCAAACCCATCCCGTATATGATACAGTAAAAATTGTCGGGGTGCCGCCCCATGATGTAAATTTCAACCGAAAAAACGGAGTAGAAGGTTCTGGCACTGATAAAGTGTTTTACAAGGTGATGCTGCCATCGGAATTTAGCATTATTTCAATATATGCTAAGCTCGTGTATCAGCCTCTTCCTCCTGCCTGGATGGATGAAATGTTTGTCTGGAGCGCTCCAGAAATAGATTTGTGGAAAAATATGTATTTGAGTGCCGACAAAAAACCGGTAATTGTTGCTTCTGACTCAATTCTTAATTTGCCCACATATTGGATTTCCCATAATGCAATCTCGGAAAGTTTCAGAGTTTTTCCCAACCCTGTGCAGCAAGGTAAAATTTTTATTCACTCTGAATTAAATTTTAACGCAATCAGTTTAATCGATTCTCAGGGAAAGATAATTGGGAGATGGACTGAACAACAAATAAAAAATCAACCCTATTTATGCATTCCAAAAGTGTCAGGTTCTTTTATCCTAAAAATTGATTACCCCGGGGGAGAATTTATTAAGAAAATTATCGTCCACTAATCCGTTTTATACACCAAACTTTAAAATCTTTAAGGAATTTCAAGATATTTATGAGTCTGGAGAGAGATTTGCCACTGCGGGTTTGATTTAACAAATTCGACTAGTATGGGATGAACTTTTTCTCGCCTACCCCATTCTGGCTGTACAAAAAGTAGGCAATTCGGTGAAGTGAGCCTTGCATGCTGCATTGCCCAATCCAAGTCAGAAGGGTGATACACCACTACTTTAAGTTCTTGTGCTTGTTTATGTATTCCGGGAACTGGTTGTTTAAATTTTTTGGGTGATAATACAATCCAATCCCATTGGCCACTTAAGGGATAAGCCCCAGAAGTTTCCAACCATAAATTGTAACCAGCCGATTTAAACACACGAGTCAGAGAGTTTAAATCATACATCAAAGGGTCACCCCCCGTAATTACAACATTACGGGCTTGGGAATCTTGTACAAATTTGAGCATTTCAGCTACTGAAACTTTGGGATGTTTGTGAGCATCCCAAGAATCTTTTACATCACACCAAACACAACCCACATCACAGCCTCCCAGCCTCAGAAAATAGGCTGGCTTACCAGTGTTTGCCCCCTCTCCCTGAATAGTATAAAAATGTTCCATAAGGGGATATTCCACTAAGCCATCTTCCATCAGGACAAAAGTACCACATTACCTTTGCACGGTGAGATGGCCAATTTCGCTTTTGGCGTTTTTTTCAATATTCTGGGCTTACTGTGATTCAGACAAAAAATCAAACCTGATACTGCGCTATAACGAAACAGAAAGCATTCGATCGTTGGACCCGGTTCAGTCTTTTAAAAGAGCGCACATCTGGGTTACCCGTTTATGGGCCGAAACACTATTGGAAATCGACAGTACGGGACAACCTGTTCCACATTTAATTTCAGGCTACAGGTGGTCTTCTGATGGCAAAGTTTTGATTATGGGGATAAAGCAAAATATTTTATTCCACGAATGTCCATGTTTTTATTCAGAAGATGACCGAAAATTAAAACCGGAAGATGTTGTATTTTCTTTACAAAGATCCGCCCAACATCCTGCATCAGCCTGGCTTTTCAGTAATGTATCGGATAGTAGTGAAAAACAAAAAAAAATTTATTGCAAAGCTGATAGTGTGATTATCCATTTCAAAAGACCTTCCCCTACATTTACCAAGCTGCTGGCAAATCCACAATGCGCCATTGTCTCTGAAAAAGCAGTTAAATTTTTTGGAGAAAAGTTTTTCCGCAATCCGGTGGGAACTGGTCCATTTTTTTTTAAAAATTGGATTCCTGAACAATTATTGATTTTTTCTAGATTTGAAGATTACAGAAAAAGTTTTGAACCCACTGGAGATGGGCAGCTTATAGAACAAATTCATATCAGCTTTATTAGAGACAGGCAAGCTGAAATTCTTAATTTCTTGGTTGGTAATCTGGATTTTTTAATTGCCAGTGACCGGAACCTCGCCTTATTTTTTTTATGCAGCAAGGGTCAGTTAAAATCAGAATTTCAAAATAAGATAAAATATTCAAAAGATCTCATGTTGAATACGGAATATTTGGCTTTTAATCTGGAGAGTAATTGTATTCCTTGTAAAAATAAAACTGTAAGACGTTTTGTTTATCATCAAATTGAACGGAAAAGACTTATACAGGAAGCTCTGGAAAATCTGGCTATTGAAGCTGATGCCTCAATCATTCCGCCAAAAATTAGAATGAATTCTTCTTATAATTTAAAGCCTGGAAAAGAGGCTACTTTTAAATTAATCTTACACACGACAGCACCCTACTCTCTGCAAGGAGCCATAATAAAAGAAATGCTTCGAGTTAAAAACATTGATTTAAATTTACAACTAAGTGATCCGGCTACGCACAAAACTTCTGTTGCCAACGGAGAATTTGATTTCTTCAGGGCTTCATGGATTGCCGATTATCCTGATGCAGAAAATTATTACAGCCTATTTTACAGTTTTTTTAAAGCGCCAAACGGTCCCAATTACAGCAGATTTCAGAATTCGTACTACGATTTTCTTTATGAAAAATTCACAGAAGAAAATGATTATGAAAAACGAAGGCAACTGGCTTCAGAAATGGATAGTATTTTATTAGAAGAAATGCCCGTGATACCTCTTTATTATGATGTACAGCTCAGATTTATAAAACATAACCTGCATAATTTGACCTTTGATGTAAGCGGTAATCCGGATTTACGATGGGTATATTTAAAATAATAATTTTCCTCAAAAAGTTATCCATATCTTGAAAAATTATTAACTTTGTGAAGTGCGGTTTCCCTAATCTAAGTTTAATTAATTTTGAAGTTTAAAAAATTGAGAAGCCCAAAAAAAGAATTTGTAAAGTTTAACCATATCTATATTTTTACGTCCATTTTTTAAGATTTAAAGGATCAATTAAAATATGCAAAAAATTTTATCCTTCCTCATTTTTTCCATTTTTTCCGGTCATCTAATATTCAGTCAAGGAACAACCGGTGGTGTTAAAGGTACAGTGAAAGACCCCACTGGAAAACCTATTCCATTTGCCAACGTGGTTTTACTCCAGGGTACACGACAAGTGGCCGGGGCAGCTTCTGATTTTGAAGGCGTTTACTCAATGACTTCCGTTCCTGTAGGAACTTATGATATGCAGGTCTCTGCTATAGGATTTACTACTAAAAAATTAACAAATATTCAAGTCAGCGGTTCTAAGGTTACATTTCAAGATGTCGTGTTGACTGAAAATCCACAAAACCTGAAGATAGTGGACGTAGAGGCAATAAAAGATCCCCTGATTAAAAAGGACGACGGAACCCAAGGAGCCAACATACAGCGCGAAGATGTTCTCAAGTTGCCTGCTAGGGATCCAATCAATGCAGCGCTCATTGTCGGCGGTGTAAACTCTAATGGTGAAAGTTTTACCCTTAGAGGTTCCAGGGGCTCTCCTTTAATTTTTATAGATGGGGTTAAAATCAGGGGGAATGCATCACTACCACAACAGGCCATTCAAGAGGTTCAAGTAATATTAGGCGGCGTACCCGCTAATTTGGGAGATGCTACAGGAGGTATTATTCTTATGTCTACCCGCGGCATATCTCCAAAATGGTTTGGCGGATTTGAAGCACGCTCCTCAAAATTTTTAGATTTTTATGATAATTATCTTTTTCAGGGTAATGTTGGTGGTCCTCTGTTTTGGAGAAAAGCCAAAACGGAAGGAGGCACACGTGAACCTCTAGTTGGATTTCTGTTGGCTACCGAAGGAGAATATAGCAAAGACCCACGTCCGGCATTTTTTGGTTTCTATCGTGTGAAACCTGATGTACGTGAACGCTTGCTGTCTAATCCACTTCAAACAGATGCCACGGGTACAGGAACAAACTATAGTTCAAATTTCCTGAGCAGGGATGATTTTGACATTGTGAGAACTCGCACAAACAGTTGGCAATACAAAGGTAGCGTCACAGCTAAACTAGACTTCGCCCTAGGACCCAAAACCACTTTTACGGTAGGAGGTAATGGAAATTACTTCCGAACCAGAGATGTGCCTTACGCCAATCAGCCGCTTAACTGGGATAATTCAGGCCTTTCAGTAAATTATGACTACAACGTGTACGCTAAATTTATACAAAGATTTGTAGCCGATAAGGAATCTAAGGGTTCATTCAAAAGTGCTTTCTTCTCGCTTCAGGCCGACTATTCATTTTTCAAATCTCATTCATTTGACCCACGTCATAGAGGAAATCTTTGGAATTATGGTTACGTAGGTCGCTTTAATATCTTGAGAACTCCAACCTTCGTTTACGGAACCGATGAAACTACTGGAATGCCGGGTTGGCGTTTTCAGGGAGAAAGAGATATTTTGGTTAGCTTTTTACCATCTAATTTAAATCCAGAGCTTTCTACGTATACCCAGTCTATCTACAACCTGTACGATGATCCCTTCGACAGATATGATAATTTTAATAGTATAGTTAAAAATCTTGGGCTTCGTAACGGAGACCAGCCCAATAATCAGGGTGCCGGAGCAGGGGTTTATACCATTTGGAATAACCCTGGACATTATTTTAATAATTACAGCTTTGGCAGAGCGACCCAAATCCGACTACTGGGCATGGGAGCAGTAGAGCTGAAAAATCATAATATTTCAATAGGTTTTGAATTTGAACAGCGCAGAGATAGTCGCTATTCTGTATCTCCAGGTTCTATGTGGAATGTTGGCCGTCAATTAACTAATCGGCATATCCTTGAAATTGATTACAATAATCCCCAGTTAATTACTAATGAATTCGGGGTATATCAGGATACCATTCTCTATAATCGCCTCTATTCAGCTGATGGACAATCATTCTTTGATAAAAATGTTCGGCAGAAGTTAGGGTTAAATCCGCAAGGTCTTGATTTTATACCCTTCGATGCTTTAGATCCTTCTTTTTATGAAATCAATATGTTCAGCCCTGACGAATTATTAAACAATGGGAACATGGTCGTCAATTATTATGGTTATGACCCTTACGGAAGATTACTTAAAGGCAGCCCAAGTTTAGCAGACTTTTTTAATAAAAAAGATGCTAATGGGAACTTTGCCAGGAGTGTCGCAGCTTTCCAGCCCATATACGTTTCGGGATACATTATGGACAAATTCACATTTCGTGATTTGGTGTTCAATGCCGGTGTTCGTGTTGATCGCTTTGATGCCAATCAGAGAGTATTGAAGGATCCCTATACTCTATATGCAGCACGAACAGCCGGAGAGGTTAAAAACGTCACACACCCTTCCAACATCGGAGATGACTATATCGTTTATGTAAATACAAATCAGGCTGGCGCAACCCCAACCATTTTAGGTTACCGGAACGGAGATGTGTGGTTCAATGCTCAGGGGCAGCAAATTAACGACATTGCGCCACTCAGAGCTACTAACACTGGAGACGTAGTACCGTATCTGGTGAATCCCAATGAAAGCGTCCGAAGCGGCAATTTTAACGTGGATGCCTCATTTGGCGACTATAAACCTCAGGTGAATATAATGCCCAGAATAGCTTTTTCATTCCCCATCTCTGACGTATCTCTCTTCACCGCACATTACGATGTGTTGGTTCAAAGACCATTCGGCGGTGTACGTCTTGATCCATTTGACTTTTTCTTCTGGGACAATACATCGTACCCGAACAGTGCTACCAACCCCTTCAATAATCCAAATTTACGCCCTGAGAAGACTATTGATTACTCTCTTGGATTTCAACAACAAATTGGAGACCATTCAGCAATAAAAATCAACGCTTATTATAGAGAAATTCGTGACCAAATCAATATACAGCGTGTAAATGGAGCTTACCCGCGTGATTATTTCACCTATAAAAATGTTGACCTTGGAACCACTAAAGGATTAACGCTTACTTACGATTTAAGGCGTTCTGGAAATGTAAGACTTACAGCATCATACACGCTTCAGTTTGCTGATGGCACTTATGCAGATCAAACGTCTTCTGTGAATTTAAATAGTGCCGGATTTACTGTATTCCGTGTACCAGTACCTCTGGTTTTAGATCAAAGACATTTCTTCAACCTATTTTTTGACTTTTCTTATGGTGAAGGAAAAGCATATAATGGGCCACGCATCGGTAAAAGTGATATATTTTCTAATGCCGGATTCACGACCACACTTTATGGAGGTTCAGGATTTCCTTACAGCAGAAGCTTAACCCTAGTAGCCACTCAGGCCAACAGCATATGGAACAGGTATGTACTTGATGGATCGATTCACGGCTCAAGACTGCCCTGGCAATTTAATATAGACGCACGCGTATACAAGCAGTGGAAGGTGAACTTCATAGGTAAAAAAGATAAAGAAAACGGAAATAAAAGTGTAATCGAAGCCTATATTCAGGTTCTGAACCTCCTGAATTTCAAAAATGTGATTAACGTGTACAGATACACCGGCAATCCTTCAGATGATGGCTATCTGACAGATGCCAATTCTCAGTCTGAGATAAATAATACTGTACCGAGTTCTCAGTCATTTCGCGACATGTATGCTATGGCCGTCCGCAATCCATATAATTGGTCGTTACCCAGAAGAATTAGATTAGGCGTAATTGTAAATTTCTAATAATTAATAAAAAACTATGATAAAAAAAATAATCTATATGAAAAACTTATCAATACCAAATTTTTCTTACTCTATTCTTTTTAAAGGCCTTTGTGTAGGTCTTTCCTTGTTGATATCCTTTCCATTATTTGGTATGAAAGGTCCGGGAAAATCAGGCATAGCCCAGTCAGGAAATAACACTTCCCCTGAACCCGACAAAGCATTAATGGCAGGTTGTGCGGCTCCCACGGCGAGTGCTGTTTTAGAAGTGAATAATGTGCGTACACTCATACATTCAGGAGGAGATATGTGGTGGGATCTCCGAAACTTTGCACGCTATGAAATTCCAAAAGGCTCCGGAAAGCATTCTCTATTCGTAGGCACACTTTGGATGGGTGGTACAGATATCAACGGGATTCTTAAATTAGCTGCTCAACGTTATCGTTCCAACGGAGTAGACTATTATACCGGTCCGCTCACAGAAGGTGAAGCTGAAATTACGCCAGAATTATGTAAAAAATTCGATAGAATTTGGAAAATAACCCGCGAAGAAGTAGCCCTTCACAGGCTGTGTAAATGTATAAATCCTTCCTCACCCCTATGTAATGGGTACACAACCCCTTTGAGTATTAGCGATTGGCCGGCTACAACTTTCCAAATTAATACATTCCCGTCAGCATCTGGTAGCAAGCAATACTTCGTGGCTCCATTTGTAGACGTAGATGGCGACCTTGAATATAACCCTGAAAACTGTGATTATCCAGGCTACGACCTCGACCGTCAGATAGATTGCCGGGTTAACAGAACTCCATATCTAAGAGGTGATGTTACATTGTTTTGGGTGTTTAACGATAAAGGAAATATTCACAATGAAACACAGGCAACCCCCATCGGCATGGAAGTGCGGGCCCAGGCATTCGCATTTAAAACAAATGATGAGATTAACAATATGACTTTTTATAATTATGAACTGATTAATCGTGGAACCAATACCCTATATAACTGCTATTTTGGCGTAAATACTGATGCTGATATTGGATATGCTTTCGATGACTTCACAGGTTGTGATGTATTGAGAGGTTTTGGTTATATGTACAACGGAAATAACATTGATGGTAATGGAGGCCCGGATCAGTATGGTGTTAATCCGCCGGCCATCGGCATCGACTTTTTTGAAGGGCCTTTTATGGATCCAAATGGAATAGCTGACACCTTTAACATAAATGATGTTAACACCTGGCTTGCCATAAATGGTCTAGGATTTAAAGATACTATCATCGACAATGAACGTATTGGCATGAGGCGATTTCTTTATTACAACAACTCTTCTGGCATTCAGGGGGATCCGAGTATAGGAATACAATATTACAATTATTTGAGAGGTTTCTGGAAGAACAATAGCCGTATGGTTTTTGGCGGTACAGGTTTGGTTGGGTCAGCAGGAGCTACATCCATTCCTTCTGACTTTATGTTTCCCGGAGATTCCGATCCATATAACTGGGGAACTGAAGGTGTAAACCCTGGTTTTTTATGGACCGACCAGGAACCGGGGCCCGGGCTTCCTAAAAATCCTCCGGGAGATCGCCGCTTCGTGCAATCTTCAGGACCATTTACCCTTCTTCCCGGAGCCGTGAATGATATCACCACCGGCGCAGTCTGGGCACGCTCCTTTACAGGAGATCCATTTCAATCCGTTCAACTCGTTAGAAAAGCTGACGACAAAGCCCAACTTCTTTTTGAAAACTGCTTCCGAATTATTGACGGACCAGATGCCCCGGATGTATTCGTTCAGGAACTGGACAGGGAAATTATTCTCTACTGGACCAATAGTCCAATTTCTAATAACTACCTCAACAAATACGAAGAATTAGATTACACTATTGATACTACCATCAAACCTGAATCAAAAAGATATTATAAATTTCAGGGCTATTTAATATATCAGTGTGCCAATGCTGAAGTAACGGCAGCGGAACGTTATGATCTGGATAAAATGAGACTTGTTGCCCAGTGTGATATCAGAGATTTTGACGAAAACGGCAACCCCATTGGAAGACTTATCAATTACAAATACGACCAGGCCTTAGACGCAACGGTCCCAGTTCTGGAAGTGGATGGAGCCAATGAAGGAATTTTCCACTCGCTGCGCATCCTCACAGATCAATTTGCTTCAGGTGCAGATGACCGCTTGGTCAATCATAAAAAATATCACTACATGGTATTAGCTTATGCTCATAACAATTTTAAAAAATATGATCCGAATGATCCTTCTTCTCTCAATGGGCAAAAATTGCCATTTCTTCTCGGAAGAAAGTCGGCTTCTGGTCCCATACAGGTTTATACGGCTATTCCCAGAATAAATGCCCCTGAAACCTACGGAACTATATTGAACTCTTTTTATGGAGATTCACCTGAAATCACACGCCTGGAAGGTCAGGGCAATGGAGGTAACATTCTGGAATTGACCGATGAATCTGAGAATCAGATCCTCCAGCCTCCATATTTTATGGAAAATCCGACTTACCTGCGTGGAAAAGGACCTTTAAAACTTAAAGTCATAGATCCTTTAAATCTCAAGCACGGAAACTATTATGTTAAACTAACAACCGATTCGTCCACTATTACGAGCGGCTCATTTGGAGTGGCTACCATGTCAGCTTACAGAACAAAGTGGATATTGCTTGATGAAATGTTCAACATTGTGGCAGAGGCTGAAGAGGATATTTCCAAAGGAACAGAACAAATATTATTCAAAAAGTCCGACGGATCCTTCATGGGGTTGAGTATGGCAGTTCGCCAACCGGGACAACCTGGAATTGCAACAATCGGAGGCAATGATGTTGAGAGAGAAAAAAATAACGGGGTTCTGGAGGTTTCTATGACCACCTCAGATGGTAAGCTCCCTTGGATTGGTTTTATACCAGACAATGACGCACTCTATCAGCTAAATTATCTTCTTTCAGGAGTTTCAACCAGCACTGAGAATTTTGAAGGCTCTGTTAAAGGTGATCCGAACAATGTTTTTGCCCGTCTCTCACTAGGTCAGGAAATGGGATGTTTCGTTCCTTATGCCATATGCTCTAAACGTTCTTATGCTCCCGCATGGAATGATGCGGTTGCATCTAATTTAAACAAGTTAGATTATTTGCACAGTGTGGACATAGTTCTCACACCAGATATATCAAAGTGGAGCCGTTGTCCGGTGTTTGAAACTGGCCGTCATCCGGATTCGGTCTTCGTCCATCCTGGTATGGCCGGCAACAAACCTCAACGTTTGGACCTTAGAAGAAGTCCAAGCATCAATAAAGAAGGGCGGTACGCCACTATTGACGGGCGACACCATAGCCCAATGCTAACTACGTCATCAAATAATCCAGACGATCCAAATTACATCAGTCCCTACGGAATGAGCTGGTTTCCCGGATATGCTATCAACCTTGAAACCGGGGAACGCCTAAATATTGCATTCGGCGAAGATTCTTATTTAGCTACACTGAACGGCCGGGATATGTTATTTAATCCGACTGACCCTGGAGGCTTTCTGAACATACTTAACTTTTTGGCAGAAGACAATCCAGATCCATTACTTGCCGGGAAGCACTTCATCTATATTTTTGGTAATCTTAAACCAGCGAGTTCTGCTATCGGCGGAATGACCCGGTACGATGAAGGTAGAAAACTAATGGAATACATGAGCAAGAACAATGGCAGCCCCCCGGCTAACGATAAAAGAGCTGTTTTTCGTTCCTGCATGTGGACAGCTATACCATTTAAAGTTCCTGGTTAGGGTCAGAAATCCGCATCAGGCTAAGAGTGACTAAACCTTATGCCAGGTATTTCAATTATTCAGATGAAGCTAAAACCAGTCCTCAGAATGATAATTTTCCTATGTATAAATTTTCAATGGAAAAACTGGCAACCATTACAAATCATGAAGCGACACGGAATGCTGCTTTGGATATAATCAATGTTGTACCCAACCCTTACTATGCTTATTCTTCCTATGAAAACAATAAACTAGATAATAGGGTTAAAATTGTTAACCTGCCGCCGGAATGTACAATAACCATTTATAATTCAGCCGGAACCCTCATTAAACGATACACAAAAGCTGATAACACTTCCACCAGCATTGACTGGGATTTGAGAAATTATGCCAATATTCCAATTGCAAGCGGAATATATATCATTCACGTCCGGGTGCCTAGAGTCGGAGATCGTATCCTAAAATGGTTTGGTGTTATGCGCCCTGTTGATTTGTCAGGTCTTTAATCATAATTTAAAAGATTGTAATGAAGCATTTATTGAAACCTATCGCTTATTTAATAATTTTTCTTCAAACCGGATTTCTAATAGCCGGAAACATAGACCGAGCTGGTCAGGCAGGGGCCTCCCATCTCTTAATAAATCCCTGGGCTCGAAGTTCAGGCTGGGCTACAGCCGGCACAGCCAACACTCAGGGACTGGAAGCTACTTTCGCAAATGTAGCCGGCTTAGCCTTTGCTCCAAAAACCGAAATACTGGTAGCCCACACCCGTTGGTTAGTTGGTTCTGATATTTCCATCAATGCATTTG